>Ga0214919_10002259_pt1 | contig 30518 bp, 26 predicted proteins | sample LL1503_MetaG_FD_177994 | JGI IMG/M metagenome (GOLD analysis project Ga0214919, IMG submission 177994) | Freshwater microbial communities from Lake Lanier, Atlanta, Georgia, United States - LL-1503 | ecosystem: Environmental > Aquatic > Freshwater > Lake | place: USA: Georgia | collected... | reverse complement strand
GCGCGCCGGGGTGAAGAACTCAACATCTTTGGCGCCACCAGCGGCGATACCGGTAGTGCCGCCGAGTACGCCATGCGGGGCAAAAAAGGTGTACGCGTTTTCATGACTAGCCCCGACGGTCGCATGAGCCCGTTTCAGCAGGCGCAAATGTTTAGCCTGCTGGACGACAACATCTACAACATTGCCATCACCGGCGTGTTTGACGACTGCCAGGATCTGGTCAAGGACGTGTCGGGCGACCTGGAGTTCAAGCGCAAGTACAAAATTGGCACCGTCAACTCGATCAACTGGGCGCGTTTGATGGCGCAGGTGGTGTACTACTTCGCGGGCTATTTCCAAGCGACACAGACCAATGCGGAACGCGTGAGCTTCACCGTACCTAGCGGCAACTTCGGTAATGTCTGCGCCGGCCATGTGGCGCGCATGATGGGGTTGCCAATTTCGCAGTTGGTGGTGGCGACCAACGAAAACGATGTGCTAGATGAGTTCTTTCGCACCGGCGTTTACCGGGTGCGCGGCACAGCCGATACGCACGAAACGTCTAGCCCGTCAATGGATATCTCTAAAGCCAGCAATTTCGAACGCTTTGTGTTTGACCTTCTGGGGCGCGATGGCGAGCGCACCGCCGACCTTTTTGGCACGCAAGTGCCTCGCCAGGGGCGCTTTGATCTGGGCGCCGACCCGGCATTTGTCCAAGCTGCTAGCCGCTACGGTTTTGCGAGTGGCAAGAGCACGCACCAAGACCGCCTAGCCACCATCCGCGAAACCTGGAAGAACTACGGCGTAGTGGTGGATACCCACACCGCCGACGGACTGAAGGTGGCGAAAGAACACCGTCACCCTGGTGTTCCTATGCTGGTGCTGGAAACGGCCTTGCCCATCAAGTTTGCGGCCACTATTGTTGAAGCATTGGGTCGCGAGCCAGAGCGCCCGGCCAAGTTTGCAGGTATTGAGGCCCTACCGAAAAAGGTGCGGGTGATGGCGGCCGATGTGCAAGCCATCAAGGACCTGATCGCGCACGCCTGCGCCTAACCATTACCCTACGCCATGACCGCACCCACAGCGCGCAAGCCCCTTATCTCCCTGGACATGGCGCTGGCGCAACTGCTGGGCACCGTGGTTGATCATTCCCCTATTCGTGAGGCGGTATCCACCTTCGACGCCGACGGGCGCGTGTTGGCTCAAGACGTAGTGTCCGCCTTGCAGGTGCCGCCCCAAGACAACAGCTCGATGGACGGCTACGCGCTGCGGGTGTCCGATTGCGCGCCCGGTGCCGTGTTACCGGTGTCGCAGCGCATTGCGGCGGGCGCCAGCGGCACAGCGCTGCAGAGCGGAACCGTGGCGCGTATCTTTACCGGCGCGCCCATTCCGCCGGGCGCAGACGCCGTGGTGATGCAGGAGGATTGCACCGAAAGCGGTGCCGATGGGCATCCTGCCATTGTGGTGAACGCCACGCCCCAAGTCGGCCAATGGATTCGCCGCCAGGGGGAGGACGTTGCCGCAGGCCACGCGGTGCTGCGTGCCGGACAGCGACTGGGACCCGCCGCCCTGGGCATGGCAGCCAGCGTAGGCATGGCGCAGTTGCAAGTGGCCCGGCGCCCACGCGTCGCCTTGTTTTCCACGGGCGACGAGCTGGTGATGCCCGGCGAGTGCGACCCTTCTGGCCTGCCACCTGGCGCCATTTACAACTCCAACCGGTTTTTCTTGGCCAGCTTGTTGCGCCGCATGGGCTGCGAGGTGACTGACCTTGGCATCGTGCCCGACCGGTTGAACGCAACGGTTGATGCTTTGCGCAGCGCGGCACAGGCCCACGATGTGATTCTGACCAGCGGCGGAGTCTCGGTAGGTGAAGAAGATCACATCAAACCGGCCGTGCAGACCCTGGGGACGCTGGATTTGTGGCAAATCGCGATCAAACCGGGCAAGCCTTTTGCCCATGGGCGCATCGGCACCGCGCACTTTATCGGTTTGCCGGGCAATCCAGTGTCGAGTTTTATGACGTTTTTGCTGCTGGTGCGTCCATTTTTGTTGCGCATGCAAGGCGCTACTGACCTGGCCATGACCGCTCAATCGCTGCGCGCCGACTTTGCCTGGCCGCGTGCGGACCGGCGTCAAGAGTTTTTGCGGGTGGGGCGCAATGCGGCGGGTGGCTTGGACTTGTTTCCCAACCAGAGCTCGGGCGTGCTGAGCTCGGTGGTCTGGGGCGACGGTTTTGTTGACAACCCTGCGGGTCAGACGATTGCCAAAGGCGATCTGGTGCGCTTTGTTGCCTTTAACGATCTTTTGGCGTGAAAGGCAGGCCCATGCAAGTTCATATCAAGTACTTTGCCTCCATACGCGAGACTTTGGGCCGCAGCGGCGAGGCCTGGGAAACCGATGCGGGTACCTTGGGTGCGTTGCGAGCAGCACTGGTAGCGCGCGACGCTTCACCTGAGCACCCGCTGGCTGCCGGCAGGGCCGTCCGAATGGCGATGAACCAGCTTATGTGCGAAGAAGATGCAGCGCTTACGCCTGGCTGTGAGGTTGCATTCTTCCCACCAGTGACTGGGGGTTAAGACCATGGCTGGACCACGCGTTCGCATTCAACACGGCGCCTTCGACATTGCGCAAGAAATCGCAGACTTGCAGGCCGGTGACCCGCGCGTAGGCGCTGTATGCACGTTTTTGGGTACCGTTCGCGACCGCAACGCGCCGGGCGATGCCAACGCAGCCAGCGTGCAATCGCTGGAGTTGGAGCATTACCCCGGCATGACGGAGAAGTCTATTGAGGCGATGATTGACCAGGCCCAGCAGCGCTTTGACATGTTCGGTGCGCGGGTGGTACACCGTATTGGCGTGCTGGCGCCCACCGAGCAGGTGGTGCTGGTGGTGGTCACGTCCGCGCACCGGGGCGAGAGCTTCCAGGCCTGTGAGTTCTTGATGGACTACCTCAAAACCCAGGCGCCATTTTGGAAAAAAGAGCAAACCCCGCAGGGTGCGCATTGGGTAGATGCCCGGGTTTCAGATGATGCAGCCCTGGCACGCTGGGGCATTGAGGCGCATAACGCCTAAGCGCGCTTTTTTCGCCTGCGTATTCTGCGCAAACGCGCTTCAGTGGGTGTAAACCCGCTTGTTTGGCGCTGGTAAATCCGGGTCTTCTAGAGCCTTTGGGCCCGCAGACCCTGCGCTGCGTCCATCGGTCCACTGCGATTTGCCTATGGCTTTTTGCAACAAATGCAATAGACCATGAACCAAGGTCGATTGCATCTGGAGGGTGCACGACCTGGCAGGAACCTCCGCGTCGCCACAGTCCTGAAATACCATTTGCGCACCACCTTGGGCCCGGACATCCAATCTGACTTCGGTGACCAGCAAGGGGATGTCCCCCAATGGGAGCGACGTGCTTTGCCCAGAAAAAGGAGTGGCCAAATCAGCGTTTTGCAAAAATGCCTGGTGTTTTAGCTCGACCAACATCCCACGCGCACGGGCGTCGTCAGCCGCCACTGCCGGATTGCGGGCTTCCAGCTTGGCGATGGTGCTTTCCATGGGGCCCAGCAGCCGGAGCGAAATGCTTCGGGTAAGCCACAAACGAACTTCCTCACCCTCCTGCGTATTGACGCGCATCAGCAAACGGTCTTGCCGGTCATCAAAAACAACGCTCAATTGGTGGATGTTCATGCCTTGATTCTAGACAAGCCCGGTTTTCGTGCGCGCCTTGAAAATGCGCACAAACGCCCAAGTTGGGAGGTATTCAAGGAGAAACGCATGCGGATGGACAAACTCACCACCAAATTCCAGGAAGCGCTGGGGGACGCCCAAAGTTCTGCCTTAGCCCAAGACCACGCCTACATCGAACCCGCCCACGTAGTGGCCGCCATGCTGCGCCAGGAGGATGGCCCCAAGGCTTTGTTGCAGCGAGCGGGCGTAAATGTGCAGACCCTGCTTACCGCGGCCGACGCCGCCATGAAAAAGCTGCCTGAAGTGCAGGATCAGGAACAGGTACAAGTGGGCCGCGACATGGTGGGTCTCTTGCAAGCATCTGAGAAAGAGGCCATGAAGCGGGGCGACCAGTTCGTCGCCAGCGAATTGTTCATGCTGGCCTTGAGCGAGGCCAAATCCGACTTCGCCAAGCAAGTGCAAGCGCTGGGGCTTAGCCGCAAGAGCCTTGAAGCTGCCATATTGGCCGTGCGCGGCGGCCAAAACGTGGACAGTGCGGACGCCGAAGACCAACGTGAGTCGCTTAAAAAATACTGTGTCGACCTGACCGAACGCGCCCGTGCGGGCAAGCTCGACCCGGTGATTGGCCGTGACGACGAAATCCGCCGCGCCATCCAGGTGTTGCAACGCCGCACCAAAAACAACCCGGTGCTCATTGGCGAGCCCGGCGTGGGCAAGACGGCCATTGTGGAAGGTCTGGCGCAGCGCATTGTGGCGGGAGAGGTGCCCGATTCGCTCAAGGGTAAGCGAGTGCTGTCTCTGGATATGGCCTCACTGCTGGCGGGCGCCAAGTTTCGCGGTGAGTTTGAAGAGCGGCTTAAAAACGTGCTTAAAGACCTGGCCAAGGACGAAGGCCAAACCATTGTGTTCATTGACGAGCTGCACACCATGGTGGGCGCGGGCAAAGCCGAAGGCGCCATGGATGCCGGCAATATGCTCAAACCCGCACTGGCGCGTGGCGAGCTGCACTGCGTGGGTGCCACCACCCTGGATGAGTACCGAAAGTACGTTGAAAAAGACGCGGCCCTGGAGCGTCGGTTCCAGAAAATCCTGGTCGGCGAGCCTACCGTGGAGGCCACGGTGGCGATTTTGCGCGGACTCAAAGAGCGCTACCAGGTGCACCATGGCGTCAACATCACCGACCCGGCCATTGTGGCGGCTGCTGAACTCAGCCACCGCTACATCACCGACCGGTTTTTGCCCGACAAGGCGATTGACCTGATTGACGAGGCAGCAGCCAAAATCAAGATCGAGCTGGACTCCAAACCCGAGGTCATGGACAAGTTGGACCGGCGCCTGATTCAGCTGCAAATTGAGCGTGAAGCGGTCAAAAAAGAGAAGGACGAGGCCTCGATCAAGCGCTTTTCTCTGATCAACGAGGAAATTGCCAGCCTGCAAAAAGAGATCGCCGACCTGGACGAAATCTGGAAGGCCGAAAAAGCAACGGCCCAAGGCAGCGCGCAAGTGCGCCTGGAGATCGATTCTTTGCGCCAGCAAATCGAAACGCTCACGCGCAAAGGCGACCTGGCCAAGGTGGCCGAATTGCAATACGGCAAATTGCCCGAGTTGGAAAAGCGACTTAAAGACGCCCAAGACACGGAAGCCGGTCGCGCCAAGGGGGGCGAGGGCGTGGCGCCGCAACTGCTGCGTACCCAGGTCGGGGCTGAAGAGATTGCCGAAGTCGTGGCCCGCGCCACAGGTATTCCGATTGCCAAACTTATGCAAGGCGACCGCGAAAAACTGCTGCTGATGGAAGGCCGCTTGCACGACCGCGTGGTGGGCCAAAACGAGGCGATTGCGGCGGTTTCCAACGCCATTCGCCGCTCGCGCTCAGGCCTGTCTGACCCGAACCGCCCGACCGGTTCGTTCTTGTTTCTTGGCCCAACCGGCGTCGGCAAGACCGAGTTGTGCAAGGCGCTGGCGGGGTTTTTGTTTGACAGCGAAGACCATTTAATACGCATCGACATGAGCGAGTTCATGGAAAAGCACTCCGTGGCGCGGCTCATTGGTGCGCCCCCGGGCTACGTGGGTTACGAGGAGGGCGGTTACTTGACAGAGGCCGTGCGCCGCAAACCCTACAGCGTGCTGCTGCTCGACGAGGTGGAAAAAGCGCACCCCGACGTGTTCAACGTGCTGCTGCAGGTGCTCGACGACGGGCGCCTAACCGACGGCCAAGGCCGCACCGTGGACTTTAAGAACACCGTGATCGTGATGACCAGCAATATTGGCTCGCACATGATCCAAAGCATGGTCGGCCAAGACAGCGAAGACATCAAGGACGCGGTGACCGGGGAGTTGAAGAACCATTTTCGGCCTGAGTTCTTGAACCGTATTGACGAAACGGTGGTGTTCCATGCCCTGGACGCCAGCCACATTGCCAGCATCGCCAAGATTCAGCTGCAAACTCTGGCCAACCGGCTTGCGCGCATGGATTACACGTTGGAAGTGTCGGACGCCGCGGTGGCCGAACTTGCCAAAGTCGGGTTCGACCCGGTGTATGGCGCAAGGCCTTTGAAACGGGCGATTCAGCAACGACTGGAAAATCCGTTGTCTAAACTGCTTTTGGAGGGGAAATTTATTCCCAAGGACGCCATTGCAGTGGGTGTTGACCCCATTCGCGCACCAGGCCAATTTACGTTCAATAAGATCGCCTGATGGCGCCCGGCACCAGGTCGCTTAACCCGGCGGAGCAAACGGTGCAGCTTTAGGGTGATTTGGCCGCGCCGGCTTCGGCCGACACGCGGCGCGCGCCGTCAAACCGGCGTGCCCAATAGGCTAAGCCCATGTCTTCTACCCGGACTTCGGCGCCGGGTTTGGGGGAGTGAATGAACTTGCCGTTGCCGATGTAGATACCCACGTGGCTAAAGGCATGGCGCATGGTGTTGAAAAATACCAGGTCTCCCGGGCGCAGTTCGGCGCGGTCAATGGTTTGGGTGGCAGCCGCTTGTTGGGCCGCGTTGCGTGGCAAAACCAGCCCGATGGTTTGTTCGAACATGGCTTTGACAAAGCCGCTGCAGTCAAAACCGGTGTCTAGGGTGCTACCGCCTCGCCGGTAGGGAACACCCAGGAAACCCATGGCGCCGACTACCAATTCCGAGGCCTGCGCCTGGACCTGGTTGCTTGCCTCACCAATACGGGTGAGCAGGCCTTTTTCAGTCAAAAAGGCGGTGAGTTCATCTACCGGTGCCTGGGTTTGGGCCGCAGCATTCACGCTGCTCAGAGCAAGCACAAGGGCCAGAATAGGGTACGCGCGCATGAAACTAGCTTAACGCTATAACTTGCCTCCTGTCAAGCTACTTTGCCCGAACAGAAGGCGCTAAGTGCTTGATCTGTTTAAAGAATTTTCAAAAAAATGGTTTGGCTTTGACAGCTTTTGGGCGAGGTGGTTTTTGCGGTGACGCAGTGGTTATGCTTCTGGCTAACCTTGAAACGAAAGACGAACATGCTGCTCGACGCCGACGATAGCCAGCTGGTGCTGGTGGATTACCAAATCAAACTGATGCCTGCTATGTTGGACGCGCCGGGCGTGATTGCCAACGCGGTGCGCTTGGCGCGCTTGGCGGCTCTGATGGCGGTGCCGGTCGTGTTGACCGAGCAAGCGCCCTCCAAACTGGGTACCACGCGGCCTGAAATAGTAGCTGCGCTGCGCTCAAACCCGGGTGCCGCGACGCAAACCTTGGCAAAAATGCAGTTCAGCGCAGTGGAAGAGGGCTTGGCGGATTGGCTTCGTCCACCAATTAAGCAGGTCCAAGGCAATGCGCGCAGCCTACCCAAGCATCTGCAAAAAGCATCGTCTGACGCACAGGCCCGCGCCAGCATTGTGCTGGCCGGGTGTGAGGCCCATATTTGCTTGCTGCAGACCGCGCTGGACCTGCTGGAGGATGAATTCGAAGTCTGGGTGGTGACGGACGCCTGCAGTTCCCGTACCGAGCGCAACCGCGATGCTGCTTTTGACCGGCTGGCGGGCGCGGGTGCCGAACTGGTGACCACCGAAATGGTGGCGTTTGAGTGGTTGCGTAGCGCCGAGCATCCGGCTTTCAAGGACGTTCAGGCGCTGGTCGGGTAGCGCTGAATACCCTGGGGCACGACTCCCTTTCTCCGCAAGTCAGCCTCTTGCAAGTTGGGCGTTCATAATTATGAATTAAGTTTTTCACTGATTGCAGGACCCGCTTGGAGATACACACCATGACCGCTTACGCAGAATTTCACCGCCGTTCCATTGAAGACCGGGACGGGTTTTGGGCCGAACAGGCCCAGCGCATCGATTGGCAGACGCCGCCAGAGCAGATTTGCGACTACAGCAAACCTCCATTTGCGCGCTGGTTTGTCGGCGGCACAACCAATCTGTGCCACAACGCTGTGGACCGCCATCTCAAGGACCGGGCGAACCAGAACGCATTGATTGCGGTTTCTACCGAAACCAACACCGAACGCGTCTACACCTTCGCACAGTTGCACACTGAGGTGCAATGCATGGCCGCCTCTCTTTTGGGTCTGGGTGTCAAAAAGGGCGACCGGGTGCTGATTTACATGCCGATGATCGCCGAAGCGGTATTTGCCATGCTGGCTTGCGCGCGCATTGGCGCGATCCATTCGGTGGTGTTTGGTGGTTTTGCCGCCGGGTCACTTGCTACGCGTATTGAAGACTCGTCTCCCACGGTGATCGTCAGTGCGGACGCGGGCTCCCGCGGCGGCAAGGTGGTGGAATACAAACCATTGCTTGATGAGGCGATAGCCACGTCAACGCACAAACCGGCTGCCGTGTTGATGGTGGACCGGCAACTCGCTGCCATGCATGTGGTGGCCGGACGCGACCATCTTTGGGCCGATTTGCGCCAGCAGCACCGCAATGCGGTGGTGCCTTGCGAATGGGTGGAATCCACCCACCCCAGCTACACGCTTTACACCAGCGGCACCACCGGCAAGCCCAAAGGCGTGCAGCGGGACACCGGCGGCTACGCCGTGGCACTGGCTGCCAGCATGGAAAATATTTTCTGCGGCAAGCCGGGTGAAACCTACTTTTCCACCAGCGACATTGGTTGGGTCGTGGGCCACAGTTACATCGTCTACGGCCCGCTGATTGCCGGCATGGCCACGATTCTTTATGAAGGCTTGCCGATTCGCCCGGACGGCGGCATCTGGTGGAGCCTGGTTGAAAAATACAAGGTCACCGTGATGTTCAGCGCCCCCACGGCCATTCGGGTGCTCAAGAAGCAAGATCCCACACTGCTCACTCGATACGACCTTAGTAGCCTGCGTGCGCTGTTCTTGGCCGGTGAGCCGCTGGACGAGCCGACCGCGCAATGGATTAGTGCCGGCTTGGGCAAAGCCATCATCGATAACTACTGGCAAACCGAGAGCGGCTGGCCGATTCTCACGATCGCCAACGGCGTGGAAAAAGCCGCGAGTAAGTTTGGCAGCCCTGGCGTGGCCATGTACGGCTACAACGTCAAGCTAGTTGATGAGAACACCGGGGACGAACTGCTAGGCGCTGAGCAGAAAGGTGTGCTCACCATTGAGGGCCCCTTGCCACCAGGCTGTATGCAAACCGTTTGGCAAGACGATGCGCGGTTTGTCAATACCTACTGGAAAAGCATTCCCGGCAAGCTGGTCTACAACACCTTTGACTGGGCCACACGAGACCAGGACGGCTACTACTTCATTCTGGGGCGCACCGACGACGTGATCAATGTGGCAGGCCACCGCTTGGGTACCCGCGAGATTGAAGAAAGCATCTCTGGTCACCCCAATATTTCGGAGGTGGCGGTGGTGGGAGTGGCCGACACCCTCAAGGGGCAGGTCGCCATGGCCTTTGCCATCGTCAAAGATGCGGGCAGTTTGCCTGACGACGCGGCACGCGCCAAGTTGGAGGCAGAAATCATGAAGTTGGTGGACCACTCCATCGGCGCGATCGGTCGCCCTGCGCGGGTGCGTTTTGTCACCGTGTTGCCTAAAACCCGCAGCGGCAAGCTGCTGCGTCGCGCTATCCAAGCGGTGTGCGAGGGACGTGACCCTGGCGACTTGACCACGATGGAAGACCCGTCTGCTTTGCAACAAATAAAAGACATGTTCACCCACCAGGCCTGAGGCCACACGCGTCGCGTGGCTTGCATGTAAGTTTTGCCACCGGCAAGAGGTGGCAGAATGCGACTTGTTACTTAGGCCCTTCCTGCCGCAGTCGCATCCGCCAACCGGTCAAGCCGTGGAGCGGAAGGTACATCAACCAACTAATGTTTCCCCGAGGGAAGCGAAGGTCAGCGAAAAATGAGCACGACACCATCTGTCTACACCGCCTACCAAGGCAACACCTTTCTCTTCGGGGGCAACGCGCCCTATGTTGAAGAGATGTACGAAAACTACCTAGCCAACCCCGGCAGCGTGCCAGACACCTGGCGCGAATATTTTGACGCCCTGCAGCATGTGCCCGCTACCGATGGCAGCAACGCCAAAGATGTTCCTCACCTGCCCGTCGTTAACGCATTTGCCGAACGCGCCAAGGCCGGTGGAACCCGCGTGGTGTTGGCCAGCGCCGATCAGGAAATGGGGCGTAAGCGCACAGCGGTGCAACAGCTTATCGCCGCCTACCGCAACGTGGGCCAGCGCTGGGCTGATTTAGACCCCCTCAAACGCACTGGCCGCCCGGCAATCCCGGATTTGGAACCTTCGTTCTACGGCTTTGCCGACGCTGATCAGGAAACGGTGTTTGACACCAGCAACACGTTTTTTGGCAAAGACCGTATGCCTTTGCGCGAGCTGCTCAATGCGCTGCGCGAAACCTACTGCGGCACGCTGGGCGGTGAATTCATGTACGCCACCGACCAGGATGAGAAACGCTGGTGGCAGCAAAAGCTGGAGAGCGTTCGCAGCAAGCCCAACTTCAATTCGGAAAAGAAAAAGCACATTCTGGGGCGCCTGACCGCGGCTGAGGGCTTAGAGCGCTTTTTGCACACCAAGTACGTCGGGCAAAAGCGTTTTTCTTTGGAGGGCGGCGAGAGCTTTATCGCTGCCATGGACGAACTGATCCAGTCCGCTGGGTCCAAAGGCGTGCAGGAAATTGTGATCGGCATGGCACACCGCGGACGCCTTAACGTGCTGGTCAATACCATGGGCAAGATGCCCAAAGACTTGTTTGCCGAGTTTGACCACACGGCCCCCGAAGAGCTTGCTTCCGGCGACGTGAAATACCACCAGGGTTTTAGCTCCGACATGAGCACGATCGGTGGCCCGGTGCATCTGAGCTTGGCCTTCAACCCCTCGCACCTGGAGATTGTGAACCCGGTCGTGGAAGGTTCTGTGCGCGCCCGCATGGACCGCCGTTCCGACCCCCATGGCAAGCAGGTTTTACCCGTGTTGGTGCACGGCGACGCGGCGTTTGGCGGCCAAGGCGTGAACCAAGAGACGCTTGCGCTGGCCCAAACCCGGGGCTACACCACGGGGGGCACGGTGCACATCATCATCAACAACCAAATTGGCTTCACCACGTCCGACCCGCGCGACATGCGCTCCAGCGTGTTTTGTACGGACATCGTCAAGATGGTGGAGGCACCTGTGCTCCACGTCAATGGCGATGACCCTGAGGCAGTGGTCCTCGCCACCCAGTTGGCGCTGGAATACCGCATGCAGTTCAGCAAAGACGTGGTGGTCGACATCATTTGTTTCCGCAAGCTCGGCCACAACGAACAAGACACACCCAGCCTGACCCAGCCGCTGATGTACAAAAAAATCAGCGCCCATCCTGGCACCCGCAAACTATTTGCCGACAAGTTGGTGGCCCAAGGGTTCGGCGATACGATTGGCGAGGACATGGTTAAAGCCTACCGCGCGGCCCTAGACGAAGGCCGCCACGCCGCCGACCCTGTGCTGACCAATTTCAAAACCAAATTCACCGTGGATTGGTCGCCCTTTTTGGGTAAAAAATGGACCGATGTGGGGGACACCGCCATCCCCATGGCCGAATGGAAACGCCTGGCCGAGCGCCTGACCACCATTCCCGGTACGGTCACGCCCCACCAATTGGTGAAGAAGGTCTACGACGACCGCGCCGCCATGGGGCGGGGTGATATCCCGGTTGATTGGGGTATGGGTGAGCACATGGCGTTTGCGTCGCTGGTGGCCAGCGGTTACCCGGTACGCCTGTCAGGAGAGGACTGTGGACGCGGTACGTTCACCCACCGCCACGCCGTGATCCACGACCAAAACCGCGAAAAATGGGACGTAGGCAGCTACGTTCCTTTGCAGAATGTGGCCGACAACCAGGCCCCGTTTGTCGTCATTGATTCCATCCTGTCCGAAGAGGCGGTGCTGGGCTTTGAATACGGCTACGCGTCCAACGACCCCAACACCATGGTGATCTGGGAGGCGCAGTTTGGCGACTTCGCCAATGGCGCGCAGGTGGTGATCGATCAGTTCATTGCCTCGGGCGAAGTGAAATGGGGCCGCGTAAATGGCCTCACGCTCATGTTGCCCCACGGCTACGAGGGCCAGGGCCCTGAACACAGTTCGGCGCGTCTGGAGCGTTTTATGCAATTGGCCGCCGACACCAATATGCAAATCGTGCAGCCGACCACCGCTAGCCAGATTTTCCACGTGCTGCGCCGCCAGATGGTGCGCAACTTACGCAAGCCTTTGATCATCATGACGCCCAAGTCCTTGCTGCGCAACAAGGACGCGACCTCGCCTATGAGCGAGTTCACCAAGGGCGGCTTTCAGACGGTGATTCCTGAGAACAAAGAACTCAAGGCCGACAAGGTCAAGCGCATCGTGGCCTGCTCGGGCAAGGTGTATTACGACCTGGTCAAGAAGCGCGAAGAAAAAGGCGCCGACGACGTAGCCATTGTGCGGGTGGAGCAGTTGTATCCGTTTCCCCATAAGGCTTTTGGCAACGAAATCAAGAAATACCCGCACGCTACGGAAATCGTATGGACCCAGGACGAACCGCAAAACCAGGGTGCCTGGTTCTTCGTGCAGCACTACATCCACGAAAACATGGTGGAAGGCCAAAAGCTGGGCTACTCCGGCCGCGCTGCCTCCGCCTCGCCCGCAGTGGGCTATTCGCATTTGCACCAGGAGCAGCAAAAAGCGCTGGTGGACGGCGCATTTGCCAAGATCAAAGGCGTTGTGCTGACCAAATAAGCCCACCCGCTAACCCGTATTGAAAGAACACACCATGGCTCTCGTAGAAGTAAAAGTTCCCCAGTTGTCTGAATCGGTGGCCGAAGCCACCATGTTGCAGTGGAAGAAAAAGGTCGGCGACACCGTCGCTATGGATGAAATCCTGATCGACATTGAGACCGACAAAGTCGTTCTCGAAGTGCCGGCCCCATCGGCTGGCGTACTGGTCGAAATTTTGGTCGCTGATGGCGGCACCGTGGCCGCCGAGCAACTGATCGCCCGCATCGACACCGACGGTAAAGCGCCAAACGCAAATACGGCACCTGCTGCCCCCATCGCTCCCGAAGTGTCGGCACCGGCGGCTGTTGCCCCCGCTGCCTCGGAGGCCATGCCTTCGGCTGCCAAGCTGATGGCTGATAACCAGATGGCTGCTGGCTCGGTGGCTGGCAGCGGAAAAGACGGTCGCGTGCTCAAGGGCGATGTGCTGGCCGCCATGCAGGCGCCCGCGCCCGTTATGGCCGCAGTACAGATTCCTACGGGTGCGCCGCAAAGCGTATTGCCCCAGGTGTCGGCCCCGGCCAACATGGGCCTAGGTGAGCGCCCCGAGCAGCGCGTGCCCATGAGCCGACTTCGCGCTCGCGTGGCCGAGCGGCTGCTGCAGTCGCAGTCCACCAACGCCATCCTGACCACCTTCAACGAGATCAATATGGCCCCGGTCATGGAGATGCGCAAGAAGTTCCAGGACAAGTTCGAAAAAGAGCACGGCATCAAGCTCGGCTTCATGAGCTTTTTCGTTAAGGCCGCAGTGCATGCGCTCAAAAAATTCCCGGTGCTCAACGCCTCGGTGGATGGCAACGACATCGTCTACCACGGCTACTTCGACATCGGCATCGCCGTGGGGTCGCCCCGTGGCTTGGTAGTACCCATTTTGCGCAACGCCGACCAGATGAGTTTTGCGGATATCGAGAAAAAGATCGCCGAGTTCGGCGCCAAGGCCCGCGACGGAAAACTGGGCATGGACGACATGACCGGCGGCACGTTTTCGATCAGCAACGGCGGCACTTTTGGCTCCATGCTGTCCACGCCCATCATCAACCCCCCCCAATCGGCGATTTTGGGCGTGCACGCTACCAAAGATCGTGCAGTGGTCGAAAACGGTCAGATCGTGGTGCGCCCCATGAACTACTTCGCGATGTCCTACGACCACCGCATCATCGACGGCCGCGAAGCGGTCTTGGGCCTGGTGGCCATGAAAGAGGCAATGGAAGATCCTTCTCGCCTGCTGTTTGACATCTGAAAGATAGGCGAAACATGTCCAAATCATTTGACGTCGTCGTCATCGGCGGTGGCCCTGGCGGCTATATCGCGGCCATTCGGGCGGCACAACTCGGTTTTCAGGTCGCCTGCGTGGACGAGTGGAAGAACGCCACGGGCGGACCTGCGCTGGGCGGCACATGCACTAACGTGGGTTGCATTCCATCCAAAGCCTTGCTGCAGTCCAGCGAGCACTTTGACCACGCTAATCATCACTTTGCCGAGCACGGCATATCTGTCGGTAATGTGGAGATGGACGTGGGCCAGATGTTGGCGCGCAAAGACACGGTGGTGAAGCAAAACAACGACGGCATCCAGTACCTGTTCAAGAAAAACAAAATTGCGTTTTTTCACGGACGGGGCGCCTTTGTCGGCTCGTCGGATACGGGCCACACGGTTCAGGTGAGCGGTGCGGCAGAAGAAACTCTGACAGCTAAGCATGTCATCGTCGCCACTGGGTCGAGCGCTCGCGCTTTGCCCGGTGCGCCGTTTGACGAGGTGAACGTGCTGTCGAACGACGGTGCTTTGCGCCTGGGCGCGGTGCCCAAGAGGCTCGCGCTCATTGGCTCTGGCGTGATCGGTCTGGAAATGGGCTCGGTCTGGCGCCGCCTGGGTGCGGACGTCACTATTTTGGAAGGCCTGCCCACTTTCTTGGGCGCGGTTGACCAGCAAATCGCCAAAGAAGCCAAAAAAGCCTTTGACAAGCAGGGCCTGAAAATCGAGCTCGGCGTGCAAGTCGGCGACATCAAGGTAGGCAAAAAGGGTGTGGCCGTGGCCTATACCAATGCTAAGGGCGAGGCTGTGGTGCTCGATGCCGACAAACTCATCGTCTCTATCGGCCGGGTTTCCAATACCACTGGCCTGAACACCGCCGCCGTAGGCCTCGCGCTCGACGAGCGCGGCGCCATCGTGGTGGATGGTGACTGCAAAACCAATGTCTCCGGCATATGGGCCGTAGGCGACGTGGTGCGCGGCCCCATGCTGGCGCACAAGGCCGAAGAAGAAGGCGTGGCCGTGGCCGAGCGCATTGCCGGCCAGCACGGGCATGTGAACTTCAACACTATTCCCTGGGTGATTTACACCAGCCCCGAGATCGCCTGGGTCGGCCGTACCGAGCAGCAGCTCAAAGCGGATGGCATCGCTTACAAGGCAGGGACTTTTCCCTTCTTAGCCAATGGGCGCGCCCGCGCCCTGGGTGACACCACCGGCATGGTGAAGTTTTTGGCCGATGCCGCCACCGACGAGATCTTGGGCGTGCACATGGTTGGCCCCATGGCCAGCGAGTTGATTGCTGAGGCGGTGGTTGCGATGGAGTTCAAGGCTTCGGCTGAAGACATCGCCCGGATTTGCCACGCCCACCCGTCATTGAGTGAAGCGACTAAGGAAGCGGCCTTGGCGGTGGACAAGCGCACACTGAATTTTTAGCTAGCGGCCTGCGTCGGTGACGCGGACACCCGGTGGCGCCCTTGCTGCTTGGCGGCGTACAGCGCGGTGTCAGCCTGCAGGAGAAGGGCGTCGGCCGTCGATTCCAGATTGGGGTAGGCGGTAGCCACACCGATGCTGACGGAAACGCGCCCATAGGGTGAACTGTCGTGCGTGATGGCCAGACTAAAAACTTCTTGGCAAAGGTAGTTGGCAATGGACACGATGCCGCTGCCATCCGTGTCGGGTGCGATCAGCACAAATTCTTCACCGCCGTAGCGGGCGATCAGGTCGCCGCTGCGCATGATGCCAGCTTCAAAAACACGGGCCAGTTGGCGCAAGCATTCATCGCCAGCTTGGTGGCCATACCGATCGTTAAAAAGCTTGAACCAGTCCACGTCGATGATGGCGAGTGACAACGCGCGTTTGGCGCGTGCTGCGCGTCGCCACTCGATTTGTAACATTTGGTCAAATCGCCGCCGGTTGGCCACGCCGGTCAATCCGTCCACTGCGCTAAGCGACTCAAGTTTCGTTGCTGCCTGGTGCAACTCCTGGGTGCGTCGTGAGACCATCGCTTCAAGGGTCACCTCCGACGTGCGGAGCCTTTCAATGGCCTCCTTTTGTATGGAGGCCAGGTCTGTCTGGGCTCTGTGTTTTTCGCGGTTGAGTTCTGCGATCCGGCAGGCGATGGTGTAACCCATTAGTAGGGTGCTGAGGGTGTACCCCAGCAAGAGGTTGGTGTCAGCGTTGGTACTGTGTCCCAGCAGGCCCAGTGTGTCGAAGAAGACCACCGATAACCCAACAAAGAGCACTGCATAGGCCGCTACCAGATGGTGTGCATCAGGGACCTTTCGGTCTGCGAGGTAGAGCGCAGTCGACAGCATCAAAACGTTGAAAAGTCCGAGCATCCAGGGCAGCACATACGAAGCCATCGGGGGCCAAAAGAGCATCAGTGGGAACAGGACACAAAAAGCTGCGTACCCCCTGAACGCTCTGCTAAACCATGGAAATTGGGATGATGTGAGGAATAGCTTTTGAACCAAGCTGGCAACAAGCGCCATAAAGACCGCGAGGAGTGCGATGTTTGAATCGGAACCCCATTCGGTTCCGTCCCAGGGCATGATGGTGTGCAGAAGTTCGAAGCGATCGGCCAGTGTCGCGCCGGCGCCAACAATACATGCACCATAAAGTCCGTAGAGCGCCTCACGCGTGGCCAGGTAGAGCGCCAGCTGGACCAATGCCACGGCCACGGCAAAGCCAAAGAATGCGGCCTGGGTGGTGTAGTCCAGCCTTTCATGGGCTTGAAATGCGATTGCATCCCACAAAGTGGCCACCAAAGAACCCGTGGTGACACCCTTCAGGCGGAAATAAATTGTTGTTTTTGTGGCGCCTGCAAACTGCAAAGGGAATATGAAATTGCGATGGGCGTAAGAGCGAGAGGAATACGGTTTTCCATGGCCGGTGTAAACGGATTCCCAATGCCCCTGGGCGCTAAGCCGGTGCATTTGAACGTCGGGGACCAATGGGTTGTCGATTTCTACTAGTCGGAGCAGTGGATCGGCGTTGGGGTTGAAAAACTCCAATTTCAACCAATAAGCGGATGTGCTGGTCCCCAGTTGTAATCCCCTGCGGGGGTCTGTGGCGGGCTTGAATTGGGCATCGAAGGCGGGAGTGGATACCTCTGCTTCAGTTAGTTTTTGGCTCGGGTCTTCCAGCACGGTAAAGTGGGGAGTCAGGTTGACTGCATCCACAGGCTCCAGGGTGAGCGTAGCGCCCATGGCTTGGCACACCATGGCCGATGCCGACAGGAAGACAACCATTGCAAGGCGCTGCAGAACTCCAAGGCGCCGCGGTTTTGACGTATCTGGGCAAACAGCGCGGGTCATGGCATGCGTTTGGTAGTGGACCGAGCTAGAGGAATCCGAGGGGTGAATGCTTCTGGGACATTCGAGAATTTCGTTAAAGTATATGCCAATAATTTAATGAAAATAATATTTTAAACGGTATTAATAAAATGTCATTGACAGGGTGCAAGCGCCCAAAATACGTTTCGTTGAAGGCTGCAAGGTGTTAAAGTTGCTCGTAACAAACGAAAGCACACCTTGGCAACACCCAATTACGGTTACGAAAAACGGCAGAAAGAACTGGCCAAAAAACGCAAAAAAGAAGACAAGCTCAAAAACAAGTCCGAACGTAAGGATTTGGGTGATGGCGACAGCCTTCAGGATCAAACGGGCGAGGGTGCTAGCCCCGATCCGCTGGCGACCCCTGCATCAGCGACGGATCAGGCGGCTCCTGGAGTCTCGTGATCACCTTTTATTGCACGGGCCACGGTTTGCATGGCGTGGGCGTGGCGGTCGGGCAGCAAAAATGTGCGTGCGGTGGAAAAACCCTGGAAATTGCGTTGCATGGACTGCAAGTACACCGGATCGTAGTGGTCGGCCAGTAAGGCTCGCACCACGCCAGCCAAATCCCCTCGCATCACGGATTTCTTCCATTCCTCTATGACGGCTTTTCCGCGTTGGGCCGTTAGCGCGTCTAGGCGCAAGCAAAATTGCGGCGGGTGTTCGACAAAGAAGGCGTAGTCCTCCAATAACAGTTTCACCCGCTCTTCAAGCGACAAATCAATAAGCACGCAGGGGCTCGTGCGCATGGCGTTGACCAATACCGGATGGATCGCCACATTACCGACTTTTTTGCTCTCACTCTCCACATACACGGTGCGTGCGGGGTCTAAGGTGCGAATTTTTTCCCACACCAGCGTATCGAAGCGCTTTTGGCTGGGCTGGGGTACGCCGGGGATGGCGCCTAGCACCGAACTTCTGTGCTTTGCCAACTCTTCCAGGTCCAGCACCTGGGCACCGATTTGCGCCAAGGTCTGAAGCAAACGGGTTTTGCCGGAGCCGGTGGTGCCGCAGACGACTTGAAAGTTCAGGCCTTGCGCGCGCGCTGCAAGGTCTTCGAGCATGGCGGCTCGAAACGCTTTGTAACCTCCCTCGATCAGCGACACCCGAAAGCCGATTTGGTCCAGCACCAAAGCCAGTGAGCCGCTGCGTTTCCCCCCACGCCAGCAATACGCCAAAGGCGCCCAATCCTTCGGTTTTTCCAGCATGTGTTGCTCAATGTGGCCGGCAATATTGCGCGCGGCCAAAGCCGCGCCTCTTTTCTTAGCCTCAAATGCGTTGACTTGCTTGTACAGCGTGCCGATGGTCTTGCGTTCCTCGTCATGCAAGGTGGGCCAGTTCAGCGCGCCGGGCAGGTGGTCCAGGGAGTATTCACTTTCGCTGCGTGCGTCTACCAGGGTGTCAAAAGTGTCGTAGCGGGCGATCACATCGGGCGCGGATAAAAGGGTGAGACTCATGCGATCAACTTTAACAATGCAGGCCACACGTTGTTGAGCAAGGTAGGGTGGGCGGCTTCCAGTGGGTGGATACGGTCACTCTGGAAGAGCTGATCGGCCAGCGGCCCGTCGGCCACACCCTGGAGAAAAAACGGGACCAAGCCTACTTTCTCTGACTTGGCGGTCTGTTGGTAAAGACTGGCAAAGTCGGCTGCGTACGCGGGGCCATAGTTGGGCGGCATTTGCATGCCCAGCAAAAGCACCTTGGCGCCCGCTGCCTTGCATCGGGTCACCATGGCCCGCAGGTTGCTGCGGGTGCTTTGCAGCGGCAGGCCCCGCAGCGCGTCGTTACCGCCTAGTTCAATCACGACCAGCTGGGGCTGGTGCTGCGCCAACAGCGCTGGCAGGCGCGACAAACCGCCTGCTGTGGTATCGCCGCTGATGCTGGAATTGACGACGGCCAGGCGGTGCCCCTCTTTTTCAAGGCGTTTTTCCATTAATGCCACCCAGCCCGAGCCGCGTTTAAGGCCATACTCGGCGCTCAGCGAATCGCCTAGAACCACAATCGGACCGCCCGGCTTGGCCCATGCGTTGAATCCGAACGCCAATGCAAGCGCGCAGCTGCCTGCCAAAAACTGTTTCCGATGCAAAGAAAGCCCCATGTCTGATTTCATTATTTCCGTCGATCGTGTGTGCAAGTCGGTCAGCGACTCCACGGGAACCTTGCAAATTCTGCAAAACATCGATTTTGCGCTAAGTGCGCGCGAGACGGCGGCCATTGTGGGTGCATCCGGTTCGGGGAAAAGCACTCTTTTGTCCATCATCGCAGGGCTGGATACACCCACCAGCGGGACCGTACGACTGGCCGGCGACGACATCTTTGCGCTTGATGAGGACGCGCGTGCGGCACTGCGTGCGCGCCAGGTGGGCTTTGTGTTTCAGAGCTTTCAGCTCTTGGGCAACCTTACGGCCTTGGAGAACGCCATGCTTCCCCTTGAACTGGCCGGTCGCAAAGACGCGCGCAAACAGGCCGCAGAAATGCTCGATCGGGTGGGGCTGTCGCAGCGCATGGGGTCTTATCCCAAGGTCCTGAGCGGCGGCGAACAGCAGCGTGTGGCCCTGGCGCGGGCCTTTGTTGTCAAGCCCGCCGTGTTATTGGCGGACGAGCCCACCGGCAGTCTGGACTTTGCCACCGGCGAGACCATCATGGCGCTGATGTTTGCGCTCAACCGCGAGCTGGGAACGACGCTGGTACTGGTCACCCACGACCCGGCTATTGCCGCGCGTTGCCAGCGGCGCATCACCATCGAAGCCGGTCGCCTCGCGTCCGACGAGCCCCTGCCGCTTACGTAGTGCGTCTGGGCGTAGGCCCGCGGCACCAAACGCGATAATCGGCGCATGTCATCCCATCAAGTCTTATTCGGTTTCCATGCCGTGGGGGTGCGGCTTAAAACCGCTCCTGCGTCGATTGTTGAAATATATTTCGAACCCACGCGCCGTGATGCGCGCATGCGCCAGTTTTTAGACCGCGCAAACGAAGCCGGGGTGCGCCTGATTGAAGCCGACGGCATGCGGCTGTCCAAGCTGTGTGGCGGCCATGGCCACCAGGGTGTGGCTGCGCGGGTTCAGGCGCTGGAGCAGGTGCATTCGCTCGATGAGTTGCTGGAAGATCTGGAAGCCTCCCAACTGGCCCTGCCGCCTGAGAGTCGTTTTGCACCCTTGATTTTGGTGCTCGACGGCATCACCGACCCGCACAACCTGGGCGCCTGCTTGCGCGTGGCTGACGGAGCTGGCGTGCATGCCGTCATTGCGCCCAAAGACCACGCAGCGGGCATTAACGCCACGGTGGCCAAAGTCGCCAGCGGCGCGGCGCAAACCGTGCCCTATTTCATGGTGACTAACCTGGCGCGCACCTTGGTCGAGCTCAAAGAGCGCAATATCTGGATCATCGGCACCAGCGATGTGGCCACCCAAACGCTCTACCAGACCGATTTGCGCGGCCCGGTAGCCTTGGTTCTGGGCGCCGAGGGCGACGGTATGCGGCAATTGACCGCCAAAACTTGCGACCAACTGGTGCGCATTCCCATGATGGGAGCGGTAGAGAGCCTCAACGTATCGGTCGCCAGTGGGGTCTGCTTGTACGAGGCGCTGCGCCAACGCAGCATGGTCTAACCGCCGCAGTTATACCCAACCCAAAGCCCCGGCCACCGCGCCAACACCCAGCAGCCACAACAAGTGGATGCGGGTTTTCCAAACCATCAGTACCGCGGCCAGCGTGAGTAGCCATAACCCCGGCGCGTGGCTGAAATTGCCGTGGCTGATTGTCAATATCCAACCGGTCGCAACCAAGAGGGCAATCACAATGGGCGCCAAGCACGATTTGAACGCGCGCACGCCCGCCCGGTGGCGGTTCTGGTGCCCCCAGCGGGTAGCAAAAAACGTCAACGTGGTGCTGGGCAGCAAGATACCCACCATGCTGGCCACCATGCAGGCCCCGGCCATGGACCAAGCCAGCGTGCCGCCCAGCAGCCCGCCGCCAGCCGACATACCCACGTTCCAGCCCAGCACTGCTACGAATAGCACATTGGGTCCGGGGGCGGCTTGCGCCAGCGCGATGGAGGCGCTGAATTGGCTGTCTGAGAGCCATGCCGTCTCGGTAACCAGGTAGCGGTGCATGTCCGGTACGGTGGTAATGGCCCCGCCTATGGACAGCAGGGACAAGAGCACGAAGTGTCCAAACAGTCCGGCCAAATCAGCCCAAGCAAAGCTGCTCATCGCGTCGATTGCTCTGTGTCGCCGAGCCGGTGTATGCGGTGGTAGGTCCAGGAAAACGCCGGAATCCCTAGACCCAAAAGTACCCACACCAATGGAATGCGCAAGCCAACAATCGCCACCAGGGTCAGGCTGGCCAGGAGAACGCAGACGGCAATGCCCATCGGGTTGTCCTTGAGCGCCGGCATCATTTTTAGGCCGGTTCCGGCAATCAGTCCCGCAGAAACCGCGCCCATACCGCGCAAGGCGCCCTGGACCATGGGGTCTTGGCCCAAACCTGCCAAAACCACTGCAAGTACCAGGACCAGCAGCAGGGGCAGCGCCGTCATGCCGGCCAAAGCCGCCAAGCCGCCGCGCCAGCCAAAGTAGCGATCGCCAATCATCAGTGCCAGATTCACCACGTTAGGGCCGGGCATGATTTGCGCCACCGCCCAATCTTCGACAAATTCTTCGTTACTCAGCCACTGCTTTTTTTCTACTAGCTCACGCTGCACCACCGACAAAACTCCGCCGAACCCTTGCAATGCCAGCCAGGAAAAGGCGTAAAAAAGCTGCCGCAGTGAGGTCGGGCGCTGGCGCGGCGCCGAGGGCTTGGTATCTGCGGGCTGCATCGATATGGGATGGTCAGGCGGGGCTGCAACGAAGGGTGCGCCGGGCGGGCTCCAGAACCGCGCTTTCGCTAGCGTAGTCGCTGGTCAAAACCCGCATGAGCAGAAAGCCCTGGCGCGATGGGCTTACCACCACCTCGGCGCCAGGGGCGATGGTGTGGCCTTGGGCGTCTCCGGTGTCAGGTACCAGCCACAGGTCAACGGCTTTACCCTGCGCCTGGCGGTCGTTGCGAACGAAAAAATTATCGCTATTGGATGCGTACAAAGCGATGGACCAATAGGTCGACAAAACCGGGGCGGCCTGTATCCGAAGCGGCCCGTCGCTGAGGTCAAAAGCGCATACCGAATACAGCATGTCTGGGCTGGGCATGACCACGCTGCGGGAGCGGGCGGTTACGGGTTCGGAAAATGCCGCCTGGTTGTGCATATTCATTTTTTGAGCTTGCGGGCCATGCATCAGCACCTGCATGATGACCCGCGGCGCAGCCCACACCGCCAGTAGATGCGCCAGCACGGCAGTCACCAGCAGGGACAACACGCGGTAGAACCACAGCCTTTGGTGCTCGCTGATGTTTTTCATGCACAGTCCCCGATTTTTTGCACCGCAGGCGCCACCAGCGACTGGGGTGCTGCTTGCAGTGCAGGTGCTGGGTTGTACAGGCGCAGCGTCAAAACCAGGGGGCGCTGACCGGAGGTGGGTAACCAGTACAGGTTTGGCTGCTCGTTGGGGCCCGTGCTCAAGGTAAACGCGCCGGCGGCATCTAGTACGGCGGTGGCACCGTTGAGGCTGTAGTGGCCATTGGGCGCATCAAACAAAAACAAGTCCTCGGCGTAGGCCGTGATGCTCCACCACCGGGCCTGGGGCGGCACGCCGCTGATGCGGTAATTGCACTGCGCACGCAGTGCGTGCCCGGCGTCGTCGCGGGAGGCGACAAAGTACATGGTCTCGTCGCGGCCCAGCGCCAGCAGGGCGTTCACGGCCACCGTGGCCCGTGTATACATGCCAGCGTCTTGGCTGCCGGCGTGCATATTGGCGCGCCAGGCTCCCACTTCCACCGACGGGTTGAGCCAGGGCGCTTTTTTCAGCACCCACCACGCCGAACCCAAGCCCAGCACCACTGCACCGAGGTAGAGCGCCGCACCGGTCGCCATGCGCCTGGCGCGCAGGCTCCAGTGGCCGGTTTTGCTCATGGGCGGTTTGGATCGGATTCGGCTTGCCGTGCGGCCCGGGCCAATGGCATCCAGTGCAGGAGGCCAAACAAAAGCGAGAGCGCCAAGCTGACCCATAGTGGACCGGTGTAGCGTTTGATGTACTTAAAGGCCAGCAGGCACTCCAGCGCGTGCACGCCCAACAAAACCAGTGCCAGCCTTTGCACCATGGGCGCGGCGTCCTGAGGCAAAACCACAAAAAGGCTCACCAGAGCCAGAAGATAGGTTGCGACCAGAAGGCCTCTAAAAAGCGTGTTGATCATGGTGTGGCTTTGAGATGGAAATAGAGTGATGGTAGGTGGGCGCAAGCGACCTACATTAGCCGCTTTTTCTCGATCACGCTGGAGTTGGCCGGTAGGGTAAAAAGCATACCGTCTTCGCCCACCGTGATGGGGCCGTCAAAGAACTTGGCCGCATCGCCCACAAACGCCGGGTAGGCAAATTTGACCGGTAGCGGCGGCACGATGTGGTTGTAGACCAGGTGCTTGACTTGGGCTGCATGGGCTTGCGCGGCGGCCTCTTCGGGGGTGGTGTGGTAGTTCAGGATATCGCGCATCACATGGACCAGATTACCCATGTTTTTGGCTGCCAACTCGGCGCCCAAAATATTGACCAGCGTAGGCTGCAGGGCCTCGTGGATCAGGATGTCTGCGTCTTTGGCGGCGGTGGCCACCGTCGGCGTCAGTTTGGTGTCGCCGGTGATGACCACCGAGCGGCCCTTGTAGTCAAACCGGTATCCCACGGCTGGCTCAATGGGCGCATGGTTAACCCGAAAAGCGGTAATTTTGAGTCCCTTGTCTTCAAGTACCACCACGGTATCGCCCTGGCCGACTGGAGGCAGCGTAAACGGCAGGCCCTTACCGCCGCTGCCGCCCGAGGGCATGATTTTTTCGCTGTGGTGGGCCACGCGGTAGCCATAGTCCAGCACATAGGCGGCCCGGAATCCGTCGACCACTTGGTCCACGCCGGTTGGGCCATAAATCGGCAGCGGCGTAGTGGCAGTAGCCATGCCCCAATGTTGCAGCATGAAGGGGCCTAGGCCGTCAATGTGGTCGGAATGAAAGTGGGTCAGCAGCAACGCCTCCACCTTGCCCAGCGGCAGTCCCATATAGCCCATATTGCGCGCCGATCCTTCACCCGCGTCCACGACAAACAGGCGGTCGCCAGCGATGATGGCGGTGCAAGGCCCAGCCCGCGTTGGGTCTGGGAAGGGCCCGTTGGTGCCGCACAAAGCCACATGCAGGCCGTCCGGCAGTGTAGGAATGATGTTGCGGCCTACAGCGGCGTGGGCCACGCGTTGCAGCAAGGCGGTGCCCACCTCTTTCTGAAAGACCCAGACTACAGCCGCCACAACCAGCGCCAGGCCCATCAAGCCCAGCAACACTTTTTTTAACAATTGCATGTGCAGCCCCAATTCGTGAAAATTCATTGTCGCATACACATGTGTACGGAGGGGTGAGGGTTTGCCCCGTCTCTAGTACACCGGCTCGAACTTGCGGATTGTCTCTAGAACTGCATCGGTCAGTACAAAACCGGGGCCGTAATGGCCGGACAAATTTGCGCAACGCGCCGCAAATGCGTCTATGCCCATGCCGTAAATGAACTGCATGGCGCCGCCCGTCCAGGCCGGAAAGCCGATGCCGAAAATCGAGCCGATGTTGGCGTCGTGCACCGAGGTCAGCACGTTCTCGTTCAGGCAGCGCGCGGTTTCCACCGCCTGGCGGTAGAGCAGGCGGTCTTTGAGGTCGGCAATCGTCCAGGCTGTGTCCGGCTTCTCAAACAAGGCTTTGAGCTGCGGCCACAGGTGTTTTTTCGCGCCCTTCTCGGTCGGGTAGTCGTAAAAGCCGCCACCACCGGCGCGCCCGGGGCGCTGGTGCTGGCGCACCATTTGCGCCACCAGCGCCTCGCCGGGCGTGGGCACATAGGTTTTGCCCTCGGCGGCAAAGTCGGCCACGGTTTGGTCCATGACGTGAACGCTCAGGGTGAGTGCTGTTTCGTCCAACACCGCCAGCGGCCCCACCGGCATGCCGCATTGCATGCCCGCGTTTTCAATGGCGGTGGCCGGAATGCCTTCGCCCAGCATGGCCGCGCCTTCCATCACAAAGGTGCCGAACACCCGGCTGGTGAAAAAGCCACGCGAATCGTTCACCACAATCGGTATCTTGCCAATGGCCTGCACATAGTCAAAAGCGCGCGCCACGGTCTCGTCGTCGGTGGCGTGGCCACGGATGATTTCGACGAGTTTCATCTTGTCCACGGGGCTGAAAAAATGGATACCCACAAACTTGTCGGGCGCGGTGGATGCCTTGGCCAGTCCGCTGATGGGCAGGGTGGAGGTGTTGGAGGCAAAAAATCCGCCCGCTTTGAGCAGTGGTTCGGCCTCTTGCGTCACGCGCGCCTTAAGTTCACGGTTCTCGAACACGGCCTCGATGATCAAGTCGCAGTCTTGCAGGTCAGGCAGCGCGGCGGTCGGGTGAATCAGGCCCAGCAGCTTTTCTTGCGCGGCCGTGGTCATGCGGCCCTTGTCGACCAAGCCCTGGCTGATTTTGGCGCTGTAGGCTTTGCCTGCATGGGCCTTTTCCTGGCTCACGTCCTTGAGCACCGAAGTAATGCCTTTGCTGGCCTGCACATAGGCAATGCCCGCGCCCATCATGCCCGCGCCCAGCAGCCCGACCTTGGTCGGTTTGAAGCGCGCCGCAGTGCCGGGGCGCGACTGGCCGCTCTTGATGGCGTTCATGTTGAAGAAGAAGGTGTTGATCATCGAGCGCGCGTTCACGCCAGTCATGAGCTGGGCCAGGTAGCGGCTCTCAATGCGCAGCGCTGTGGGCATATCTACCTGCAGACCTTCGACCATGCAGGCCAATATGGCCTCGGGCGCCGGGTAGTTGCCGCGCGTTTGCTTGGCCAGCATGGCCGGTGCCACCGCCAACATGCCCGCCACCTTGGGGCTGGACGGCAGGCCGCCGGGCACTTTGTAGTCCTTGGCCTCCCAAGGGTGCTCGGCGCTGGGGTGGGCGGCAATCCAGGCCAGGGCTTGCGCGCGCATTTCGGCGTGGGCGCCATCACCGGGCTGCACCAGCGCGTGTACCAGCCCCATCTCATGCGCTTGGGCGGGGGTAAAGGTTTTGCCTTCCACCAGGTAGGGCTGCGCGCCCAGCAGGCCCAGGTGGCGGGTCATCTTGGTCACGCCGCTGGCGCCGGGCAGCAGGCCCAGGGTCACTTCGGGCAGGCCAAACTGGATCTTGCGGTCGTCAATGGCAACGCGGTGGTGGCCAATCAGCGCAACCTCCCAGCCGCCGCCCAGCGCGGTGCCGCCCAGCAGGCTGACTACCGGTTTGCCCAGCGTCTCCAGGGTGCGAAAGTCGTGCTTGATGCGCTCTATCTCTTCAAAAATACGCCCGGCGTCGCTGGGGCGGATGCGCATAGTGGACTTCAGATCAGCCCCGGCAAAAAAGGTGGATTTGGCCGAGGTCAGCAAGATGCCGTGAATCGTGTCCTTGTCCTGCAGCACTTGCGCTGCTAGGGCGTGCATGTCCTCGTACCACGCCGCACACATGGTGTTCACGGGGGAGCCGGGTTCGTCAAAGGTGACGGTGGCAATGCCGTCCTGGAGTTGGTATTGGATCGTTTTCATGCTCACACTCTTTCCACAATGGTTGCAATGCCCATGCCGCCGCCCACGCACAGCGTGGCCAGGCCGTAGCGCAGGCCCCGGCGGTGCAGCTCATCAATCAGGGTGCCCAAAATCATGGCACCCGTGGCGCCCAGCGGGTGGCCCATGGCGATGGCGCCGCCGTTGACGTTGACCTTGTCGTGCGGCACGTTCATCTCCTTCATGAATCGCATGGGAACCACGGCAAAGGCTTCGTTCACTTCAAACAAATCGATTTGGTCGATGCGCAAGCCCGCTTTGGCCAGCGCCTTGCGCGCAGCCGGCATGGGGCCGGTGAGCATGATGGTGGGGTCGGCGCCGCTGAGCGCCGTGGCCACAATGCGCGCGCGCGGCGTCAGGCCGTGCGCCTTGGCCGCTGCCTCGCTGCCGATCAGCACCGCAGCCGCGCCGTCCACAATGCCTGAAGAGTTGCCCGCGTGGTGCACATGGTGAATGCGTTCGACCTGCGGATAGCGGGTGAGTGCCACCTGGTCAAAGCCCATGGCGCCCATTTGCTCAAAGGCGGGCTTGAGTGCGCCCAGGCCTTCGAGCGTGGTGTGGGGCTTGATGAACTCGTCGCGCGCCAAGATGACATTGCCAATTGCGTCGCGCACCGGTATGACCGAGCGGTCAAAGTAGCCCTGCAATTGCGCGTGGGTGGCGCGGCGTTGCGACTCCAACGCGAAGGCGTCCACGTCATGGCGGCTGAAGCCCTCTAAGGTGGCGATCAGGTCGGCGCCAATGCCCTGGGGCACAAATGCGGTTTGCAGATTCGTCTGTGGGTCTTGCGCCCAGGCGCCACCGTCCGAGCCAATGGGCACGCGGCTCATGCTTTCCAGGCCACCAGCCACCACCAGGTCTTCCCAGCCCGAGCGCACTTTTTGCGCCGCCATGTTCACCGCTTCCAGGCCCGAGGCGCAAAAGCGGTTGATCTGCACGCCTGCGCACCGGAAGTCCCAACCCGCCTTGAGTGCGGCCACCTTGGGGATCACACTGCCTTGCTCGCCCACCGGCGACACCACGCCCATCACCACGTCGTCCACCTGCGAGGTATCAAACTGGTGGCGCTGCTGCAAGTCGGTCAGCAGGCCCGCGAGCAGGTTGATCGGCTTGACTTCAAACAGGCTGCCGTCTTTTTTGCCCTTGCCGCGCGGCGTTCGCAAGGCGTCAAACACATAGGCTTCGGTCATGGGTGTTTCTCCGGTAATTGGATTTTCGGGTGCAAAAAAGGCCGTCTTTTGCCTGCGCCTGAGGGCGTCTGGCGCTGCATTTGCAGTATATTGTTTTTAACCAAGCAAGCGCTTTGCAAAAATAGCGCGCTTGTCCCCTTATCGACAACCTGAGAGCCCCCACCATGATCGACAGAACCCTCTTCAGCCCCGAACACGAGGCCTTTCGCGACAGCTTTCGCCGCTTCATGGACAAAGAAATTGCTCCTTTTCACGCCCAATGGGAAGAGCAGGGCTACGTGGACCGCGCGGTGTGGAACAAGGCGGGCGAGAACGGCTTTTTGTGCATGACCATGCCAGAGGAATTCGGCGGCGCCGGGGCGGACAAGTTGTATTCGATCGTGCAGATGGAAGAACTAGGCCGCGCCGGTTTCTCGGGCATCGGTTACAGCCTGCATAGCGAAATCGTGGCGCCCTACATCGCCCACTACGGGACGCCGGAGCAAAAAGCCCGCTACCTGCCGCGCATGGCCAGCGGCGAGATGATCGGGGCCATCGCCATGAGCGAGCCCGCAGCCGGCTCAGACCTGCAAGGCATCAAAACCACCGCCACCGTGCAGCCCGACGGCAGCTATGTGCTCAAGGGCAGCAAAACCTTTATCACCAACGGCTGGCATGCGGATTTGGTGATCGTGGTGGCCAAAACCAACCCCGCAGCCGGCGCCAAGGGCACCAGCTTGCTGCTAGTGGAGCGCGGCATGCCCGGCTTTTCGGTGGGCAAGCGGCTCAATAAGCTGGGTTTGAAGGCGCAAGACACCTCCGAGCTGTTTTTTGACGACGTGCGCGTACCGGCTGAGAACCTGTTGGGCGGCGCGGCGCTGGAAAACCGGGGCTTTATATGCTTGATGGAGCAGCTGCCCTGGGAGCGCCTGCAAATTGCGATTGGCGCCGTGGCCGCCGCGCAAGCCGCCATCGGCTGGACGCTGGACTATGTGAAAGAGCGCAAGGTGTTCGGCCAAGCGGTCGCCACCTTCCAAAACACCCGCTACAAACTCGCCGAAATGCAAACCGAGGTGCAAGTGGCACGTGTGTTTGTGGACAAATGCACCGAGCTGCTGCTGCAAGACAAGCTAGACACCGCCACCGCCAGCATGGCCAAGTACTGGTGCTCAGACCTGCAATGCAAGGTGATGGACGAATGCGTGCAGCTCTTTGGCGGCTACGGCTATATGTGGGAATACCCCATCACCCGCGCCTACGCCGACGCCCGCGTGCAACGCATCTACGGCGGCACCAACGAGATCATGAAAGAGGTGATATCGCGGTCTATGGGGCTGGGGGGGAAGTAGGGGTGGGCGCCGAAATCCCGTTTATTTGAGGCTGCCCGCCAAAAACTGTCCCAGCCGCTCACTCTTGGGGCGGGCCAGCACCTCGGTCGGGTTGCCTTCTTCTTCAATCAGGCCCTTGTGCAAAAAGATCAGGTGGTTGGCCACCTCGCGGGCGAAGCCCATTTCGTGGGTGACCACCACCATGGTGCGGCCTTCCTCTGCCAGGGTGCGCATGACGCGCAGCACTTCGCCCACGAGTTCGGGGTCTAGCGCGCTGGTGGGTTCGTCAAACAGCATCACTTCGGGCTCCATGGCCAAGGCGCGGGCGATGGCCACGCGCTGCTGCTGGCCGCCGCTCAGGTGCGCGGGGTAGCGGTCTTCCATGCCCACCAGGTCCACACGCGCCAGGTATTTGCGCGCCGTGGCCACTGCCTCGTCGCGCGGCACGCCCAGCACGTGGATGGGGGCTTCTATGATGTTTTGCAGCACCGTCTGGTGCGCCCACAAGTTGAAGTGCTGAAACACCATGGCCAGCTTGGTGCGCAGGCGCTGCAGTTGTTTGGGGTCGCGGGCGCCCAGTTCGCCGTCTTTGCCGGCCACCAGTTCAAGCGCCTCACCGGCCACTGCAATCGAGCCTTGGTGCGGCTTTTCTAGCAGGTTGATGCAGCGCAAAAACGTGCTTTTTCCCGAGCCCGAGCTGCCGATGATGCTGATCACGTCGCCCGCATGCGCGGTCAGCGACACGCCTTTGAGCACCTCGTTGCTGCCAAAGCGCTTGTGGATGTTCTTGACCTGGAGTTTGATGGTGGGGCTGGTCATTGCGTCTCAGTCATAAATAGGGCCGCTCAGGCCCCCAACAGGTTGCCGCTGCGAAACGGCGTGGCACCGGCAATTTTG
>Ga0214919_10002258_pt1 | contig 30522 bp, 28 predicted proteins | sample LL1503_MetaG_FD_177994 | JGI IMG/M metagenome (GOLD analysis project Ga0214919, IMG submission 177994) | Freshwater microbial communities from Lake Lanier, Atlanta, Georgia, United States - LL-1503 | ecosystem: Environmental > Aquatic > Freshwater > Lake | place: USA: Georgia | collected... | reverse complement strand
TTAATAACTCCACGTTGATCACTCCTGTGTCTCCTGCTCAATGCTGAACAGGACAGTTTGACTACGTGGGTCAAATTTGGATGCAAATTCCTTGGATTAGTGGCTCACTATTGGATGCAATTCAACACCGCTACCCTTCCAAGAGTTGACCCATGGCTAGCGCACCCATGTTTGCGCTGGTGGACGTCAACAACTTCTATGTCTCCTGCGAACGCGTCTTCCAACCCCAGTTAGAAAACGTTCCCATGGTCGTGCTGTCCAACAACGATGGCTGCGCCGTTGCCCGGTCAGCCGAAGTCAAGGCCCTGGGCGTGAAGATGGGAACGCCCTGGTTCAAGATGAAAGAACTGGCCAAAGCCCATGGCATCTTGGCCTTCTCGTCCAACTACACCTTGTACGGCGATATGAGCAACCGGGCCACGGCGGTACTGCGTGACTTCTCACCTGACATCGAGGTGTACAGCGTTGATGAGTCCTTCCTGCGGGTGGAAACGGTGGTGCACCTCTATGGCGGAGCCACTGCCATGGGACAGCAAATCCGCCAACGGGTCAGACAGTGGACTGGGCTGCCGGTGTGCGTGGGCATTGGCCCCACCAAGACGCTGGCCAAGATTGCCAACCACCTGGCCAAGAAAAATCCCCAGTTTGGAGGTGTGTGCGATTTACACGCCATGACCCGGCCCGAGCGGCTGCAGTGGATGTCCCAACTGGAGGTGGGCGAAGTCTGGGGCGTTGGCAAGCGAATTGCCAAGCGTCTCAATACCATGGGCATTGATACGGTTCTGGACCTGCGCAATGCCTCGATCAAGGAGGTCCGCGCCCAGTTTGGGGTGGTGATGGAGCGCACCTGCAATGAGCTTAGGGGGATCTCCTGCCTGGACTTGGAAGATGTCGCGCACCCTAAGCAACAGATCATGTCCTCGCGCAGCTTTGGCTCACCCGTAGAGACGCTGGACGAGTTGCGGGAGGCCGTTGCCAGCTATGTAGCTCGTGCCGCCCAAAAGCTGCGCGCCCAAGGTTCCGTGGCCGCAGCCGTTCAGGTCTATATCCAGACCAACCGCTTCAAAGAGAGCGACCTGCAGTACAGCGAAGGCTTGCTCGTGCCTTTGCCCGACCCAAGCGACGACACGCGGCTACTAACCCAGGCTGCCACGCTCGGTCTTGGTTTGATTTACCGGCCGGGCTACAAGTACAAGAAGGCGGGGATCATGTTGACGCTGATTTCTGACAAAGCCAAACGCCAGGAGACGCTGTTTGACGACCCCGTGCAGCGCGCGCGCTCCACCAAACTGATGGCGACCATGGATGCGATCAATGCCGAGTTCGGCCGAGATACCTTGCGCACGGCGGCGAGTGGCATCGAGAAACGCTGGGCGATGCGCTCAGAAAACCGCTCGCCGAGGTTCACTACGCGCTGGGATGAGTTGCCAGTAGCTCAATAGGGAACCATTGGTAATGGCTGCACATGCTGAGACATTGCGTCCACCAAATGAAGAGCCCATTGAGGGCAGAGCATTCAGCATCTGTCAACTTACTAGGGTGATTCTTTGACCCGAACCTGCATGGGGCCAGTCAGGATGCTGTGGAATCCGTACTGCGCCCACAAAAGCCAACGGGCATCTTGGGCACTGGGGGCGCGGACTTCGGTGCGCACTATGTGGATGGCGCCTTTGACCTGGACTCGCACGCTGGCTTCGAAAGTGTTCATACTTTATTTAGCCTGGCTTGCACTTCAAAGCACTGAGACACTAGATTGCTTGGGCGTCAAGCGGGTGTCAAAAACGCCCTACAGCGGCTGATCTCCAGGCTGGGCTGGGCTGAGTAGCTGGGTACGTGCGTAATGCACGGAATTTAGCTTGGGTATTTTGGGCTGATCACCGCTGCTGCGGGCCAGGAGCGGGCAATGGCCAGTGGTCCAACCTTGCCTTAGGCCACGGTAGGCTCTGGCCAGTCATACAACTTTAAGACCTACTCGCTCAAAACCGGCGGTTGGTCTACGCGCCAGAAAGTAGGCAGCCTTGCACGTCCGAGGAAATTCCGGGTGTCGGCTTGGGAATGAACATCGTTAATTAATTTGGCGACCTGCGTGGTGGCCGGGATGATGTTTGCATTCGACCAGGCAAGGAAATTTCCGTCACGCTTTGGTTTACGGTGACGCTCCGAATTAAAGCGGCAGGCGGCCCCAGGCAATGCGCGCCCAAATCCGTTCGTGAAAGTAGTAGGTGACCATTCCCATAAGCGTCAGCAGCAGCGACAGCCCCAGGCCTTGCTTGAGGTTGCCCATGTAAAAGTAGTTAACGATGGTCATCAGGACAAAGCCTATCAGTTGCCAGGTGAAAGCCTTGGTGAGGGTTCGAGTGTTGTTTTCCATGAGTGAAATTGTCCATTTCCTACGGCCGTGAATCAAGGATTGTTTGGTAACCAAATAGTGCATTTGTTGACAGTTATATGCTTTGGTGACTATAGTCACGAACATGCAAAAAACCAGTAAATCCGAACGTTCTGTTCTGTTCCGTCAGCGCCTGAGCGAGGCTATGTTGGCGCAACAACTCAACCGGACTGACTTGGCCGCGCTAACCGGCGTGGACCGCTCCACGATTTCACAGCTGCTTTCCGAGCACCAGGTGCGTTTGCCTTCGGGTCATGTGGTGGCCGAACTGGCTGCCGCCTTGCGCGTGAGTGCGGACTGGCTGCTGGGCTTGACCACCAGCACACTGACGCCGGGCGAGATTTTGCGGGAGTCGCTGGAGGTCGCACAGGCCGCCCCCGATAGCGCCGATAAGAATATCGAACGCTGGCTGCAGGAATCGATGGGCGCCAAGATCCGCAATGTGCCCACCACGCTGCCCGAGTTCATGAAGACCCAGGCGGTGCTGGATGTGGAATACGCGTCTTACGCCGGCAAAACGCTGCAACAGGCCATGGCCAGCAATGCTGCGCGGTTGTTGATGAACCGGATTATTGGCATGGACCATGAGGTGGCCCTACCGCGCCAAACCATGACCGACTTTGCTAAGCGCAGTGGCATTTGGGCAGCTTTAACGTCGGCACAGGTGCAGGAGCAACTCGAGCGCATGGCAGAGTTGTGCCATGAGTTGTATCCCAGCACCCGTTTGCACTTGTATGACCTGACACGGCGCTACAGTGCGCCTATCACTGTCTTCGGCCAGCGCCGGGCCGTTATTTACGTGGGCAGCGCCTATTTCGTCTTCAACACGCGAGAGCATGTCGAGACCATGACACGTCATTTTGACCAGTTGGTGCGCGATGCCACCGTGCGCAGCCACGATGTGGGAGACTGGTTGCTGGCCATGTCCAAAACGGTCTGACGTTCTGGATCGCCCAATACCTGCCACTCACCAATAGCCGCTCCCGCTACATTTCTGTCGCCTAAGGCGCTTACGTTGCATCTAAATCGCGGGCCCGCTTGAGGGCAGTGGAATCGCTAGCCCCTAAGACCGCCATGGGCCGGGAGTTGCCTTCCAATAAATTCCTTAACGCACTTACCGTGCAATTTACTACGCCGTTGCTCAACAGACGAACCTGCGGGGGCGTCAAGCGGGTATCAAAAAACGCCCTGTAGCGGCTGATCTCTTGGCGTCGCTGGGCTGAGTAGCTGGGCGGGTGCCCGACGCACGGAATTTAGCTTGGGCGCTTAGGGCAAACCACCGCTGCTGCGGACCTTGAACGGCCATTTGATCCTGCAGTCGTCAGCCTGAAAAAACTTTTTTTGTGAAACCACAAATAATTCCCCAGCTTGCTTGTTTTGGGCGCATCATGGTCCTGCAGGGGTTCGATGACTTGATTCGTTCTCCAGCATGGGGCGAGAGCCCTTTTCCTTGAAGCGCATCTCTGTGCTTCGTGCAGGGGCAACAATTAAAACTTGCCCTTGTCACCAGTGACAGCCGCCCTCTTGTGGTGGCAGTCCGGCCCGATTGGCTTTGCCAGTCGGGCTTTTTGCTTTAAGGCGCGATAAACACCCTTGAAAGTTGCCGCAATGGCTTACTCCAGCCATACGCTTCGCCCATGCCCCAAGCGGGCCTCAAATCAGCCCTACAGCGCGTCATGTTGAGATTTGCTGGCGCTGCTTGCTGGAAAACGGCGATGCGGACGGTGTCTGGACGCGAACTTGAACCGCCGTTTTCTTGACGATAAAAAAACGCACCAACATGCAGAGGTCAGAGGATAGAACTGAGATAGATTTTGAGAGGGAAAACCTATGAATTCAGTTAGAAAAATCTAACAAAAGTAGTAAACCCGGTTTTTACTACTTTCGGGCATAAAAAAAGCACCAAGAATCGCTTCTAAGTGCTTGATTTATAACCATAAATTATGGTGGGCAGTACAAGTTTCGAACTTGTGACCCCTGCAGTGTGAATGCAGTGCTCTACCCCTGAGCTAACCGCCCTGAATTCGGTTCAGGAAAGCCTGCCAGTATACCGTTGTTAATTGATGGTTTTCAGGAGCTTGCGCGCCAGGCCGTCTTGGCACCGCTGGATTTATCCAGTTCGCTCAATACCACCGCATGGGCGGCAAGCTCTTGCTCGTTGGCTGGTATTACATGCAGCACAAGGCCTTGCAAGTCCACTTGCTCCAGGTCCTTGCCTGGCGTGTCTTGCGGGTTGGACTCCATCAACAAGCCATCTTGACCACGCGTCATGTTGATGTAGACATCGGCGAGTAGTTGGGCGTCGAGCAGCGCACCGTGCAAGGTTCGTCCGGAGTTGTCCACTTCCAACCGCGCGCACAAGGCGTCGAGGCTATTGCGCTTGCCGGGGAACATTTCCTTGGCCATTGCCAGGGTGTCCCGTACGCCGCTCACAAAGTCTTTCAACGGCGGACGCCCCAGCAGGGAGAGTTCCTTATTTAAAAAGCCCAAGTCAAAGGGTGCGTTGTGGATGATCAGCTCGGCATCACTGACAAAGCCCAGCAAGTCATCGGCCACTGCGGCAAACAGCGGCTTGTCGCTCAAAAACTGGGTCGTAATGCCGTGCACGCGCAGCGCGTCCTCGTGGCTGTCGCGCTGCGGGTTGACGTACAAATGCAGTGTGCGGCCGGTGAGTTTGCGGTTGACCAACTCGACACAGCCAATCTCAATCACCCGGTCGCCCTGATCGGGGTATAGGCCGGTGGTCTCAGTGTCTAAAAATATCTGGCGCATGGGGCTGCCCGCCTAATGGTTTTCTTTAGCGTGGTTGATCGAATACTTGGGGATTTCCAAGGTCACGTCTTGCTGTGCCAAGATGGCTTGGCAGCTCAGGCGCGAGTTGGGCTCCAGACCCCAGGCACGGTCCAGCAAATCCTCTTCCTCTTCTTCGGCCGGGTTCAGGGAGGCTAAACCGCCGCGCACGATCACGTGGCAGGTGGTGCAGGCGCAGCTCATGTCGCAGGCATGCTCAATGGCGATGTGGTTTTCTAGCAGCGCTTCGCAGATGGAGGTGCCCGCGCTGGCGCGAATTTCTGCGCCCTGCGGGCAGTATTCGGGGTGGGGCAATATCTTGATGATGGGCATGGGGCGTGCGGCTCTTATAAGCTTAAAGGGTGGCAATGTTTTTGCCCGACAGCGCCTGGGCGATGCCCCGGTTCATGCGCTGGGCGGCGAAGGCTTCGGTAGCTTCGGCAAGGGCTTTGGTCTGGGCTTCGATGGCTGCAGCGTCATCGCTGGCGGTGATGGCGCGCAGCGCGTACATGGCGGCGTCAATGGTTTGGAGTTCGGCGGTTTGCAGTAAATCGCCATCCGCATTAAGGGCGCTTTGCGTGGCCAGTAGCATGCGTTGGGCATCGACGCGGGCCTCGACCACCGAACGCGCGCGCATGTCGGCTTCCGCCGTCGAAAAGCTGTCTTTGAGCATCTGGGCAATCTGGTCGTCGCTCAAACCGTAGGAAGGTTTGACTTCAATTTTTGCCTCCACGCCGCTCACCTGCTCGCGCGCGGCCACGCTGAGCAATCCGTCCGCGTCCACAGTAAATGTCACACGGATTCGCGCCGCCCCAGCCACCATGGGCGGAATGCCGCGCAGCTCAAAGCGCGCCAGGCTGCGGCAGTCAGCCACCAGGTCGCGCTCGCCTTGCACCACGTGAAGGGCCAAGGCCGTCTGGCCGTCCTGGTAGGTGGTGAAATCTTGCGCCATGGCCGTGGGAATGGTCTGGTTGCGCGGCACGATGCGCTCCACCAGGCCACCCATGGTCTCAATGCCCAGCGACAAGGGAATCACGTCGAGCAGCAGCAAGTCGCTGGCCACTGCGTTGCCTGCCAACTGGTTGGCCTGGATGGCCGCGCCTAGCGCCACCACCTCGTCAGGGTTGAGGTTGGTCAACGGGGTTTGGCCAAAAAACTCGCCCACGAGGGTCCGGATTTGCGGCATACGGGTGGAGCCGCCGACCATCACCACACCCTGGATGTCTTGTTTGCCCAGGCCGCTGTCGCGCAGCACCTTGCGCATCGCCTGCAAAGTGCGTGCGCTCAGGGAGGCGGTGACCGCTTCAAACTCGCTGCGGTTGACCGACAGGTCGATGCGGCCTACCGATAGATCAAGCTCCACCGGCGCGATCTCGCTGTCGGACAAGGCCTCTTTGCAGGCTCGGGCAGCGGCAAACAACATGACCTGGTCTTCTTGACTGGCGACCTGCAGCGGCGTCTGCGCCAAGATCCAGTCGGCCAACGCGCGGTCGTAATCATCACCACCCAAAGCCGAGTCACCGCCGGTGGCCAGCACCTCAAACACGCCCACGCTCAGGCGCAGGATAGAAATATCAAAAGTACCGCCACCCAGGTCGTAGACCGCGTACACGCCCTCAGAAGCGTTATCCAGCCCGTAGGCGATGGCCGCAGCCGTAGGCTCGTTGATCAGGCGCAACACATTCAGGCCGGCGAGTTGTGCCGCGTCTTTGGTGGCCTGGCGCTGGGCGTCGTCAAAGTAGGCGGGTACGGTAATGACGGCGCCGTAAACATCGTCGTTAAAACTGTCCTCGGCGCGAAAGCGCAGCGTGGCGAGTAGCTCGGCACTCACTTCTACCGGGCTTTTTTCACCGGCAATAGTGCGCACCTTGACCATACCCGGCGTGGCCACCAGACTGTAGGGCAAGCGTTCGGCGTTCGCGATGTCGGCCAGGCCGCGCCCCATCAGGCGCTTGACCGAGGCTATGGTGTTGCCGGGGTCGCTGCTTTGTTGCGCCAGTGCGTCAAAACCAATCTGGCGGCGCTGGACGTCCAGGTAGCGCACGACGCTGGGCAAAATCACCCGGCCCTGGGCGTCTGGCAGGCACTCGGCTACCCCGTTGCGCACCGAGGCCACCAGCGAATGCGTGGTGCCCAGGTCGATACCCACGGCAAGGCGCCGCGCGTGGGGGTTGGGCGACTGACCCGGCTCGGAAATCTGTAGAAGCGCCATGGTGGTTTATGCCAACGCATCCAGGCGCTGGTTCAGATCGTGGGCAAATTTGTCAATAAACATCAGGCAGCGTACCGGCAGCACCGCTGCCGCAAAGTCGCGCTGCACGTCAAGCAATTGTGCGCATTCACCCAGCAGGTCTATTTTCACCCCGTTGACCAACGCCAACAGTGCCTCCAGTGCAGCATCGGTCTGCGCATCGTCTAGTGCCTCGCGCCATTCGATTTGCTGCACCAAAAAGCTCGCTGGCATGGCGGTGTTGCTGTGGGCGTTGATGGGCGCGCCATGCAATTCACACAAGTAGGCGGCGCGAGTCAGCGGGTCCTTCAGGCGGCGGTAGGCTTCGTTGATGCGCGCCGACCATTGCATGGCCACGCGCTGGGCAGCGGCGCCCTGGGCGGCAAACTTGTCAGGGTGCGCTTGGGCTTGCAAGACCTTCCACTGCGAGTCCAGTGCGGCCTTATCTTGGGCAAACTGCGGCGGCAGGCCAAACAGCGCAAAGTCGTCAGTTTGCAGGTTCACAAGAAAACAATCAGACCCGGAAGGATTCGCCGCAGCCGCACTTGTCGCGCTCGTTAGGGTTGTTGAAGCGAAAGCCTTCATTCAGCCCCTCGCGAACAAAATCCAGCTCGGTGCCATCGATATAGGCCAGGCTTTTGGGGTCGACCAACACTTTGACGCCATGACCTTCAAAAATCACATCTTCGGGGGCGAGCTCGTCCACGTACTCCAGTTGGTAGGCCAGGCCCGAACAACCGGTGGTTTTGACGCCCAGACGCACGCCCACGCCCTTGCCGCGTTTGCTCAGGTAGCGCGTGACATGCCGCGCGGCGGCCTCGGTCAAAGAGATGGCCATATCAGTTCAGGTGCTTTTTCTTGTAGTCGTCCACGGCGGCCTTGATGGCGTCTTCAGCCAGGATGGAGCAATGGATTTTGACCGGAGGCAGCGCCAGTTCTTCAGCGATCTGGCTGTTTTTCAGGGCCGCCGCCTCGTCCAGGGTTTTGCCCTTGACCCATTCGGTCACCAGCGAGCTCGATGCAATTGCCGAGCCGCAGCCGTAGGTCTTGAAGCGCGCGTCCTCGATCACACCGGTCAACGGGTTCACCTTGATTTGCAGCTTCATCACGTCGCCGCAGGCCGGCGCGCCCACCATGCCGGTGCCCACAGAGTCGTCGCCTTTTTCAAAGCTGCCAACGTTGCGGGGGTTTTCGTAGTGGTCGATCACTTTTTCGGAATAAGCCATGGTCTTGTACCTCTTAAATGCGGATAAAGCTTGGAAATGTGGGCGTGTCGCGCTTAGTGTGCCGCCCATTGGATGGTGGAGATGTCGATGCCTTCTTGGTACATGTCCCACAAAGGGCTCAGGTCGCGCAGCTTGGCAACGTTGAGCTTTATGGTTTCCACCGCGTAGTCGATCTCGGCCTCGGTGGTCCAGCGGCCAATCGTCATGCGCAGGCTGCTGTGCGCTAACTCGTCGCTGCGGCCCAGCGCGCGCAACACATAGCTGGGTTCCAGGCTGGCCGACGTACAGGCTGAACCCGACGACACCGCAAGGCCTTTGATGCCCATGATGAGCGACTCACCTTCGACGTAGTTAAAGCTCATGTTCAGGTTGTGCGGCACGCGCTTTTCCAGGTGGCCGTTAATGAACACTTGCTCCACGCCTGCCAAACCGGCCAGCATCCGCTCGTGAAGCGCCTTGATGCGCAGGTTCTCGGAGGCCATTTCTTCCTTGGCAATGCGATAGGCCTCACCCATGCCCACAATCTGGTGCGTAGGCAAGGTGCCGCTGCGCATGCCGCGTTCGTGGCCGCCGCCGTGCATTTGCGCCTCCAAGCGGATACGCGGCTTGCGCCGCACAAACAGCGCGCCAATGCCCTTGGGGCCATAGGTCTTGTGCGAGGTCAGGCTCATCAAATCCACTGGCATCTGCGACAAGTCAAAGGCCACACGGCCCGTGGCTTGGGCGGCATCGACATGAAATATCACGCCTTTTTCGCGGCAAATGGTGCCAATGGCCTCGATGTCCTGGATCACGCCGATCTCGTTGTTCACAAACATCACGCTGGCCAAAATCGTGTCCGGGCGAATGGCGGCCTTGAAGACATCCAGATCCACCAAGCCGTCTTCTTGCACATCAAGGTAGGTCACTTCAAAGCCCTGACGCTCCAACTCGCGGCAAGTGTCCAGCACTGCTTTGTGCTCGGTTTTCACCGTGATCAGGTGCATGCCTTTGCCTTTGTAGAACTGCGCGGCGCCTTTGAGGGCCAAGTTGTTGGACTCGGTGGCCCCCGAGGTCCAGACGATTTCACGCGGGTCGGCACCAATCAGCGCGGCGACTTGTTCGCGCGCGGTCTCCACCGCGGCTTCGGCCTCCCAGCCCCAGGCGTGGCTGCGAGATGCGGGGTTGCCAAAATGGGTGCGCAGCCAGGGCACCATGGCGTCCACCACCCGCTCGTCGCAGGGGTTGGTGGCGCTGTAGTCCATGTAGATGGGAAAGTGAGGGGTGGAGTCCATGGTTATCTCGGTCTAGCAGTTAAAGGGGAACCTGTGGCGAGGCATCAGCTTTTGGAGAACGCGTTGCCCAGCGCGAACACCGAGTTGGGCGCATTGATGCGAATGGGCTGCGACACCGGCAACGCGGAAATAGCGCGCTTGATACTGGGTTTTTCTTCCACCTGCAAGCCCTTGGCCAGTTGGTCGTCAACCAGCTTTTGCAGCGTGACCGAACTTAAGAACTCGACCATGCGCAGGTTCAGCGAGGCCCACAGGTCGTGCGTCATGCAGCGGCTACCCTCTCCCATGCAGTTTTCCTTGCCAGCGCACTGGGTGGCATCCATGGGCTCGTCCACCGAGACAATGATGTCAGCCACCGTAATGTCGGCCGCCTGGCGCGCCAGGGTGTAGCCGCCGCCCGGGCCCCGGGTGGACTCGACCAGATCGTTGCGCCGCAGCTTGCCAAATAGCTGCTCTAGATACGACAGGGAGATTTGCTGACGCTGACTGATAGCTGCCAGCGTGACGGGGCCACTGCTCTGGCGCAGGCCCAGGTCGATCATGGCGGTGACGGCAAAACGGCCTTTGGTGGTGAGACGCATGACAAGCTCCTGGAGACGGATTTGGTTGAGTAATCGGGTCAAGTATAACCAACATCCTACTGTTTTACTCGGATAAGTAGACTGCACGGTTACAAAGCGAAAATTAACCCGCCTTCAGAGGCATCACCAGTACATTGTCCGTGCCTGGCGCACCAAAGGCCCGTGCCTTGAGAATGCCCAACTGGTCCCTCACCCGAGCGGCTTTTTCGAACTCCAGGTTGCGGGCGTGCTCCATCATGAGCTTTTCCAGACGCTTGATTTCGCGCGAGATGTCCTTTTCGCTCATGTCTTCTACCTGCGCGCGCTGCATCGCATCGCGTTCCAGGCGTTCGGCTTCCTTGCCAGCTTTTTCGCTATAGACGCCGTCGATCAGGTCGCGTACCTTTTTCACGATCGCGCGCGGGGTAATTCCGCGCTCTAAGTTGTAGGCCACCTGTTTTTTGCGCCGCCGCTCGGTCTCGCCCATGGCGCGTGCCATGGAATCAGTGACCTTGTCGGCGTACAAAATTGCCCGCCCTTCCAGGTTGCGGGCGGCGCGGCCTATGGTCTGGATGAGCGAGCGTTCGGAGCGCAAAAATCCCTCTTTGTCGGCATCCAGAATTGCCACCAGCGACACCTCGGGAATGTCCAGTCCCTCTCGCAACAGGTTGATGCCCACCAGAACGTCAAAGGCGCCAAGGCGCAGGTCGCGCAAAATCTCCACCCGCTCCACGGTGTCTACGTCGCTGTGCAGGTAGCGCACTTTCACGCCGTTGTCACTCAGATAGTCGGTCAATTGCTCGGCCATGCGCTTGGTCAGGGTGGTGATCAACACGCGCTCGTTTTTCTCTACCCGGATGCGGATTTCTTGCAGCACGTCGTCCACCTGGGTGGTAGCTGGGCGCACCTCCACTTCGGGGTCCACCAGGCCGGTGGGGCGTACCAGCTGCTCCACCACCTGACCGGTGTGGTCTTTTTCCCATTGCGCGGGGGTGGCGGACACAAAGATGGCCTGGCGCATCTTGGTCTCAAATTCTTCAAACTTGAGCGGCCGGTTGTCCAGCGCGCTGGGCAGGCGAAAGCCGTATTCCACCAGCGTCGTCTTACGCGAGCGGTCGCCGTTGTACATGCCACCAAACTGGCCGATCAGCACATGGCTTTCGTCCAGAAACATCACCGAGTCCTTGGGCAGGTAGTCGGTGAGTGTGGCCGGGGGCTCGCCCGGGGCGCTGCCAGCTAGGTGGCGCGAGTAGTTTTCAATCCCCTTGCAGTGGCCCACTTCCGACAACATTTCCAGGTCAAACCGGGTGCGTTGTTCCAGGCGCTGGGCCTCCACCAGCTTGCCCTGGCTGACGAATTCTTTCAGCCGGTCGGCCAGCTCGATCTTGATGGTCTCCACCGCCATCAGCACCTGCTCGCGCGGGGTTACATAGTGGCTGCTGGGGTAAACGGTAAAGCGAGGAATTTTCTGGCGGATGCGCCCAGTCAGCGGGTCAAACAGTTGCAGGGACTCAATCTGGTCGTCAAACAGCTCGACGCGGATTGCCATCTCAGAGTGTTCGGCCGGGAAGATGTCGATCGTGTCGCCCCGCACGCGAAAGGTGCCGCGCGAAAAGTCCATGTCGTTGCGCTGGTATTGCATGCGCACCAGCTGGATGATCATGTCGCGCTGGCCGAGCTGGTCGCCCGCGCGCAGCGTCATCACCATCTTGTGGTACGCCTCGGGCTGGCCAATGCCGTAGATGGCCGACACCGTGGCCACGATCACCACATCGCGCCGCTCCAGCACGCTTTTGGTACATGAGAGGCGCATTTGCTCGATGTGCTCGTTGATGGCCGAGTCTTTTTCGATAAATAAATCGCGCTGGGGCACGTAGGCCTCGGGCTGGTAATAGTCGTAATAGCTGACGAAATACTCCACCGCGTTCTTGGGAAAAAACTCGCGAAATTCGCTGTACAACTGCGCCGCAAGCGTCTTATTAGGCGCAAACACAATCGCAGGGCGCCCCAGGCGGGCAATCACATTGGCCATAGTAAAAGTTTTGCCCGAGCCCGTCACACCCAGTAGGGTTTGGTATACCTCACCGTCCAGAACCCCCGCCACCAATTGTTCAATCGCCTCGGGCTGGTCACCGGCTGGCGGATAGGGCTGGTACAGCTCAAACGGCGAATCGGGGAAGGTGACAAAGGTGCCCGGGAGCGCAGGTGCAACGACTTCAACAAGATCGGACATAAATACCTGAAAAAAGGCGGAATGGGTAAGGCACGAAGGGGCAGCAAGCTTAGCCCAGATTACTGCCCAGCGCAGGGCGGCTGCCAGCGGGCGCAGCGGTAAAATCACTGCTTGTTTGCGGCCCACGTGGCGCGGCAGCGACTTGTGCAATTACTTCAGGACCCCTTCATGTCTCTCTTCTCCGCCGTCGAAATGGCCCCCCGCGACCCGATTTTGGGTCTGAACGAACAATACAACGCCGATACCAACCCCCACAAGGTCAACCTCGGCGTGGGCGTGTATTTCGACGAGCACGGCAAGCTACCCCTCCTCAAGTGCGTGCAAGCAGCAGAAAAAACCATGATGGCCACGCCCACGGCGCGCGGCTACTTGCCCATTGACGGCATTGCCGCCTATGACGCCGCCGTCAAAGGCTTGGTATTTGGCACGGATTCCGAGCCCGTCAACTCCGGCCGCGTGGCCACGGTGCAAGCGATTGGCGGCACGGGCGGCCTCAAAATTGGTGCCGACTTCCTAAAACACCTGCGCCCCGGTGCCAAAGTGCTGATCTCCGACCCCAGCTGGGAAAACCACCGCGCGCTGTTTAGCAATGCGGGTTTTGTGGTGGACACCTACGCCTATTACGACGCAGCGAACCGTGGCGTCAACTTCGCTGCCATGCTTGCCAGCCTGAACGCGGCCTCCGCCGGAACCATCGTTGTGCTGCACGCCTGCTGCCACAACCCGACGGGCTACGACATCACCCCCGCGCAATGGGACCAGGTGGTAGCTACAGTGAAAGAGAAGAATCTAACCGCGTTTCTGGACATGGCCTACCAGGGATTTGGCCACGGCATTGCGGAAGACGGCGCGGTGATTGCCAAGTTTGTTGCCGCCGGTCTGAGCTTTCTGGTCTCCACCTCGTTCTCCAAGAGCTTTAGCCTGTACGGCGAGCGCGTGGGCGCTTTGTCGGTGCTATGTGAGAGCAAGGAAGAGGCCGCTCGGGTGCTGAGCCAACTCAAAATCGCCATCCGCACCAATTACTCCAACCCGCCCATCCACGGCGGCGCCATAGTGGCCGCAGTGTTGGGAAACCCGGAACTGCGCGCCCTGTGGGAGCAAGAACTCGGCGAAATGCGCGTGCGAATCAAGGCCATGCGACAAAGCCTGGTCGACGGCCTCAAGGCTGCCGGGGTGACCCAGGACATGGGCTTCATCACCACCCAGATCGGCATGTTCAGCTATTCGGGCCTCACCAAGGACCAAATGGTGCGTTTGCGCAACGAATTTGGCGTCTATGGCACCGACACCGGGCGCATGTGCGTGGCCGCACTGAACAAAAAAAACATTGCTTACGTCTGCGAATCCATAGCCAAGGTGGTTTAAGGCGGCGATCCGTCGGGTGTTGAAGCTGCAAATCGGTCGCGCGCTGGCAAGTTAAACCTGTTATATTGCACTGCAACATTTTTACAGGACGCCGCATGCTTTACCAGCTCTACGAGACCCAACGCGCCCTTATGGAGCCGTTCTCCGATTTGGCTAGGTTCGCCGCCAAATCATTGGCCAATCCGCTGTCTTTGGCGGGTCAAACGCCCTTTTCCCAACGCCTGTCCGCCAGCTACGACCTGATGCACCGACTGGGAAAAGACTACGAAAAGCCCGAATTTGGCCTGCGTACCGTGGATGTAGACGGCGTTGAAGTCGCAGTCCACCAACGCACAGAAATCAACAAACCCTTTTGCGAGCTGATCCGCTTCAAGCGCTTCACCGACGACGCGGTTACCCTGGAAAAAATCAAGGACCAACCCGTGGTCCTGATCGTGGCGCCCTTGTCGGGCCACTACGCCACGCTGCTGCGTGACACCGTCAAAACCATGCTCAAAGACCACAAGGTCTATATCACCGACTGGAAAAATGCCCGTCTCGTGCCCCTGAGCGAGGGCGAATTCCACCTGGACGACTACGTCAATTACGTGCAGGAATTCATCCGCCATGTGCAGGGAAAATACGGCAACTGCCATGTGATGAGCGTCTGCCAGCCCACAGTACCCGTGCTGGCTGCGGTGTCGCTAATGGCCGCGCGGGGCGAAACCACGCCCTTGACCATGACCATGATGGGCGGCCCCATCGACGCGCGCAAGTCGCCCACCGCGGTGAACAACCTGGCCATGAACAAAAGCCATGAGTGGTTTGAGAACAATGTGATTTACCGCGTCCCCAGCAGCTTCCCAGGCGCGGGACGGCGCGTTTACCCGGGCTTTTTGCAGCACACCGGCTTTGTAGCCATGAACCCGGACCACCACGCCAAGAGCCATTACGACTACTTCAAGGACCTTATCAAGGGCGACGACGTCAGCACCGAGGCGCACCGCAAGTTTTACGACGAATACAACGCCGTGCTGGACATGGACGCAGACTACTACCTGGAAACCATCCAAGTCGTGTTCCAAAACTTCAGCCTGGTTAACGGCACCTGGGACGTGAAGTCGCCCAAGGGCAAAGTCGAACGCGTGCGCCCGGAGGCCATTACGACCACAGCCCTGATGTCGGTCGAGGGTGAGCTTGACGATATCTCGGGTTCAGGCCAAACCCGCGCGGTGCATGACATTTGCACCGGCGTGGTCTCAAACCAACAGCGACATTTCGAAGCCAAGGGTGCTGGCCATTACGGCATCTTCTCGGGCCGCCGCTGGCGCGACTTGGTGTACCCCGAGGTCAAGTCCTTCATTAACAAACACCAACCCAAGGTCGCCAAAACGTTAGCCACGCTTGCCCCTGTGACCCCCGCCCCGAAAGCCCGCGCCCCACGCATCACTAAGCTGACCGATACGGCTCCCACCCTCTTTAGTGCGCCCCTTCCTGTCGACCTGGCTGTGGCAGTGAAGCCGCCTGCAGCCCTTGCCAAAGTTGCGGCGCCCGCGCCGGTCAAAACGAAGCTACCAAAAAAAGTGAGGCCCGTTACAGCCACCACGGTCAAGACTGCCGCGCCCAAGGCATCGGCGGTCACAAAGGCCAAACTGGCCCAGATAGCGGCCAAAGTAGCGCCGAAAGCGGTCGCTAAAAAGATCCCAAAAGCAAAGTAAGCGCGCGATGCAGACCGGCGAAGCCAACTTGGCCAACCGCCTGCTAGACGCGCTGCCGCAAACCCAGTGCACCCGCTGTGGCTACCCCGACTGCGCGTCCTACGCTCAGGCCATGGCGAAGGGCGAGGCCGACATCAACCAGTGCCCGCCGGGCGGCGCCCAAGGAATACAGCGTATTGCGGCAATCTTGCAAGTGCCTGTCAAAGCGCTCAACCCTGAATTTGGCCGGGAAGGGCCACGCAGCGTCGCCTTCGTTGACGAAGCCTGGTGCATAGGTTGCACGCTTTGCATAGACGCCTGCCCCACCGACGCAATTTTTGGCACAAATAAGCGCATGCACGTGGTCATTGAGGCCTATTGCACCGGCTGCGAACTGTGTCTGCCGGTTTGTCCGGTGGACTGCATCAATCTGGAGACTTTCTGCGACTCAAGCTTGGGCACCAACCCTAACCCGCCTACCGGATGGCGCGCGTGGTCTTCCGCCCTGGCGGACACCGCGCGGGAGCGCTACGCAGCGGCCACCGCGCGACGCGCCCGCACCAAGGTGGCCCATAGTGCGGCCAAGGCTGCGCAGGCCCGGGAAAAGCTGGCCGATCTAGCGGCGCATTCCCGTATTTCTGACCCCATCGTCTTGGATCATAAAAAGGCCGTGATTCTGGCTGCCATGGAGCGTGCGCGGCAGCGCAAAGCAAGCTAAAGCGTGCCGTGTGTTTGGGGTGAAAGTTGCAGCACACAGTTCGCTCCCCTTTGCGCCCCGCCGGCGGTGGAAAGGGGGCTGGGGGGATAGGGGGAAAGCCGGCTAGCCACTGACCTGCGCCAGCCGCGCAAACGCAGTCACCACCTCAGGCGGCGCCTGCACCAACTCAATCAACACGCCCTCCCCCGCGATCGGGAATTCGTCATTGGCCTTGGGGTGCAAAAAGCAGATATCAAAACCCGCCCCGCCCTTGCGGATGCCGCCGGGCGCGAAGCGCACGCCTTGGGCGGTCAGCCACTGGACAGCGACCGGCAGATCGTCTATCCAAAGACCGATATGGTTGAGGGGCGTGGTGTGCACGGCGGGCTTTTTTTCGGGGTCAATGGGTTGCATCAAATCAACCTCGACCTTGAGGGGGCCGCGTCCGATGGCGCAAATGTCCTCGTCCACGTTTTCACGCTCACTTTTGAAAGTGCCGGTCACTTCCAGACCGAGCATATCGACCCAAAGCTTTTTCAGGCGCACTTTGTCGGATCCGCCAATCGCAATTTGCTGCACCCCCAAAACCTGAAAGGGCCGAGCTGCGGCGGCGCTCATGCTGCGAACTCCACGATCGGCTGGTCCACCGCCAGGCTCTCGCCCTGGGCGGCCATGACCTTGCTGACCACGCCATCGGCGGGGGCAAATAGCACGTTTTCCATTTTCATGGCCTCAATCACGGCCACGCGCTCACCCATCTGCACTTTTTGTCCGGGCACCACTGCCACCTGCACCAGTAATCCAGGCATGGGCGATAGCACAAAGCGGCTCATGTCGGGCGCCGCCTTGAAAGGCATCAGCGCATGCAACTCCGCCATGCGTGGCGAAACCACCAACGCATCGATGCGCGTGCCGTTGTGCTGCACCCGCAGCGCCAGCGGGTTTTTGGGCGTTCCACGCTCAATTTGCGCGACAAAGGGGCGGCCATTGACCGTACCGGTGATGACGATGTCATTCAGGCGTGACTGGCTGCGGATTTCAAACTCCGACACCCCTACCCGCACCCGTGCTGAGCCCAGCTCACCCTGGAACTCATCCACGTGCACTGGCGTATAGCGGTGCTGGCCATCGTCGGCCAGGGTGACCACCACATAGTCCTTACCCGCGTCCACCGCATAACCCGGTAGCTGCCCGCTGATGGTGGTCGCACGCTCGCGCGACTTGCGGCGCACAAAGGCAGCCAGAGCGATAAGAAACAAGGGGTCGTCGTGCGGAACGTCTTCGGCGCGAAAGCCGTTGGCGTAGTTCTCGGCAATAAAACCGGTGTTGAAGTCGCCCGCCACAAACTTGGGGTGGGCCAAGAGCGCCGCCTGAAAAGGGATATTGCTCGACACGCCACGGATCACAAAGCCGTTGAGCGCCTCGCGCATCTTGGCAATGGCGTCGGGTCGGTCGGTACCATGGACGATGAGCTTGGCGATCATCGAGTCGTAATACATAGGAATCTCGCCGCCGTCCTGCACGCCGGTGTCTACGCGCACACCGTTCAAGTGCTCGGTGTCGCCCTGCCACATGGTTTGCGTGGGTGGCGCAAAGCGCACCAGGCGACCGGTGGAAGGCAAAAAGCCCCGGAACGGGTCTTCGGCGTTGATGCGGCATTCGATCGCCCAGCCATTGCGCTTCACGTCGGCTTGCGTGAGCGGCAGTTTTTCGCCAGCCGCCACGCGAATCATCAGCTCCACCAGGTCCAGCCCGGTGATCGCCTCCGTTACCGGATGTTCCACCTGCAAACGGGTGTTCATTTCCAGAAAGTAAAAGCTCTGGTCCTTGCCGACCACAAACTCCACCGTGCCCGCGCTTTGGTATTTGACAGCCTTGGCCAGTTGCACCGCCTGCTCACCCATGGCTTTGCGGGTCGCGGCGCTGATAAACGGGCTGGGCGCCTCTTCAATCACCTTCTGATGGCGACGCTGGATCGAGCACTCGCGCTCATTCAAATACAGCACGTTGCCATGGCTATCGCCAATCAGCTGGATCTCGATATGGCGCGGCTCTTCGACAAACTTCTCAATAAACACGCGATCGTCACCAAAGCTGTTACGCGCCTCGTTGCGGCAGCTGGTGAAGCCTTCAAACGCTTCTTTGTCGTTAAAGGCCACGCGCAAGCCCTTGCCGCCGCCGCCCGCGCTGGCTTTGATCATCACGGGGTAGCCAACGCCCTTGGCGATCTCGACTGCTTTTTCCGGCGTCTCGATGGCGTCGTTCACGCCGGGGATGCAGCTCACGCCCGCAGCGCCAGCCAATTTCTTGGACTCGATCTTGTCACCCATAGCGGCAATCGAATAGTGCTTGGGGCCGATGAAAACGATACCTTCTTCTTCGCAGCGGCGCGAGAACTCGGCGTTCTCGCTCAAAAAGCCGTAGCCCGGATGCACAGCTTGCGCGCCCGTTTGTTTGCAGGCGGCAATGATTTTATCGGCCAGCAAATAGCTTTCGCGGCTGGCGGCGGGGCCAATGTGCACGGCCTCGTCGGCCAGCATGACGTGTCGCGCATCCCGGTCCGCATCAGAGTAAACGGCTACGGTCTGGATGCCCATTTTGCGGGCGGTGGTGATAACGCGGCAGGCGATTTCGCCCCGGTTGGCGATCAGAATTTTGGTAAACATGTTCGTGGTTTCCTTGGTTCTTACAGCGGAATGTTCCCGTGCTTGCGCCATGGGTTCTCGATTTTTTTGTCCTTGAGCATCACCAAGGACCGGCAGATGCGTTTGCGGGTCTCACTGGGCAAAATCACGTCGTCGATAAAGCCGCGCGCGCCTGCCACAAAGGGGTTGGCGAAGCGGGCTTTGTATTCGGCTTCTTTGGCGGCCAGCTTTTCGGGGTCGCCCTTGTCCTCGCGGAAGATGATTTCAACAGCGCCCTTGGCGCCCATCACGGCGATTTCGGCGTTGGGCCAGGCAAAGTTGACGTCGCCACGCAGGTGTTTGGAGGCCATCACGTCATAAGCGCCACCATAGGCCTTGCGGGTGATGACAGTGATTTTCGGCACCGTGCATTCGGCGTAGGCGTACAACAACTTGGCGCCGTGTTTGATGATGCCGCCGTACTCCTGGCTGGTGCCGGGCATGAAACCGGGTACGTCCACATAGGTAATGACCGCAATGTTGAACGCATCACAAAAGCGCACAAAACGCGCCGCCTTGATGGAACTCTTGATGTCCAGGCAACCTGCCAAAACTAGGGGCTGGTTGGCCACAATGCCGACGGTCTGACCGTCCATGCGGGCAAAACCGATGAGCATGTTTTTGGCGTATTCCGGCTGTATCTCGAAAAAGTCGCCGTCGTCCACTGTTTTGACGATCAGCTCCTTCATGTCGTAGGCCTTGTTGGCGCTGACGGGCACCAGCGTGTCCAGACTTTTGTCAAGACGGTCTGCCGGGTCGCCGCTCTTGCGCACCGGGGCTTTTTCGCGGTTGCTCAGAGGCAAGTAGTTGTACAGGCGGCGCAGCATCAGCAGCGCCTCCACGTCGTTGTCAAATGCCAAGTCGGCCACACCGCTCTTGGTGGTGTGGGTGATAGCGCCGCCCAGTTCTTCAGCCGTTACCTCTTCGTGCGTCACGGTCTTGACCACTTCGGGGCCGGTCACGAACATATAGCTCGAATCCTTGACCATGAAAATGAAGTCCGTCATAGCCGGGCTATACACTGCGCCGCCGGCTGAGGGACCCATGATCATGCTGATCTGGGGAATCACGCCGCTGGCCATGGCGTTGCGCTGGAATACTTCGGCGTAACCGCCCAAAGACGCTACGCCCTCCTGAATGCGGGCGCCGCCCGAGTCGTTCAGACCGATCACCGGCGCGCCGACCTTCATGGCCTGGTCCATCACCTTGCAAATCTTCTCGGCGTGCGATTCGCTCAAAGCGCCGCCAAACACCGTGAAGTCCTGGCTGTACACAAACACCAGGCGCCCGTTGATCATGCCGTAGCCAGTGACCACGCCGTCGCCTGGAATTTTCTGGTCTGCCATGCCAAAGTCCACGCAGCGGTGTTCTACAAACATGTCCCACTCTTCAAACGTGCCTTCATCGAGCAGCACCTCCAGGCGCTCGCGCGCGGTAAGTTTGCCCTTGCCGTGCTGGGCGGCAATGCGCTTGGCGCCGCCGCCCTGGCGCGCGAGTTCGCGCTTGGCTTCTAGTTGTTCAAGGATGTCGTGCATGGTGGGGTCCTTCTGGGTGGTCGCTTGTATTTTTTGCGGGTTAATCGGTGGCACCAGGGGGCGCAATATCGAGCGCGGCGAGCAATGTGCGAGCGGCGGTGCTGGCGGCCAACTGGCCCGACTGCACGGCAGCGGTGATTTGTGGCAGCCGCGCACGCACTGCCGGGTTGTTTTTGAAAGACTGCTTCAGGCCTGCGTCGATGCGCTCCCACATCCATGCCAGCGCCTGACCTTGGCGGCGTGTGGCCATCTGGCCATTGGCGGCTTGTAGCTCTTTGAACTGGGTGACTGCCACCCAGAACGCATCAAGCCCCTGGCCTTGCAAGGCGCTCATGCACAGCACTTGAGGACGCCAATGCAATTCGCTCTGCAGGTCGTGCGGATTGCCGCTGATGCCCAGCAGGCGCAGGCTCGACGTAATTTGCGCCATCGCGCGCATGGCGGCGTCGGCGTCAATGTCGGCCTTGTTGATGGCGACCAGATCGGCCAGTTCCATCACACCCTTCTTGATAGCCTGCAAGTCGTCACCCGCATTGGGTAACTGCATCAATACAAACATGTCGGTCATGTGCGCCACGGCGATTTCGCTTTGGCCCACGCCCACGGTTTCCACAATCACGATGTCATAGCCTGCCGCTTCGCAGACCAACATGGCCTCGCGCGTCTTCTCAGCCACGCCGCCTAGGTTGCCGCTGCTGGGGCTGGGACGGATATAGGCACGCTCATCCATGGACAGCTTTTCCATGCGCGTTTTGTCGCCCAATATCGACCCACCCGACACGGTGCTGCTCGGGTCTACCGCCAAAACGGCAACCCGGTGACCACGCGCAATCAGGTACAGGCCCAGCGCTTCAATAAAAGTGCTCTTGCCCACGCCCGGCACGCCGCTGATGCCTAAGCGCAAGGACTTGCCGGTGTGTGGCAGCAAGGCAGTGAGCAGTGCGTCGGCCTGCGCGCGGTGGTCGGCGCGGGTGGATTCGAGCAGGGTGATGGATTTGGCAATGGCGCGGCGTTGCGGCAAACCGGCAACACCGAGGATAGCGGGCAGCCAGTCCGGCGCCGCCACATCCCCTTGAACCGTGTAGCTCTCTGCCGCCATGCTTCGTTTCCTTAACGGGGGAATGACGCCAATTACTTCAGCGCTTTGGTGATCTGTGCCAGCACGTCTTTGGCGCTGACCGGAATCGGCGTGCCCGGACCATAGATGCCTTTGACGCCTGCGGCATACAAAAAGTCGTAGTCCTGGCGCGGAATAACGCCGCCCACGAAGACGATGATGTCGTCGGCTCCCTGTCTTTTAAGTTCGGCAATGATGGCGGGTACCAGGGTTTTGTGGCCGGCGGCCAGTGTGGACACGCCCACGGCGTGCACGTCGTTCTCGATGGCCTGGCGGGCGCATTCTTCGGGGGTCTGAAACAGCGGGCCCATGTCCACGTCAAAGCCCAGATCGGCAAACGCGGTGGCTACCACTTTGGCGCCCCGGTCATGGCCGTCCTGGCCGAGCTTGGAAATCATCACGCGGGGGCGCCGGCCCTGGGCGTCGGCAAAGGCGGCGATGTCGGCTTTGAGCGCGTTCCAGTATTCCATGGTGTCCCCATTGGTGGTGTCGGTGTCATAGGCTGCGGCGTATACGCCCGAGACCTTGTTGGTGTCGGCCCTGTGGCGGCCAAAGGCCACTTCGAGTGCGTCGCTCACCTCGCCCACGGTGGCGCGCAGGCGTATGGCGTGTATGGACAAGTCCAGCAAATTGCCGCCATGGCCCGCCGCATAGGTTAGTGCGTCGAGCGCGGCTTTGACGGCCACTGGGTCGCGCTGGGCCTTGATGGCGTTGAGCCGGGCGATTTGGCCGTCACGCACCGCCACGTTGTCGATGTCGCGCGCCTCGATGGCGTCTTCGGTCTTGAGTTTGTATTTGTTGACCCCCACGATCACGTCTTTGCCGCTGTCAATGCGCGCCTGCTTCTCAGCAGCGGCCGCTTCGATCTTGAGTTTGGCCCAACCGCTGTCCACGGCCTTGACCATACCGCCCATGGCTTCGACTTCTTCGATGATGGTCCAGGCGGCGTCGGCCATGTCCTGGGTGAGCTTTTCCATCATGTAGCTGCCAGCCCAAGGGTCGATCACATTGGTGATGTGGGTTTCTTCCTGGATGATGAGCTGGGTGTTGCGGGCAATGCGGCTGGAAAACTCGGTGGGCAGCGCGATGGCTTCGTCGAAGCTGTTGGTGTGCAGGCTTTGCGTGCCGCCAAACACCGCCGCCATGGCCTCGATGGTGGTTCGCACCACATTGTTGTAGGGGTCTTGCTCGGTCAGGCTCCAGCCGCTAGTCTGGCAGTGGGTGCGCAGCATGAGCGATTTGGGCGACTTGGCGTTAAAGCCTTTCATGATTCGGCACCACAACAGGCGGGCGGCGCGCATTTTGGCAACCTCTAAATAGAAGTTCATGCCGATGGCCCAGAAAAAGCTCAGGCGCCCGGCAAATTCGTCTACGTCTAGGCCGCTAGCGATCGCGGTTTTGACGTATTCCTTGCCGTCGGCCAGGGTGAATGCAAGTTCTAGCGCCTGGTTGGCCCCGGCTTCTTGCATGTGGTAGCCCGAGATCGAGATCGAGTTGAACTTTGGCATGTTCTTGGCCGTGTAGCCAATGATGTCGCCGATGATGCGCATGCTGGGCTCGGGCGGGTAGATGTAAGTGTTGCGCACCATGAACTCTTTAAGAATGTCGTTCTGGATGGTGCCACTGAGCTGCGCCTGCGCCACGCCCTGCTCTTCCGCCGCCACGATATAGCCCGCCAAGACCGGCAGCACCGCGCCGTTCATGGTCATAGAGACCGATACCTTGTCCAGGGGGATTTGGTCGAACAGGATCTTCATGTCCTCGACTGAGTCAATCGCCACACCGGCTTTGCCCACGTCGCCGGTCACACGCGGGTGGTCGGAGTCGTAGCCGCGGTGAGTGGCCAAATCGAATGCCACCGACACCCCCTGCCCGCCTGCGGCCAAGGCCTTGCGGTAGAAGGCGTTGGACTCTTCGGCGGTCGAAAACCCGGCGTACTGGCGAATCGTCCATGGCCGCACCGCGTACATGGTGGCCTGCGGGCCGCGCAGGTAGGGCTCAAAACCGGGCAACGTGTCCGCGTAGGGCAAATTCGCCGTGTCCGCCGCCGTGTACAAGGGCTTGACGGCAATGCCGTCGGGCGTGATCCAGTTCAGGGCGTCCACATTGCCGCCGGGGGCAGATTTGGCGGCAGCCTTGTGCCAGGCGGCCAGGGTGGCGGGTGTGAATTCGGGGTTCTTGTCGGTCATGGCGGGGTCTCAGAGGGCGCGGGATAGGGGTTTGCCCGCATCATATCATTCATAATTATTAATTCAAAACCTTCAAAAGGCTTACAATTTCGGCCATGTCCGCCCTCACCCTGACCCCGCGCGCGCTCTACGAAGAAGTGGCCGAGCTGCTGCGCCAGCGCATTTTTTCGAACCAACTCGCCCCCGGCAGCTGGATTGACGAGCTCAAACTGGCCGATGAATACGGCATCAGCCGCACGCCGCTGCGCGAGGCCCTGAAGGTGCTGGCCACCGAAGGGCTGGTGACCATGAAAGTGCGCCGCGGCGCCTATGTGACCGAAATCAACGCCAAAGACCAGCGCGATGTCTACCACCTGCTGTCGCTCTTGGAGGCCGACGCCGCAAGCGTCGTGGCGGCCAGCGCCACGGACGAGCAACTGCAAGACCTGCAAAGCCTGCACCAAGGCTTGGTGGCGGCGGTGGCGGACACCGACCAGTTTTTTGCAGTGAATGAGCGCTTTCACATGCGCCTGCTGGAGATTGCGGACAACCGCTGGCGCGACCAGTTGGTGGCCGACTTGCGCAAAGTGATGAAGCTCAACCGCCACCACTCCTTGCTGAAAAGCGGGCGTGTGGCCGAGTCGCTGAGCGAGCACCAGGCGCTGATGAACGCGCTACTGGGGCGCGACCCGGCCTTGAGCGCCCAACGCATGCGCGAGCACTTTGCCAACGGGCTGGAAGCCGCGCAGTAAGGCTTTTACCAAAGAGCCTGACACCCACGCAAAAGTCGTTCAGGCGGCGGTGCCCGCCACCACCAAAGCCACGCCAGAGAGAATCAGCACGCCGCCTACCAGATGGTGCGACCCCAGCGCCTCACCCAGCACCAACCAGGCAACAAGCGCTGCGTAAAGCGGACCCAGGTACATGGTCATGGCCACTGCCCCTGCGCCCAGAACCCTTTGCGTCCAGCCGTAAATCCAGTACGCGGCGACACCTGGGAAAACCGCCGCCAACACCACCAGCCAAAGCGCCTGCACGCCCAACTCAGGCGCTCCATGCCACAGTTCCCAGGCGGCAAAGGGCAGCAAGCACACCACGCCCCCCGCGCAAATAACCGCCAATTGCGCCATGGAACTCAGCGCGCTGGGCCAGTGCTTTTGCAACAGTGAGTAGCCAGCCCAGGCAGTAGCAGCGGCCACCACCCACAGGTCACCGGGCACGAACTGCACATGGGACAAGCGCAGCCACTCGCCCTGCACCACCACATGGACCACCCCGATCAATGCGGCCGCCACGCCCAGCGCCTGGCGAGGCGAAAACGGTTCGTGCAGCCACAACACCGAACCCACCGTAATCATCACCGGCGAGGCGGCGTAGATGAGCGAGATATTCATCATGCTGGTGCTCTCGCCCGCAAAGTAAACCGCCGCCCCGCAAATCCACATGCCACAGGCGCCCAAGGCGAGGTATCGGGTGGCATGCTGACGCAGTTCCTGGCGCTGCTCCCACAGCTCGCGACGCGCCATCCAGCCCAGCGCCAACCCGGCCAAGGTCCACCGTCCCAAGGCCAGTACATGGGGCGTGATGACCCCCGGCGCGCGCCGGGCAATCACCGAGTTGACGATCCACAACAGCGGAATCACCCAAAACAGGACTTTGGCAATCCGGACGTGCGTGGGCAGCGGCACCGTTTGCATCAGGCGCCTTCAGTCAGGGTGTGGGCGCGGGTGTCCGCCGGCACTTCGGCGCCGCGCTCCAAGGCCTCTCGCGCCTGACGCCACACCGCGCGCGGAGCCAGGGGTTTGAGGCGGTGGTCGCTCCAGACCTGGCGCCACAGACGCGCGCCGCGCTGGCCGTGGTACAGGCCCAGCATCTGGCGGGCAATGGCGTACCAGGGGCAGCCGTCCTCGGCAAAGGCTCGCTCCATATAGTCCACCATCGCTTGTTCCACCGACTCGCGGCTCGGCAGCGGGTGGGCGTCACCAAAAAACGTGGCGTCCCAGCTGCTGAGAAGCCAGGGGTTGTAATAGGCCTCGCGCCCGAGCATGGCGCCGTCAGCGTGTTGCAAGTGGTCGGCGATCTGGGTGTTGGTCTTGATGCCACCGTTAACGGCAATGGTCAGGTCGGGGAAATCGGTCTTAAGGCGGTAGGCCAAGTCGTAGCGCAGCGGCGGAATTTCGCGGTTTTCCTTGGGGCTCAGGCCTTGCAACCAGGCGTTTCGGGCGTGCACTATGAACACCTGGCAGCCTGCCTGGCTGACCTGGCCCACAAAGTCGCGCACAAAGCCATAGCTTTCCTCCTTGTCGATGCCCGTGCGGTGCTTGACTGTCACCGGCACATCGACCACGTCCAGCATGGCTTTCACGCCGTCGGCCACCAACGCGGGCTCGTTCATCAGGCAGGCGCCAAAGGCGCCGCGTTGCACCCGCTCGCTGGGGCAGCCGCAGTTGAGGTTGATCTCGTCGTAGCCCCACTGCGCGCCCAGTCGGGCGGCGGCGGCCAGGTCGGCAGGCTCGCTGCCGCCGAGTTGCAGCGCCAGCGGATGCTCCTCAGCGTTAAAGCGCAGGTGGCGTTGCACATCGCCGTGCACCAGCGCGCCGGTGGTCACCATCTCGGTATACAGCCGGGTGTGGCAGGTGAGCAGACGGTGAAAGTAGCGGCAATGGCGGTCTGTCCAATCCATCATCGGCGCCACGCTCAGGCGCCACGGTGAATAGACCCCAGGCAATGGGGCGGGCACGGGATTTACTACATTCATAGCGCATTATCCCAAGTGCCCGCTCAGCTTGGGGCAATGGTCTTATGCAGCCACGCACCACGGTGCGGCGTTGTGGACTAAACCCATCCACAAGGCCCATCCGGCACTGCCTGCGAGCGCGGCGCCCGCCAGACGCACACCCCAGGCACCGTCACCCCTGGAACTGCGGCCTGAGAGAGCGTGAAGCGCAGCATGGGGGGAAAGAAACACCACGGGCGCAGTTTGACCGGTGCGCCCCCCGGCAGGGCCGCGCCATGCCTGCACCTGCAGCCACAACCAAGGCCCGATGACCATGGTGACACTGGTACCCAGTGCAAACAAGGCCATCAGCAAGGCGCCTGCGGCAACACTGCCCGCCAAGGCGGCCACCATCACGGCCGAGTACAGCAGCCCGCAGGGAAGTAGCGCCCACAGCATCCCAAGCACCCAGGGAAGTTGCGCCGGCGTGGCACCGTGGACCCGTGCGCGCTGCCAAAGCTTGCGGCCACCCGTTTCAAGCCAGAGTGGTTGCTGCGCACGCAAAAGCAAAAACAAACCCAGCGCCAAGGCGGCCACATGCAGCAGGGACCAAAGCGGGCGCAAGGCGGCAGACTGCACGGTGAGCCAGCCCAGCCCCTGCATGGAGGCCGCCGACAATGCGCCCAGCGCCGAATACCCCAATACCCGCCCCCCCTGGAAAGCAAAAATCGCACGGTTTTTTCTGTCACCCGCCGCCTGGCCCAAGCCAGCGCAGGCAGCGCCGCACATGGCCACGCAGTGTGGACCGCCCACCAAACCCATCAAAAGAGCAGTCGGAGCAAGGGTAAAAAGTGAGGACGCCACCGAACCATCGTAGCGCAGGGCGCTTAGAGAATCTTGGAAAACCGGTTGCGGTTGATGCCGGCCTGTAAGTGGCGGTCAAACACCATGGCGATGGCGCGGACAAAAAACCACCCCGCCGCCGTCACCTGGATAGCGGTGTCGTCCACCTCCACCAAGCCCTCGGTTGCAAGCGGCTTGAGGGCTTCAAGCTCGGGGGCGAAGTAGCGTGCGAACTCCACGAAGTAATCGATAGCAATAGACTCAAAATGCAAAACCCCTTGGCACATGATGGCCATGATGACGGCGCGGCGCAACAAATCGTCGCGTGTCAGTGCGATTCCCCGCACCACGGGCAACCTACCTTGGTCTAGCAGGTCGTAATATTCTTCCAAGGTTTTGGCGTTTTGGCTGTAGGTCGCACCAATGCGGCCAATGGACGACACGCCAAGGGCGATCAAATCGCAATCGGGTTGGGTGCTGTAGCCCTGAAAATTGCGGTGCAGGCGGCCCTGGCGCTTGGCAACCGCCAGCGCGTCGTCGGGAAGGGCAAAGTGGTCCATTCCCACATAGACGTAGCCCACACCCAGCAGGGCTTGGAGCGAGCGCGACAACATGGTCACTTTGTCGCTGGCACTGGGCAAGTCGGCGCTGTCAATGCGGCGCTGAGGTTTAAACCGCTGGGGCAGATGGGCGTAGGCGTACAAGGCGATACGGTCCGGGCGCAAATGGGCGATTTGCTCCAAGGTTTTGTCAAACGATTGGGGGCTTTGTTGGGGCAATCCGTAAATAAGATCCACGTTGATGGACTCAAAGCCAAGCTGGCGTGCCGCCGCAACCAAATCAAACACCTGTTGCGCGGGCTGGATGCGGTGCACCGCTTTTTGCACTGCCGCGTCAAAGTCCTGCACGCCAAAACTCAGGCGGTTAAATCCCATGGTCCACAAGGCCTTGAGACGGGTGCCGTTGACGGTGCGGGGGTCTACCTCGATGGAAATCTCTGCCGCAGGCGCCAGACGGAAGTGTTCCCGTAATAGCGCCATAACCTGGCGCAGCTCATCGTCGGTCAAAAACGTGGGGCTGCCACCACCCAAGTGCAATTGGCCCACCACCTGGCTCTTGCCAATGCGGTCGGTGTGCAATTCAATTTCCCTTTTCAGGTAGCGCAGGTATTCAACAGAGCGGCTATGGTGCTTGGTAATGACCTTGTTACAGGCGCAGTAATAGCAAAGCGATTCGCAAAATGGAATGTGAATATACAAAGACAGCGGCGAATTGGATGCAGTGGCTGCGCCAAACCGCAAATCAAGGGCCCCCAGGTAATCGGCCTCGGTGAAAGCTTCGACAAAGCGGTCCGCCGTGGGGTACGAGGTATAGCGCGGCCCTGAAACGTCGAAACGCTGTAAGAGTTCGTAAGAAACGCCGGCTGGGGTAGTATTCATCTGTTCTTTACAGAAAAGCAAGCGACTAATGTGGCTTATGCAAGGAGCGGCGCAATTGATTTGCATCAAATTTTGTGATGATGCAAAGTCCAAAAAGCGTTTACCGAGGAATCACCATGCCCCAACCGATCCATCTGCATCGCACTGAACAAGGCAACGCAGCCGCGCATCCTGCCCATGCTGGCGCTACTGTGATCCCCATCAGTGCGGGGAGCATCAAGGTTGCCTGCTCCAACTGCAATTTGCGCGAGTTGTGCATGCCCATGGGCTTGAACAAAGAGGAACTCGACCGCATTGACGCTGTCGTTGAAATACGGCGCAAGGTCAAAAAAGGCGATTATTTATTCAATAACGGCGAGAAGTTTTCCAGCCTGTTTGCCATCCGTACCGGCTTCTTTAAAACCTGCATCACCGCCGAAGACGGTCGCGACCAGGTGACCGGTTTTCAAATGGCCGGCGAAGTCATGGGCCTGGACGGCATCGTCAACGACCACCACACCTGTGACGCTGTGGCGCTGGAAGACGCAGAGGTTTGCGTCATGCCTTTTGACCGCATCGAGGAGTTGTCGCGCGAAATCGGGTCTATGCAGCGCCACGTTCACAAGATCATGAGCCGGGAAATCGTGCGGGAAAACGGCGTGATGCTTCTGCTGGGCAGCATGCGGGCCGAGGAGCGTCTGGCCGCTTTTTTACTCAACTTGGTGCAACGCTTGCATGCGCGCGGTTTTTCGCAATCTGAACTGGTATTGCGCATGACGCGTGAAGAAATAGGCAGCTACTTAGGTCTCAAGCTCGAAACCGTAAGCCGCACCTTCTCCAAGTTCGCAGAAGAAAAAATCATTGAGGTCAAGCAGCGCCACGTGCGCATCATCAGCAGCGACGCGCTACGCGACTTGGTGAACCGCACCGAGTGCGATTAGGCAATAAGCCTTTCGCCTGCAGGAGGCTTATTTTTGCTCCGGTTTGCCCGCCACGCCAGTAGCCGCATGGTTGCGCGCTTGCAGGGCCGGCGCCAAGTTACCCGACGCTGTCTCCACGCTTCGACTCAGCTCGATGCCCTTGCGGTAGTAGTCCTCATCCACCAAAGTGTCCATGCCTTCATAGGCTAGATAAAACGTAAATAAGCTAGCGACCACGACCACAGCAGGGCCCGAGATGACCATCCACACATGGATGTATTTCCACCAAGATGTGTCTGCTGGCGGGGCGGGGGGGGTATCGGTTGATTGCATACAACTCCTTAGCGGGGAACAATAAAAACGGCTTTTTCTTGGACAACCGTGCGTCCAGCTTCGCCATCGACTTCAAAGTGAATAGGGTGCGAACCTGCCCTGACCTGCCCCGGGGGCAACTGCAAGCGCACCACCACCCAGCGCGACTGCGCTGACTCGATCACCAAGTTTGGGTCGGTAACCACTGTCAACCCGGGCAATCCATCGGCCTGGATGTGCACACGCTGGATGGCCTCCGAAGCATTCATGATTTGGAGCCGAAAAACGTTCTCAATGTGGCCACCCTCCACTTCACGCGCCAACGAAGTACGGTCGCGCTCGACGTCCACCTTGAACGGTGGTCGAAGC
>Ga0214919_10002257_pt1 | contig 30525 bp, 17 predicted proteins | sample LL1503_MetaG_FD_177994 | JGI IMG/M metagenome (GOLD analysis project Ga0214919, IMG submission 177994) | Freshwater microbial communities from Lake Lanier, Atlanta, Georgia, United States - LL-1503 | ecosystem: Environmental > Aquatic > Freshwater > Lake | place: USA: Georgia | collected... | reverse complement strand
CAAGTGGATGGACGCGAAGCGGCACGCGAAGCAGCCATTCTTTGCCTACATCCCGCTAAATGCGGCGCACGGCCCGTGGGTCTTGCCTAAGGAATACTATCAGCAATATCTCGGCAAACCCGGCGTGTCTGAGGACGTCGCGAAGTTCTTCGGTATGATTGAGAACATCGACACGAACTTCGGCGCACTGCTCGCGAAGCTCAAGGAGTGGGGCATCGAGAACAACACACTGGTCATCTACCTCGGCACCGACAACGGCGGCTTCGCTGAGGCTTGCAAGATCTTCAATGCAGGCATGAGAGGCAGTAAGGTCACGCCCTATCAGGGTGGCACACGCTCGCCGTGTTTCTTCCGCTGGCCCGTCGGTGGTATTCCTGCCGGGGAGGAGTGCAATGCGCTCAGCGCACACCTCGACCTCTTCCCCACGCTCGCCGAGATCACCGGCGCGAGGTTATCTGCCGAGGTGAAGCAACAGGTCGAAGGCCGCAGTCTGCTTCCTCTGCTCAAGAACCCCCGGGCCGATTGGGCGGAACGGGTGCTCGTCCATCACGTCGGCCGCTGGGAAAAGGGTAAGGCGGCGGAGTCCAAATACACTAAGTGTGCGATCCAAAACTCGCGATTTACACTGGTGAACAACATTGAGCTCTACGACCTCAAAGCCGATCCTAGCGAAAGCAAAAATGTCCTCGCCGAGCACCCCGAGGTCGTCGCCAGTTTCCGCGCCACCTACGACCAATGGTGGACCGATGTACTGCCCAAGCTCGTGAATGAAAACGTCGCTGCCCCGAAAATGAATCCCATGAAGGAGCTTTATTGGAAGCAATTTGGCGGCGGCCCAGACGAGGCCCTGCTCAATCGTATGGACCCGAATTCTCCACCCAACCCGGATGCCTCCCCTGCAGCGAAGAAACGAAATGCCAAAGCGGCCAAGTAAACCCATTTATCAGCCTAAGCATGGAACCTGTCGCAACCGTCCTTATCTCGCAGCTAAGCGCGCCGCACCTAACCAAATTCCCGGCAACTAGCCGCCATAGCTGAAACGGTAGACCCGGGCTGACCGGGCCCATCACTACTAGTCGTATTCCCATTTCCCTAAGCACCCACCCTTAAAATAACCAGATACACATTTCCTATGAAAACCCCTACCAAAACCGCGAAAGTGAGCACCGTTCTCGCTGCTTGCCTCACGCTCGCCAACATCGCCCTAGCCCAGTCGGTCCCGAGTTCTCCAGCTAAAGCCGTGATAACGGACACCATCGTTCTCACTCCCTTCGAGGTCGCCTCCGAAAAAGACAATGGCTACGCCGCCAGCGAGACGCTCGCCGGCACCCGCATGCGCACGAGTCTGAAGGATGTCGGCGCCTCCTTGAACGTGTTGACCCCGGAGTTCCTCCAGGACCTAGGGTTGAATTCATTGAACCAAGCTTTGCTGTATACGGCCAGTGTGGATACGAATGAAGGCGACAGCAACGATGCCACCCGGGTGAATGGCACTCACCTGCGCTACGGCAACGGGCAGACTTATCGCATACGCGGATTTTCCACGAATGTCGGCAGCCAATCGATGTCGCACGATTTCTTCTCGGCGCTCGAACCGACCGACAATTACAATCTAGAGCGTATCACGCTCGCCCTCGGGCCGAACGCTCTGCTCATTGGCGTGGGCAATCCCCAGGGTGTGGCGGTGACGACGACCAAGCGGGCTCAGACCACCAAACAGAAAACTTCGCTGCAGTTTCAGGCGGACAGCGACGGATCGGCCCGCCTGTCGGTCGACCACAACCAGCCATTGTTTAGGGACAAACTGGCCCTGCGCATCAACCTCCTGCACGATAAAGCCCGGGAGTTCCGCCAATATGAAGGCCGCAATCAGGAGCGCATGACGCTCAGTCTGACCGCCAAACCGCTGCCCGATACCAAGATCACGATTAACCATGAGAGCTACACGGTGAACAACAATGTCAGCAGCTTACGGACATTCTTCGACAGCAGTGTGATTCGCTGGCTGGCCTCCGGCAAACCCACAATCGAATTTTTGCCGGCCGGGCAGGCGTGGACGACTGCCCGCTCCTATGTAAACGCGGCCGGGAACCCGATCCCGGTGGCGGCAGGTGCGGTTGACGCCAACCGGAATGGGTATGTTGATTCCGCCCTCGAGTTTGATCCCAAGGTCGCACTCAGCCAGACCACCGGCCACTCACTGACGTGGGTCGCGGGGCTGAAACTAGTCAATCCGATGATCAATATGCGTTACCAAGGCAGTATGCAGAACGCCACCTTTGACGGCACGAGCAGTGGGAACTTCCAAAGCATGAATCCGTGGGCCGCGCTCGGCTTGAAGAAAGACATCAATCTCAATACCGGCACCTGGGATGTTCCCTCCAACCAACAGCATGGGCGCTGGACCCAGTTTTTGGTCGAACAAAAATTGGCGCAGAACCTCTATCTTGAACTGGCGGGTAACGGGGCAGTCTATCATCAGCATCTGGATCCGGGCTTCGCTACGGCCGTCACAATCGATCCCAATCGGTATCTGCCGGACGGATCGCTCAATCCCGGTTACTTGGTGCCCTATGTGACTAACCAGCCGACTCAATACCGGCCCTGGCTCGGGAAAAATAATGAATATCGCGCGACCCTGTCCTATGAATTGGATCTGACCAAGCGGAGCCGTTGGTTAGGCTTGCACAATTTTTCGACGCTCTTTCAGGATACCAAAAACATCACGACGGAGGATCTAATGCGCGTCATGAACGCCGGCAGCGTGAATCTCCCGGTCACGACCGCCAACGGCTGGAATGCGGACGCCCTGAACGGCGTACACACTCTCACAACGCGAGCCTATTTTCTTAACGGAAATGTGCCGGTCATCCCCGATGAACATCAGATCCTCAAAAACCTCGCCGTGCTTAACAGCTACAAGACGTTCGTGGGCGCAACGGCCAACGAGCAGGCACCGATCGATCTCCAGCCCGAACTGTTTCTGGCCGGTCGGCGGAATCAATTCACGGACAAGACCATTTCGTTGGGCTGGCAGGCGCGGTGGTGGAGCAACCGCTTGGTCACGGTGGTCGGCTATCGCAGTGACAAGACCAAGACCTACGCGGCTCCCGCCGGGAACACTACCCGCAACGTCGCCCTGCCCCAAATCACCGGTTCCGATACCATTTTGACCAAGCGATTTTGGGCCCCTTCGAGCACTCTCACTTTTGTTGAGCCGGCCAACATTATCGCGAACGGCATCTCCCGCACTCTTGGCGCCGTCTTCCATGCGCTGCCGTGGGTCTCACTCACCTATAATCAATCGACCAACTTTCTGCCGGTCAGCAGCGCCACTTGGGTCAACGCGTTCGGCGTCTCGGCCCCGAATTCGAAGGGCGCGACCAAGGAATACGGCCTTCGCTTTAACTTGCTGCAAGACCGGCTTTCCGTGTCCCTGACCAAATTCGGCACCGCGGCCAATGATCAGGCCCGGAATGCCAGCGGCAACGCCGGCGCCAGCAGAAACATCATCGCTCGGTTGCGGGCCAACTATAAGAGCCTCGGGGATTCGCACTTTCAGACCCTGCCCGACTTCGGCGGCTATCCGATCGAACCCGGCGATCTTTCGGACACCTGGAGCTATCAGGCCGATGGCTATGAAATGAACCTGACCTACAATCCTTCGCGCGACTGGCGGCTGGCACTTTCGGGCAGTTCCAACACCAACAAACTCGGAGCCCACCTGCTGGCGCTCAACCAGTGGGTGAAAACCGATACTCTGTATACTGGTCTGGGCAGTTGGCGGAAATACGCGACCGAACTAAACAAGGTCGCGGCCGGTCAGCGATCCGCGTCCTTCGATCTCAATCCGGCAGATCCCGTCCACGTGGCCCAGGCGACGGCCGATGCGCTTTTTATCAATCAGCAAGCAGACGCGCAGGAATTGCTGCTGAAGAACGATCAGGCCCTGACGGGGATCACCACTTCTTCGGCCGGCAAACTCGCGTTCAACGGGCTGATCACCCGGGTCTTTAACGAAGGCCGGTTGAAAGGCTGGACCGTCGGCAGCAATTTCCGCTGGCGCAGTGGCGGAAGCGTCGGCTACGAGGACTTATTTAATAGCGCCGGAAATCCGACCGGCCTGTTCGACACGAGTAAGCCGCTCTATGGAAAACCGATTTGGGATCTAGGAGCGATGCTCTCCTACTCGCGCCGGCTGTCCAACAAGGTAACTCTGCGGGTACAGTTGAATATCCAGAATCTGCCGAATTGGCAGGAGCCGATCGTAGTGAAGAAGACCTATGATACCAATGCCTACAACGGCACCCCCAACGCCCTGGTCCCGGTCGTCTGGGAATTGCGCCGCCCGCGCAAGTGCGTCCTGAGTACAACATTTGATTTCTGATTCCCAAGTAGGGCCGGGCCTTCGACCGGCCCTACTTTCAATTCCTCTAATGAAGCTCCTCCACCTCGACTGTTTTCTTCTCTTTATTCTCACGGTCGTCGTCGCCTCTACGGCTCACGCCTCCGCCGCTCAGCGCCCCAACGTCGTCTTCATCTTCGCCGACGATTGGGGCTGGGGAGACCTCTCATCGCATGGCCATCCGTGGCTGAAGACGCCGCACTTGGACCGACTAGCCCGCGAAGGCACTGATTTCCACCAGTTTAACGTCCTAAATCCGGTCTGCTCGCCGAGCCGCGCCGCGGCGATGACAGGCATGTTTCCTTCGCGCTTCGGCATTCACGAACACTTTGCCGCGCCAGCACAAAATCTCGCGCGCAACATGCCTGACTGGCTCGATGCGCGCGCCCCTACTACCGCGCGTTTTTTCCAGCAAGCCGGCTACCGCACCGCCCATTTTGGCAAATGGCACCTCACCAATCGCAACACCCACGGCGCGCCCGCTCCAACCGCCTACGGCTTCGATGAGTTCGCCGTCTTCAATGGCGGTGCCGAAACCGCCTCCGCCACTCTGCACGCCACGCCCGAGAACGCGGTAAAGTTTATCACCGCTCACAAAGATCGGCCATTCTTCCTCAACGTCTGGCTCCACGAAAGCCACCTGCCCCACGTCCCCACAAAGGCTTCGATGGAAAAATGGTCGCACTTGGACGAGCAAAAACGCGTCTACGCTGCTGTCATCACCGATGGTGATAACGCCGTCGGTCGCGTGCTCGAAGCACTCGAGCGAGCCGGCGTCGCGCAAAATACGATCGTAATATTTTCCAGCGACAACGGCCCCGAAACCACCGCGCTCAAAGTCCAGCAAAACTCCCGCGACGATGATGCTGGCGTCACCGGCTACGGCGGCTACTATAGCGTTGGCTCCAGCGGCGGCTTGCGCGGGGAAAAGCGCAGTCTCTTCGAAGGCGGCGTGCGCGTGCCTTTCCTCGTGCGCTGGCCCGGTCACACCCCGGCCGGAGTAATCAATAACACCACCGTCCTCACCGCCGTAGACCTGCTGCCGACTCTCTGTGCCGCCGCCAGCGTCACGCTTCCGCCCGAATACCGCGGCGACGGCGAAAACTTACTTGCGGCGCTCAACGGAAATAGCGTCAGGCGCACGAGGCCTATCTTCTGGGCGTGGACCGGCAAAGCCGCCGAGCCCAATTGGTGGCCTCGGCTCGCGGTCCGTGACGGCGATTGGAAGCTTGCACTCACCTCGGACGCTAAACGCGTCTCGCTTCACCTCCTCACCACCGACCGAGTCGAAGCGATCGATGTCGCGAAAGATCATCCGGAAATAGTCGCCCGCCTGACTAAGCTCGCACTCGCGTGGAAAGCCACGCTTCCCACCACCGTTGATTCGGCGTGCATCAGCGCCATCGATCGCGCCGCCGCAGCCACCGCGTCCGATGCACCTGGCGCGCCGAACCCTCCGGTCAAAAAAGCCCCGATTGACCGCGCCGCCGCCTTCGCGCGCATGGACACCAACCACGACCAGTTCCTCACCCTCGAAGAATACGTCGCCGGCATGAACGGCGCACCTAATCTAGAATCGCGTTTTAAGAATTTTGATAAAAACAGCGACGGTAAACTCAGCCGAGAAGAATTTGTAAGTCCGGCCGGCTAATAACCCAATCGGCACCGTTGCGTCGCACGCGTTTTCCATGATCTATTCTCTCCCCCGCTTTGCGAGCCTCGTGCTGGCCCTCGTCCTTTTAGCGTCGGCTCCGATCCGCGCCGCTTCTACTCCGGCAAAAAACAATCCCACCGCGGAGCTGTCGATGGACCAGATGTGGGGCACCCCCACCGTCCTGCCGAGCCGCGAATCCTCCGAGCGCGTCGCCCTCTTCCGCGACGGTAACTACGGCATGTTTATCCACTGGGGCATCTACTCGCACCTCGGCGGCCAGTGGAAGGGGCAGACGTTTTACGGCATCGGCGAATGGATCAAACGGCAGATGAAAATCTCCGAACCCGACTACATGGCCGAGGCGAAGAACTTTAACCCGACCGCTTTCGACGCACGCGAAATTGTCCGCGTCGCGAAAGCCGCCGGTATGAAATGGATCATCATCACCTCGAAGCACCACGACGGCTTCGCGATGTTCAAGTCGGCCCATCCCTTCAACATCGTTGATGCCTCGCCCTTCGCCCGCGACCCGATGAAGGAACTCGCCACCGCCACCCGCGAGGCCGGCCTCGGTTTCGGTTTTTATTATTCGCACAATCAGGACTGGACCGCCCCCGGCGGTAACAACGGTCCCAAGCAAAACGCCGACGGTTCTCTCGCTTCCTTCGATCAATATTTCCGTGAGAAATGCTACCCGCAGGTGAAAGAAATCTGCACGCAATACGGGCCACTGAACTTCGTCTGGTTCGACACCCCCGACACTATGCCCAAAGTGTACGCTGAAAAACTAGCCGCGCTCGTACGCGAGACCCAACCCGGCGCGCTGCTCTGCAGCCGCGTCGGCTACGGGCTCGGCGACTACCTAAGCAAGGGAGACATGGAAGTACCGCCGCGCAACCTGCCCGGCCTCTGGGAGACCTGCGACACGACGAATGATTCGTGGGCCTACGCGTGGTATGATCAAAATTGGAAAGACCAGAAAGAGATCCTCCATCGCTTAGTTTCCACCGTCGGGCGCGGCGGCACCTATTTGCTGAACGTCGGCCCTGATGGCTCGGGCCGTATCCCAGCCCAAGCGATAAAATTTCTCCTGCAAGCCGGCGAGTGGATCAAACGCTACCCGCAGGTGGTCTACTCCGCCGGCGCCTCGCCGTGGGACCACGCGCAACCTTGGGGCGATGTCACGACGAGCGGCAATACGCTCAACCTCGTCGTCTTCGATTGGCCGGCGCAGGGGCGCCTCATGCTCCCCGGCCTCCAAACCGAGATCGCCGCCGCCGGCGTGGTGTCGGGCGGAAAACTGCTACCAGTCACTTGGAAAAAACGCGGCACATGGACCGAACTCCAACTCCCCGAGGCCCCGCCGGATCGCCCCGCCTCGGTGATCGCTGTAAAGTTGCGGGCCGCCCCTCAGGTCGACCAAACGCTCGGCGTGCATCCGAATCTCCCGACTAGCCTACTCCTCGAATTTGCCGAAGTGAAGGACGCCACCAAAAAGGAAATCCGCTGGATGGAAAAATTCGGTGAATGGAAAGCCGCCAACCAAGTTAGTGACTGGAAACCCGGCGGGAGAGCGGTCTGGACCGTCAACGTCGCAGAAGCCGGCGACTACCGGCTCGAGTTAAACTACAAGGGTGAAGGCAAGCTCGTCTGGCGCATCGAGACAGACGAAGGTGTGAAGATTCAAAACCAACAAAATTCCTCACCTATTTATCACTCGCATCCTTTCGGCCTCCTCACGTTTAAGACGCCGGGCCAGCACACTATCGCGGTCTCACTGGTCGACGGCCCCCGCGAAATAGCCAGCCTTCAAGCGCTCCGCCTAAGCCCCGTCGAATGAATCTCCAACTCGCTCTCCTCGCCGCGATTGCAGCTTCGCTGGTCCACGCGGAGTCATCTTCCTCCGCTAACTTCGCCCAGCTGCGCGAACAAGTCGCCGCGCTCGGTGAGCTAAAGTCGCCGCCTCCCGTCTACGATGCCGTCGGCTTCTCTTCCGTTGGCACCATCAAACCCATCTTTTTCGAGGGCCTCGCATATCAGGGAAAGCCAACACGAGTTTTTGCGTGGCTCGGTCTGCCTGCCAAAAGCTCCGGCAAAGTTCCTGGCGTAGTGCTCATTCACGGCGGTGGCGGCACTGCGTTCAAAGAGTGGGTCCAGAAATGGAACGAACAAGGCTTCGCCGCGATCTCGATCGCCGTCGAAGGCCAGACCGATGAGCGCATTCCCGAAGCCCCGCGCGGCGCCCAATGGAAACGACACGCCACCGCCGGCCCCGCACGTAATTTCATCTACGGCGACTCCGCCGCGCCGCTGACCGATCAATGGATGTATCATGCTATCGCCGCTACGGTTCTCGCTAACTCCCTCCTCCGCTCGCTTTCCGAAGTTGATGCCGCGCGCGTCGGCGTTTGCGGCATCTCATGGGGCGGGGTCATTACTTCTACTGCGGTGGGCATCGATACGCGTTTCGCTTTCGGTATTCCGATCTACGGCTGCGGTGGGCTCGACCGTGCGGCCAAAAACTACGTGAGCGCCCTCCGCGAAAACGCGATTTATCATGAGGTCTGGGAGCCGCTCCTTCGTCTGCCCCACGCCACAATGCCGCTGCTCTGGCTCACCGGTCCACGCGACGAGCACTTCCCGCTCGATGTGCAACAGGCCAGCTACCGCGCTGCCCCCGGGCTACGCCAGATTTCGGTTCCCTTCGATATGAAGCACGGCCATCAGGCGGGCTGGCTGCCCCCCGACAGTTACGCCTTTGCGAAAGCCGTCGTCGAAACCGGCCGGCCCTGGGCGCGCGAGCTGACCCAGAAAAACCAAGAGGGCCTCGCTCAGGTCGAATTCTCAGTCACCCGCACCGTCCGCAGTGCGGTGCTCATATTTAAAAGCGACGCCGACTGGAAACAAATCCCGGCCCAACTCAAAACCAACTCGGGCCGCGCCGTCGCATCGGCCGCGGTTCCCGTCGGCACCTCCGCCTACTATTTCAACCTCGATGCTGACGGGGTGACGCTATCCTCGGAGTTTCAGGCTGTCGCCTTGTCCACGCCGAGCCGATAAGACCTCCCTTTAAACTTCGCATGAACATCAGCAAAATAGCTGCTTTCGTCCACCCCGCCGCGCTGGTTAGCCCTTCCGCCGGCCGCTGCCCCCGATCCCCACAAGGTCTTTTCGGCTTAGGCGCAGAGCGAAATCATGTTTACGTCAGAGCCCGTGGTTGGGGTAAAGGCAAACCGGGTTAATCGCACGCGCACCCCTCGCGATGCTCTCGATCGTGACGCCAACGACGCGCACCTACTTAGCCAACGGCTTTCTGGAATTCCTCGGGTCACTACAAAACCACGCTCAAACTGCCATGAAACCCACCCTCGCACTGGTCTGCACGCTAGTGCTCTCGCATTTGTCCGGAGCAGCCTTGGCTGAAGTCACCCGCCCCAACATTGTCGTCATCTACACCGACGACCAGGGCTACGGCGACATGAGCGCGCTCAACCCACACGCGAAATTCCAGACGCCGAACCTCGACCGGCTCGCCCGCGAGGGCCTCACGTTCACCGACGGCCACAGCGCCGACACGGTTTGCACGCCCTCGCGCTACGCTTTGCTGACGGGGCGTTACAGCTGGCGCACCTCGCTCAAGAGCGGGGTGCTGCACTCGGACGGCGAGTGTCTGATCGCGAAGGACCGCATGACCGTGGCGTCCTTGCTTAGAGAAAACGGCTATGCCACCGCCATGTTCGGCAAGTGGCACCTCCAGATGAAGTTTCCCGGCTCGATCGGAAAACGCGATTGGACGCAGCCGATCACGGACGGACCCAACGCGCACGGCTTCGATGAGTATTTCGGCATCCCAGCCTCGATGAATTACGGCGTGCTGACCTTCATTGAGAACACCCGCGTCAGTGATCCCCCATCGCTCTGGACCCATAAAAAGCCGGATTCCGCGCGTAACACGTTTCGCTTCATGCCACCCTACGACGCGGAGAGGCAGAGCCCGGATGATATCGAGATCGCGCCGTCGTTTCGCGACGACATCTGCCTGCGGGTCTGCACGGAGAGAACCTTGGACTACATCGCAAGCCACGCGGCAAAGGCCAAGGCCGGGAAACCCTTCTTCATGTATTTTGCGCTGAATTCGCCGCATCTTCCGCACAGCGTCGCACCGGAGTTTGTGGGTAAGAGCCGCGTGGGCGCCTATGGGGACTTCATGCTGGAGACCGATTACCGTATCGGCCAGGTGTTAGCGGCGCTCGACGCCCAAGGTCTGGCGCAAGACACGCTCGTGTTTCTCACCAGTGATAACGGCGCGGAGACTGGCTACGCCAAGCGGCTCCAGCAGTATGAACATAACAGCAGCGGCGAATTCAAAGGTGGCAAACGCGACATCTACGAGGGCGGACATCGCGTGCCCTTTGTGCTGCGCTGGCCCGCGATGATCAAAGCCGGCCGCACGTGCGACGAACCTGTGGGGCAGGTGGACCTACTCGCGACCTGCGCTGATCTCCTCGGTGTCACCCTGCCGTCCAACGCTGGCGAGGACAGCTGCAGCCTGCTGGCCGCCCTGCGCGGCGACGACTATACGCGGCCCTTGCGCGGCCCGCTCATGCATCACTCCGGCAACGGCTATTTTGCGATTCGCCAAGGACCTTGGAAATTGAACTTGTTTCGCGGCTCCGGAGGCAGCCTAAAGCCGACGTTCGTCCAACCGAAGCCGGGCGAACCTCCCTTTGAGCTCTACAATTTACGGAGCGATCCACGAGAGACGACTAACACCTATGCCCAGCAGCTCGAGCGCGTGAACCTCCTCGAGGCAATCGCCTCCAAGATAGTTCGAGACGGGCGGAGCACGCCGGGCCCGGTCCAGAAAAACGACGGCCCAATGCTCTGGCCGGAGCTTGCGACCTGGATGCCCGAAGCCGCCGACCTGGCGAAATTCCAAGCCAAGGGGGTAAGCCTGAATGCCGTCGGCGGAGACCTAATAGATCGGTAAACCATCCCGGGCCTAAACAGCCCGGGTTTTGACGAATGAAAGCACCAAAATGAAACCAACTAGCATATTAGACGTGAGCGCCGTGTTCAGCCTGCTGCGGATGACCTTGGCCTGTACCTTTGCAGCCGCCACCACTCCGGCTTCGTCCGCCGGGTTAGCGGAAGCTCCGGCTGGGCCGACGGTTCGCGTCCCAGGCTTCACCTGGGACCGAGTTCCGCTCAATATCCATTTTGGCAAACGCCCCGCCGACCTCACCGACGCAGAAGTCGAGTTCGTTGCGCGTCACAGTAGCTTGATCGCGCTGGAAAAAAGCCACGGCGTCACCCCGCACGGTAGCACCGAAGCCGGTATCGCCGATTCCGCCCGCCGCATCACCCAGCGCAATCCCGCGGCCAAGGTGCTCTTCTATTTTAACGCCTTCATCAACTGGTCCGGCTATGATGCGTTTAAAACCTATCGCCCCGAGTGGACGCTGCGCTCCGCGTCCGGAGAAATCATCAAGCACCCCTCCGGCACGCCTCGGCCCGACCCCTCGAACGCCGACTTCCGCGAGTGGTGGTCTGACGTCGTAGCCAATGCGAATCGCTCTGCACCACTTGGCGGGGTGTTCATTGACGCACTGCCGCAGGCCCTGACTCCGGCGCTCGCCAAACAAGTCGGCGAGGAAAAAGCCCGCGATATCGTCGCAGGCCTGCGTGAGATGATCAACTTGACGAAGCGCAAGCTCGGCCCCGATAGATTCGTTGTAGCGAACGGTCTCCGCACGACGGATTTTCGCGAGATCCTCGACTGGGAGGGCATCGACGGCGTAATGATTGAGCATTTCGGCGCCTTCAAAACCGATTCGCCCACCGACATCAAAACGGACTTAGACTCGATCGCGCTCGCCGCCGCGAAAGGAAAGTTTGTCGTCATCAAAGGCTGGCCTGGTTTTAACTGGCTGGACAAAGAAATGATGCAGCGCCCCTACGCCGAGCTCCTCCGACTCGCCCGGGAGAGCCTCACGTTCCCGCTCGCCTGCTTCCTGATCGCCGCGCAACCCGGCTCGCACTTCTGCTACAGTTGGGGCTATACTGACACCCACGGGATGCTTGATGCCTACGCCGAGTTCGACCGTCCGCTCGGGCCGCCCAAGACCGATGCAGTATGGACGGGCCTCACCGCCACCCGAGAATTCGCCCACGCTTCCGTCTGGGTCGATCTTACCAGCAAGCAGGCCCGCATCGACTGGCACTGAGCTTGGAGACAACCAGTCTCATCATCTAATCACATGAAAACATTAACTCGCTTACTCCCGACCATGGTCTTCGCAACGCTAGCCACCGTCGCGGTAGCGAAGCCGAACGTCGTGATCATCATGCCGGATGATGTGAGCTTTGGTGATTACAGCACGTGGAATGCAGCCGGACCGCGTACGCCCAACGTGGACGCGCTGGGTAAACAGAGTGTCAGCCTCACCGATTTTCACGTTGCCCCGACGTGTTCGCCTTCGCGCGCCCAGCTGATGACCGGACGCTACACCAATGCCACCGGCGCGTGGCACACGATCAAGGGCCGGGAATTTCTCCGCGCTGACGAGATCACGATGGCCCAGCTTTTTGCGGAAAACGGGTATCGGACCGGGATCGTGGGTAAGTGGCACCTTGGTGATGCCTACCCATTGCGGCCCGAGGATCGCGGTTTCGCTTACACGGCCTTGATTCGCGGGGGTGGAGCCGACCAGCAACCGGCCTACTGGGGAAATTTGAATCTGGCCCCCAGCACCTATTTCGTGAACGGCAAACCCGTAGCGTTGACCGATGAGGACGACGGAATACCCGGCGCGTTCTCAACCAATTTTTTCACGAACCGAGCGATCGAATTCATGCGCGACAGCGTCAAGCAAGCGACGCCATTTTTCCTCTACGTAGCCTATAACGTAGCGCACGGTCCCCAAGACATGCCGCCTGACGCGCGCACTGGTATCAGCCCGCACACTGCCACGGTGGAAAATTTGGACAAGAATGTTGGGCGGTTGCTGGAATACCTGCGCCAGGCGCACCTCGCGGACAATACGGTGCTCGTTTTCATTCTGGGTGATAACGGTATGGCCAATGGCCTGCTGCGCGGCAACAAGGGTAACGAATACGAGGCCGGCCACCGCGTACCATTTTTTATCCGCTGGAAAGATGGCGGCATGGCCGGCGGGACGGACTCGGCCCGCGAGGTAGCGCTCCTCGCGAGTGAAATTGATTTGCTGCCCACGCTAAAGGAACTCGTCGGCTTGCATGACGTAGCTCACCGGCCCGACCAGGTGCCCGTCCACGGACAGAGCCTCAAAGCGGCCCTCCTGCAGCAGTCGCGGACGGTAGTACTGCCGTTGCCGGATCGCGTACTGGTGGTCGACAACCAACGGGAAGACCAACTGGTCAAATACAAGCAGGCTTGCGTCATGCGCGATGAAACCAACGGCGCGGGCCAAATCGTGCACAAATGGCGCTTGATCAAACCCTCGTCGGAAAAACCGTGGGAACTCTACGACATTCTTACAGACGTTAAGGAGGCGCGGGATGTTTCCAAATCGGCAGACCATGCCGCCCTCATTACAGAGCTGAAGCAGGGTTATGAGAAATGGTGGAAAGAAGTCAGCGCCCGCGGGAGCGAATATGTCCGTGTCGTACTGGGATCGGACGTCGAACCGCGCATTTGCCTGTATGCCCACGACTGGCACAGTGACAACGGCGACCTCGCCACACCATGGAATCAAGGAATGGTTGCGGCTGGCCGGCCGCTAAATGGCTACAACGCAGTCCAATTCTCAAGAAGCGGAACATGGCGATTCGAATTGCGCCGCTGGCCGGAGGAAATTGCCGGCGAAACTAGCCTCGATTCTGCTCTCAGTCGGCCGATCATCCACAGCGGCGGTCAGACTGACCAGCCAACCCTAGGAACCGCGCTGCCGATCCGCTCGGCACGGATCAAGATTTGGAATGAGGCAACGATCTACGCAGACGTAAAGCAGTCGGTCGACCCCAAGGAGGACTATGCGCAATTCACAATTCCCGGACTGCCTGCCGGCCCCGCGATGATCCAAACGTGGTTCTATGGACCAGCCGGCGAGGATTTGGGCGGAGCGCTTTACGATTATGTCGAAGCGCTGGTTCACCCATAACCCCCTTATAGCGCGAATTCCCTTTGGTTTTTTCGGCTGACATGACCTCGCCAAATTAAGCCAGCTCGCGGGATAATCTGGGTCCAAACTAAAGGCACCAGATTATGAAAGGGAACCGTTACACTAACTAAGGTCCGACCAAAATTATGATCTTTCGTGTCCAGTTTTTCCGGTTCAGGTCAATGATCTCGAGTTGAAGGATGCGGACACCTATTACTTCGGTGAAGCCTGGCGTCTTTGAGGGATCGCTCGTCGCTCGCAAAGGGTTCAACTACGGCTTCGCACAGGTTCTACACTGCATTTTAGCGGCGTCTTTTTAGTGATTCCGTTCAGGTAACATGTTGAAAGCGACCCAGCCGTGCGCCAGCGCGGCCAGGTCCGATAAGTCTGAAGACTAGTCCAACTAAGATTTAGCTCTGGGCACAAAAAAACCGCCCGAAGGCGGTGAAGCGTGGTGGACGCCGAGGGTGTCAGCTATTTTGCTCCCAGAGATAGCTCTGGTTGTCGCTTTGGTTGTATGTTTTTATGGATAGGAGCCAAGTGTGATCAAGCCGTTCGAGTTAGCGGAACTAGTGTGGTTTCAAACGTCGCGATGTTCGCGTTAATCACCTCACGAATTTCATCCACGATTAAGGCACCTTCGACGTTAATTTCAGCGGCATTCTTGCCCATCACTCGCGCACCTAGCTCTACCTCAAGCTTGAGTCTGAGCAGTAAGTCTAACTTCTGCGCCAAGGTTACTAGCATGTCCTCAACCACGCGGCTTTGAATCACCTCGCCCTCTTCGCGCTGGTTCTTGGCTCGAGCGTGCCGAATCTGCTCTCGTAGCAACTCGGCCTTGAGCGTGTTCAGCTCACCCGTAGCCCTAGCGCGGCCCAAGCCTCGTTCAGCCTTGAAGGCCTGCCACGCCTCAAGATCGGCGGTCTCAGGTGCGCCTTCGAGCTGCCGCCAAAGGTACAGGCCTTGGTGGCTGACCTCTAGTTTCTTGGCCAAGATTTTCCATGTGAGCGGCTCCATACCTCTATCAAGTTCGTTAAAAAACCATCTGGGTTTTCTTGCGCGAGGTCGCTTAACCCACGTCCCACACTTGGCCAAAAAGATTCCTTAGGCCACGACCACGCCCGCCGTGCAGACGGAACGCCCATTGATCATGAAACGTGGGATGGGTTCTGCGGGTGCGGCGGCGAAGTCGAAACGTCGCGCGTACAGTCGGACGATGAGTCACCTCGGAGACTCGACACAATAACGCCGCGCACCGCCGCGTTCATCTCTGGCCCAGGCTGCGTAGTGACACCGTGTGGTAACCCTACACCGACTTCCGCCGCAAGATCAGCACCCAGTCTTCTTTATTGGGCCGGGGCGGCAACGAAAGGCGATCGCGTTGCACCACGAGACCCGGTTCCAAGATTGTGCGTTCTCCCGTCCGCGGATTGAACCATTCGGCCGTGTAGCTGTTGCCGTCGCGCATGTGGGTCAAGCGGGCACTCGGAGCTACCGTGGCATTGGGAGGAAAATAGAGAACCAGTGAGTCGACGCCATCGGCCTTCACCAATACATCTCCTGTGGGGTCGACTGTGCCAAGCGCTGGCTCCAGCTTCCACCACGCGACCGACTCGAAGGCGGCCCGCAAGTGCTGCATTTGGGCACCACCGGGCAGCCGGAGCCCCTCCTCTGAAGTCAGCACCGGTCCCCACTGCGCCGTCGTGTACGGCTGCGAGCGGTCGGTCACGCCCGCGTAAAGGCCTTGCGCGCCGTAGGTGAACCCGCAACTACCGCCCTGGATCGCGGTGTAAGCCGCACGGCGGACGGCTGCAGCATCGATCGTAAACCGCGAGTTGGCGAAGGCCTCGTAATTGGCCTCAGCCTCGACTAGTGGCTTTCTCGGGGTGGCGTAAAATACGCCCCAGTAGAACTCCGCCGGTGCAAACCTCCAGTGGCCGGCCTGAAACATCGCGAAGTCCAGCCAAGATGTGCTCCACGCTTCGCGCCGATCGCCAGCGTGAGTCCAAGGATGAACAGTCATTGCGCGCCGATAGGGATCCGTTTCCTTGATGAATCTGCCCAAGGCGAGAAGCTTTGGCACCCGCTCGTCGGCCGAGCCCAAGCGCGCATTGTATTCCTGCGTGATGAGGAACGTGATGGCATAAGCGCCGTAGCGCGCTATATAGTAATGCCAGAGCCGCTGAAGCTCGGGCAGGGGCATCGAGTCGAGAAGGGAATGTGCGGCGAACCCAACGACGCCCACCAAGCCGTGTTCGTCGCCGTAGGCAACATAGCGGTCCACCTCCCGCCAGTATGCCAAAACCTCGGCACTGGGCTGCCGGGTGGCTTCAAACGCACCAATTCCATTCCCTTTCTCGTCCCGGAAGATCGGCTGATGCCCGTGTGCCTGGTAGACTGTGTAATTTTGCGCGATCCGCCAATCGACTTGCCGTCGGAAAGCTTCGAAGGGCACGCGGAACGACGGGACCGCCCACCAGGTGTCGCCCAACCAAAAGAACGGCGTGCCATCGGAGTATGTCAGGTACCTCCCGCTGGTACTGACCCGGAGCATTCCTCCGTGACGGCGAATGTCGGTCGCCCCAGTAGGCGGTGCCACGTCGATATGGCCCTGTTGGGCGTGCAGCCCCCGGTCGTCCTTGTCCGCAAATACCGTGACATACGACCACCTACCCGGCGCAGTAGGAGTAAACCGGACCTTCCACGTCTTTCCGCCATCCCAAAACCCGGGCACGGTTAAACGGGCACCGTTCGGGCCGCTGAACTCGGCCACGAACCGGCAGCGTACAATGTCGAAGGGATCGGCCGCCTGCCGCTCGGCCGTGAACGCAAGTTCCAGGGGCCGCCACTGCTCACCCGACGATGCCCGTGCTGCAAGAGGCATCCCATATATCAATAGACCCGCTCCAAGGACGAACAGGAGGTACTGCCAGAGATTTGGCCCAAATGGCACGCGGTCCGGGGCGTCGCCCCGTAGGTTGGTCGGAATGCGTTCTCTACCCGTCATTGGCTGTAAAAATAACTGTTTCGGTCCGATGTCGCGATGGATGCGTGACCTTTGGTTCCATTCGGCGCGCTGCAGTCACCGCAAGCAGGGCCCGATCGCCCAGTGCGTCGGTTCGTTTCACCGTTTGTCAATTTCACATTCACCTGATTCGTCGCTCCCACATCTTGGTGACCCTCGCGCGGCGGTTCTCCGGTGCGCATGATTCGAATTCAATGCCTGAGCGTGACGCTCAGAGTGTAGTTTCGTGGCGTAAGATAGAAAAACTGGTTTGGCACGGTCACGCGCGACGGATTCGTCAGATCGCCGCTGGGCGGACGCTGGGTCGTATTATAGTAACGCGGCCGGTCATAGTTCAGCAGATTATCGACCTTCAGGCCGAGATTGACCTGCGTCGCTCGTCGCGCCCGGAAGGTATAGCCGAGCATCAGCGTGCCGGTCGTATAGGGTTTCGCCGTGACGGTAGAATAGGCGTTAAGCGTGGGGTCATCGACCGCCGTTGCGGGGTTGGCCGGATTCACGATTGTGTCTGCTCCGCGGTACCCGATCACCTCGCGCCCACGGAAGTTGGCGCCGAGACCGACCCGCAGCCCCCGCATCCGACCGTCCCGCAACTCGTAATCGACGAAGCAATTCGCGGTCGGTGACACGAGTCGGCTCGCCTTCTGGGATCCGCTCACCACGTTGGCCAGCGTCGTCTGTACAAACGTCCAACCGCTAACCGCCGTGGGCGCGTCCGGCGCTTGTCCAGCCGGGACGGCCGGGTTAACGCTCGCTGTGCCCTCCGGGCTGATGACAGTGCCGGCGTCGGTCATGATCTGCCGCATCGTGGCCACGTTCTGGTTCCAGTAGGCGACAAAGAAGCGGTAGGGATTCACAGCATACATCCGTGCGACGGCGCCGTTGAGCAGCACGCGGAGGCCCGGGGCGGGATTTGCAATCAACTCGAGCTCGTAGCCGCTGCTACGGCGGTCGCGGGCATCGAAGAACTGGGTCGGGACATTGATCAATCCGCGGATGTTGCGTCCCCCCGAAGAAAGATCGCCCACCGCATTCGCGTTGAGGACCTGGTTGATCGCGCCTCCCAGGGAGGCGGTGGTGTCAAACGCTTCATTGCTCAATACACCGCGATAAGTGGAGAGGGCTATTGAAAGGCGCGTGCCGATCGTGGCCCGCAGACCGTAATCGATCCCGGCGGCGGTCTGTGGTCCAAACGGGGCTCCGTCCACCTTCAAGCGGGTGCTGTTGGGGTTGAAGCTGGTCGCGTAGTTGAAGAAGCCGCTGAGCCAGGGGCGCAAATAGGCGACGCTTCCAGCAGTGAAGGTCGTCTTGCCCACACTCACGTCCGGCGGAGAGAAGTCGTCCTGAAAACGATCGTTGGCGTACTGGATGAGGCGACTCTGGCTGGCGTCGCGCGGACGCGCCGTGGCCGGAATGGCCGGGCCCGTGGCATTGCCGTTAGCATCTTTCGGCGTGTAGGTGAGTTTCAGCCAATCCGCAGGGGCCGCGGGCTTGAAATAGTAGTCGTCGCCGTTCCAGTTGATCGGAAAATCGCCCTGGGCGAGTCCGTTCTTTAGCTTGCTTCCATACCAATCGTGACGGAGGGCACCCAGGAGATGCACGCGCCCTTCCAACCATCTGGCTTTTGCGGCGGCCTGAAGATACTTCGCGCTCGTCTCAGTTCGGGCGCCGAGACTCGTGTCCGTGAGATCTCGCACCTTCCCGACCGGATAGGACACGCCGTTGTAAGTCACGGCAGATTCAAGCAACGCTGGCCGATAAATTTCGGACCAATAGTAGCGGTACCGGAGTTGATCCTGCGTCGACCACAACCGGCGATCCGCGGCCCGCTTGACCACATACCAGTAGTAATTGGTTACTTGGCGGCTTTCGTCGATCGCCGCCGTCAGATTGAAGCTGTAATCACCCCAGCGGGTACCTTTGAGCAGGTAGGCGGCCGACCCCCGCACATTTCGGTTTTGGGTAGCCACGATGAATTGCCGGTAGGTCATCTCGTTGTAGGGTTCGAGAAAGTGGGAATTAGCAGCCCCGGACGGCAGCGTCTGATTGATGTCGATAAAAGTATTATAAAACGCATTGGCGGCTATGTAATTACTGGTTCGCGTCTCGGTGCCGTAGTTACCCGCGACCTCGAGGAAAAGGTCGCCCAACCGATGCGTCAGAAAACCGGTGAAGCTGTCGTACGGCTGGAGCAAGGTGGGAACATTGGTGCCGCCAAAATAGTCGGCGGTCGGGACGCGGAACCTCGAGTTCTTGACCGCCACGTCGAACCGCGAGGCAGGCAAACCGATCACGGCGTCCTTCGGCAGCGTCGGCAGACCGTTGGCGGTCAAGATCGGCCCGACAAACGGCAGGCCACCAATAGCCGTCGCTGCCGTCGCCCCGCCTGGAAACGTCCGTGCAAAACCCCCGAGGTTGATCACGCCGTTGTCTAGCCCTGGTGCGTAAACAAAATACGGGGTAGTGAGCGATCCGAGCAGTGCAATGCCCCGGCCGTTCGGATTCGATGGCAGGGTCGCCGTGGGGCCGGCCAACACGGTCTGCCCATCCCAACCAGTGAAAGAGTCGTTGAAACCGAAGAGCGGGTTGTTGCGGACGCTGCGCCCAATTTCTCCCTCGATTCGGGCCTGCGTTCCTCGGGAGATGTTCCAAGTGGCAGTGAGCGTCGCGGCTTTCTTGCGCTCCATTTCCCAGTCTCCTTTCCATCCCTCACGATCCTGATAGAGGACATTGGCGCGAATGGCGAACTTGTCGTTGAGCGGTGCATTGACGTCCGCCGTGCCGCGGAAATTGTTCCATGACCCGTAGCTCACTTGCAGGCTCTGTGCCGCTTTTGAGGCATTGGCTACCTTCGTGATGGCAGTCGCCACGCCACCGATGCCGCCGTTGCCAAAAAGGATCGCGTTCGGCCCGCGGCCCATGTCGTAGCGTTCGATGTTGTAAGCGTCATAGTTGATCGCCAGGCGGAAGAAATTTCGCTGCTGACCGCTGGCGCCCACTCCACGGAAGGTGATGTTCACCGGGGAATTCGAAGTGATTTCCTCGGTGCCGTTCTGGACCGATGTTCCGGTATTCACCATCCACTTGCTCGCCTCCGTCAGACTGGTGAGACCAACGGCATCAATGAACTCGCGCGTGAGCACCGAATAGGCGGCCGGCGTATCTTTGAGCTCACCGGCCAAACGGCCACCGGCCACTGAGCTGGCGGCCACAAAACCGGTATCGCGGGAAGCATCCACCTGGAACGGACTGAGCACGATTGGCGCTGACCCGCCCTTTTCGGCCTCACGAATCGCTGCAGTGGACTCAACTTTCTGGGCGGAAGCCTGCTCTGCGACGAGAAAGACTGCTATGATACCAGCAACGGGCATGATCCTGCATAGAGATACCGCGGGGTTTTTCATGGGAGGGATGGACGGTGCAAATCGATGTAAGCTGAATGCGGCGAACGTTGAGATCCGGGGTGAAACCAAGGACGGAGCTTCGCTACAGCGAGTCAGAGGGAGCGCATTGCCCTCGCCCACCGGCAACGGGAAAGAACTGGCCTATGAAGTAAGCCAGCTGAGGAGGTAGCCTACCGCCTCACGCAGGCGGCGACGCAATCGTTCCGCCGGAGACGAAGTCCAACTCCAGCATTTGCGAGTCGAGCGGCGTGGACACAGCCAACTGCTTTGTCACGACGCGGCCCACGATCTGCGCATAGTGCGCAGGGGCGAGGGCATAGTGGGCCAGCGAGGGCGCGAGGTGATCAAAAAATGGCTCCGATTCCGCTGACAGCAGCGAAACGTCTCGGGGAATCCGCACTCCGCGATAAGCCAGATGCGACCAGACTGACAACGCGGTGCCCGCCTTCGCGCAGACGATCGCCGTCGGACGGAAGCCCGCGAGGCTACGCTCGATCGCGCGACCAACCTCGTCGCGGCTTTCCGCAATGATCACCGCGAGATCGGCCGCCGTGCGCTGCTCCGCGGACAGGGCGGCACGTAGCCCAGCCTGGAAACGTAGGACGCCCTCGTTTGGACTTGGCGGAACGAAATAGGCGATTCGCCGGTGCTTCGACCGGAGAAGGACATGCCCCGCATGGACGCCCGCCGCGCGATAATCGGCATCGATTGCCGGCAGCTTGATGCCCTCACCGCACGTGCCGGTGACAATCGCCGGCACCCCCTGACGTTGGAACCAAGTCTGCACCGCCCGCGAAGTTAGGAGCAATAGCCACACGGCATGGGGCGAAGTTGCGACCAACTTTCGCAAGGAACGGTCAGGCTGTTTGGAACGTGCGTCCCGCGAATCGACAATGTGGAGGCCGATCTTCTCGTCGTGCAGGATGCGGCGCAACTCATCCACCCAAAGCGCGGTAAACTGACGCAATTGCGCGAGCGGTTGAGGCACGAGCAGCGCAACACTGGTTGCGCCTGTGACGCGCGGGTCGGCTCCCTGCAGAGCCCGCGGCAGAATTTCACCCCGCCGCCCTTGCTGCACCGACAGCATTCCCTCGCGCTTGAGAACAGCCATCGCGCAACCAACGGTGGAACGGCTGACTTGAAGCTCACGCGCCAGGCGGCGCTCTCCGGGCAGCATACGCTCCCAGCGGCCGGCGCGTATTCCTTCGAGTAACACGGCCCGTGTCTCGGCGATCAAGGAAGGTCTTCGCGGAATCAGGTGCATGGCACAGCAGCGCGACATTTGATCCCGCCGGCGCGGTTAATGGCAAGTGCCTTCCGGCCGCGAAAAGAACCCCGCCGGACATTTGGCCCGGTGTGCACCCGGCGGCGAGCTGCTGCGCCGCGGCTGTCGTCGCTGGCCTGACGCCTAGGCCAGTGCAGCGTTATCGACACGCGCGCTCACCCCGTGATCCCCTGTCCGTCATGCCCCCCCTGCCAACTGTCAGTGAGGCCCCTTTCACTCCGCGCACCAGAACAAAGCTCTCCGCGGTGACCGCGATGCACCGGTTTTCTTCGAGGCCAACGGCCCAGCGCGTGCCGCGCAACCTCCCGCACCATGAATAGCGCCTCCGTCACCCGTAGGTCCGCGGCCCCGGCCGGTGCCAAGCCCGCTGCAGCTGGTTCAACGCCAACGTCCATCTTCATTTACGCGCACCTCGACCCAGCGGGGATGGACCTGCTCAGTTCTGCGCTGCCGACGACCGGCGTGTTTTTCGCTGACAAGAATGGCCCCGAAGGTGTCCGCGACGATTACCTCCGTCGTTTGCGCGAGAGCGAGATCTGCTTCGGCAATGTCCCCGCAGAGTGGTTACCCACTGCGCCCCGTCTCCGCTGGCTCCAGCTTGAGTCGATCGGCTTCGAATACTACAGGCATTTGCACGGATCGCTGCCATCGCTCACGATCACGAACCTCAAGGGCCTCTTTGATCGCCCCGCCGCCGAGACCGCGCTCGCCGGGTTACTTGCCCTCCACCGCGGCGTCGATGCTCTCGTGCCGGCGCAAGCTGCACACCGCTGGGTTTGCCTTGAGGTGCGCCCTCGGATGCGGCTCCTCCACGGCAAGCGCGTCATCATCCTCGGCCACGGTTCCATCGGGAGGAAACTCCGGCGGCTAATCGAGGCGTTTGACTGCCGGGTCCTAAGCTATGCCCGCACCGCGAACGACGCCGAATTGCGCACGCCTGCCGAACTCGACCGCGCGCTGCCCCATGCCGACATCGTCGCGTGCTGCCTGCCCGATACACCCGATACGCGTGGGTTCTTCGGCGGCACCCGCCTCGCCTCGCTTCCCCCACACGCAGTCTTTGTCAACATCGGCCGCGGCTCCGTGGTCGACGAGTCCGCCTTGGTCGAGGCACTGTTAGCCCACAGGATTGGCGGTGCGGTGCTCGACGTCACCGCGCAGGAACCACTCCCAGCCGACCATGCACTCTGGACCTGCCCCAACACGCTGCTCATGCAGCACACCGGCGGCGGCTATGACGGCGAACTCCTCGACAAGGCCCGCGCGTTTCTCGCCAACTTCGCCGCTTTTCAGAACAGTGAGCCGCTCGTCAACGTCGTAGACCTCGCTCGTGGTTATTGAAGTCAGATCTCTTACCGCCGCCGCTCCGCGTTTTTCTCCACTGCGTTGGCTAAAGTCACGGTTGGCGCGAGTCACCGTACATTAGCAGTTTTACTCCTTATCAATGTCCAAGATCGCCTCCATCCGTCCCGTGCTCCTCAGCGCGCCGTACTCCGATCCGAACGATGACCTCGAGGTCATCTGCCACCTTCCGAGTGGGTGGCGCACGACCGGCCTGGTCGAGATCACGCTGGATAATGGCATCAAGGGCCTAGGCGAGGGCTACCTGGCCGTTTTCGCGCCGCTTGTCTTCGAGCAGATCGTCGCCCTCGTCTCGCCGGCGCTCATCGGCCGCGACCCACGCGACTTCGCGCGGCTCACTCGTGATATCGGTCTCGTCACCGGCTACTGGAGCCTCCAGGGCGCCGCGCAGCACGTCGTCAGCGCGATCGAAATCGCGCTGCAGGACTGTCGTGCGCAACTCCTCGGTGTTCCCGTCTGGCAGTTGCTCGGCGGTGAAGCGGGCCGCAGCCTAAAGCTCTACGCCAGTGGCGGCGACGCCGTCGGCCCCGAGCCGATGCTTCGCGAGATCCTCCGGATCCGTGCGCTCGGCATCGACCTCGTGAAAATCCGTGCGCGCAATCACCAAGCGGACAAGACGCTTTGGTGCCAGCGCCACGCCGCTGAGCACGGCATCGCCGTCGCCGTCGATATGACGCAAAACCTCGCTATTCCTTCGCAGTCAGTCAGCGATATTCTCCGCTACCTCGACGAGGTCCAACGTGGTGGCGGCCGAATGCCTGTGTTTCTAGAGGAGGCACTCGGCCCGCAGGAGATCGCAAACTACGCCGCCCTCCGTGCCCGGATCCCCGGCACACGCATCGCCGGCGGCGAAATCGTCACCACTTCCGCCGAACTCTGCCACCGCATCGAGCAGGGCTGCTACGACGTCGCGCAGCCCGATGCCACCGTGATCGGCGGCATCAGTCCCACGCTTGAAACGTTCGCCACCGCTCGGCGACACGGAGTGGAAGTCTACGTGCATTGCTGGGGTGGCCCGGTCAGTATGATGGCTAACTACCATGCCGCTCTTGCCGGAGGAGGCACCGTCGCGGAGTGGCCAATCAAGCCATACGTCCTCCGCGAAGCTATGCTCACCACACCGTGGCAGATCGCGCGAGGACAGCTCACACTCACCGAAACGCCCGGCCTCGGCGTGCGGCTCACTCCCGAAATCGAACGCGAGTTTTCTTTCCGCAAGGATGCCGTGTATCGCTGTCTCGTTGATCCTGCCTCCTCACCCAAGCCGGCAGATTGGCGCTGAACTCAATCTCCCATGAATCCCCGCCCCTGCCTGCTCGCCTTCTTCCTTTGCTTCCTCGCGCCGTCATTGCACGCCGCCGAGCCTTTCCTCCGCAAGACCACGCTCTTCGAGTCTGAAAAGGACGGCTATGAACGCTACCGCATCCCTGGCATCGCGATCACCGGTAAGGGCACGATCCTCGTCACCTGCGACGCACGCAAGGTGGCCGCGCTCGCCGACTGGTCCGACATCGATCTCTTCATCCGCCGCAGTCCCGATCTCGGGAAGACGTGGGAGCCGCCGGTCAAGCTTGGCCATCGCGGCGCACACCCCGGCCTCAAGCTCGAAGCCAATCAATCGGCCACCGAGCTGAAGCACAAGTCCGGCACCGGCTTCCCCTTCAACAACCAGACTCTCGTCATCAATCGCCAGACCAGTGAGATTCTCTTCATCTATTGCTTCAACTACGCGCGCACTTTTGTGCGCCGCAGCGCCGACGAGGGTTTAACCTGGAGCGATCCCGAAGAGATAGTTGGCGCGCTTGCCGAGCTTCGCCAGCGCTACGCCTTCCGCGTCATCGGCACCGGTCCCAATCACGGCATCCAGCTGCGCAGCGGCCGACTGCTTGTCCCCGTCTGGCTCTCTCCCGGCAAGGGCGACGGAGGCCATCGGCCCTCCGTCGTCAGCTCCATTTACAGCGACGATGGCGGCAAGACCTGGCACGGCGGCGAGATCGTCGCCCAGGAAACCGATCCGCTGATCAACCCCAGCGAGACTGTGGCTGTCGAGCTGGCCAACGGCGGGGTGATGTTCAGCATGCGAAGTGAATCGCTTCAGCACCGCCGCGGGATCGCCTACAGCCCGGACGGCGTGACCCGATGGACCCGCCCTGAATTCGTCAACGATCTGGCCGAACCCATTTGCATGGCTGGCATCGAGCGGCTCTCCCTCGCTTCCGCCACCCAGCGGAGCCGGCTCGTCTACTCGCACTGCGACAATGGCACCGTCCCGGTTCCGGGCAATCCCTCGCGCTACATGGTCCGTCAGAATCTCACTGTTCGATTGAGCTACGATGAGGGCCGCTCCTGGCCAGTGCGCCGTGTGCTCGAGCCGGGCTTCTCTGGCTACAGCGATATCACCGTGGCGCCCGATGGCTCAATTTTCTGCTTCTACGAAGCCGGCGCCACTGGCGGCCGCGCTTCCGCCAACAACCCGGGCTCACTTGTCCTCGCTCATTTCAACCTCGAGTGGCTCACTGAGGGCAGTGACACGCTCGAGCAGAAACCGTGACGCCCCGCCGCCTCCGCTCGTTCTCCGCCTCGCTGTTTGCGCTCGCCGCGATCCTCCCCGCCGCGCCCGCACCTGCTTCCTCGACCATGCCCGTTCCTTTTCTCAACTGGGAAAAACTTCCGGCCCTGCCCGATCCCGAAGGCTTCGCCGCCATGTTCGCTGGCGTCTCCGGTGAAATGCTTCTCCTCGCCGGTGGCGCTCATTTCCCGGACAAGCGCCCCTGGGAAGGCGGCACGAAAATCTGGGATGATGCCGTTTGGGCGCTCGCCAGTCCACACGGCGAGTGGCGCAAGATAGGCGCACTTCCGCGCCGCACCGCCTACGGCATCTCCGTCACGACTCCGTCCGGCGTCCTCTGCGCCGGCGGCAGCGATGCGCAGGTTCATTTAGCTGCCACCTTTCTGCTCATATGGGACGGCCGCAAACTGCACACGAAGCAGCTGCCGGATCTTCCGAAGACTGCCGCCAACCTGAGCGGAGCGATCGCGGGAAACACCTTCTACGCGCTCGGCGGCACCGAGCGCCCCGACTCCACCGAGCCGCTCAACACCTTCTGGGGCCTCGACACCACCAACCCCGCATCCGGCTGGCGCGCGCTGCCGCCGTGTCCCGGCCCGGCCCGGCTCCTCGCCGTTGTCGGCGCGGTCGGCGACACGTTTTATGTCTTCAGTGGTGTGGGCCTCCACGCGGGTCCAGACGGCAAGCCCGTCCGCACGTACCTGAAGGACGCCTACGCCTTCTCGCCGGCACGCACCTGGCGGCGACTCGCCGATCTCCCCTGCTCAGTTGCCGCTGCTGCCTCGCCCGCGCCGATGACTGCCGACGGGCAGTTGCTCGTGCTTTCGGGCGACGACGGCACGCTCGTGCATCTCAACGGTCCGCGCCATCCCGGCTTTCCGCAGTCCGTGCTCGCCTACCGCCCGGCCGAGGATTGCTGGGTCAAGGTAGGCACCGCTCCCTTCTCTCGCGCCACCGTGCCGACAACCGTGTGGCGCGGAAAGTGGATCATCCCCAACGGCGAACGCATCCCCGGCTACCGCTCACCCGAAGTGTGGTCGCTCGACTTCATGCCGCCGCGCTGATCGTTCGCACCGCCACCAACTCGGAAACACCATGTCCGCCGCCCCCGTCGAGTTCGGATTGCTCAATTACGCCACCCTCGGCGCCTACCTGTTGAGCACACTTTGCCTCGGTCTCTGGTTTGCGCGCCGCACCCGGAGCACGGCGGACTACTTCACCGCCGGCCGGCGAATCCCTTGGTGGGTCATGGGTATCAGCATTTCCAATGTCAGTTCGATTTCCTACATGTCGATCCCCGCAAAGGCCTACGCCGAGGATTGGACAATCCTCTGGGTCAACGTCCCGATTCTGCTGCTCGCGCCACTCGTGATTTACGTACTGCTGCCCGTCTTCGGCCGCCTGCGCTCGGCGTCGGCCTACGAATTTCTCGAGACGCGCTTCGGTCTCGTCGCGCGGCTCTACGGCGCGACGGCGTTTGTGCTGCTGCAGCTCGGCCGCATGGCGCTAGTGATCTACCTCCCGGCACTCGCACTGGCCGCGGTGACTGATCTGAACATCGTCGCGTGCATTCTCGTCATCGGTGCGCTCAGCGCCGTTTATTCCACGCTCGGTGGCATCGAGGGCGTCATCTGGACGGACTTCGCGCAGACGGTGTTCCTCATGGGCGCGGCGCTGGCCAGCTTCGCGCTAATCGCGTTCCGGCTCGACGGCGGGCTTGCCACGATCGCGCAAGTTGCCGCCGAGCATGAGAAGTTCCAACTCACCCGCTGGTCCGGCGACATCACGAACAACGCCCTATGGGCTGTGCTCCTCGGCAGCATCTTCACCCAAATCGTGCCCTACATCTCCGATCAGAGCATGATTCAACGCTACCAGACGACCATCGACCTGCCCGCCGCGCGTCACGCGCTATGGATCAACGCCGGCATCGCCATCGGCAACACCTGCCTGCTCCTCGGTGTCGGGACCGCGATATTCGTTTACTACAGGCTCAACCCCACGCAGCTCGCCGGCCTGCCCAGGCCGGACGCCATCCTGCCGTTCTTCATTGCCCACGAGCTGCCCGCGGGCGTCGCCGGCCTTGTGGTCGCCGGTGTCTTCGCCGCTGCCCAATCGGCGATCTCCACAAGTCTCAACGCCACCTCCACCGTCATTGTCACGGACTTCCTGCAACGCCTCGGTCCGTCGCGCTCCGACGCGCACTGGCTGCACGCCGCCAAGGTAATAACCGCGGGCGCAGGGGTCGCAGCCGTCGCGCTTGCGGGTGTGCTGGCGTTTGCCGGCGTCGGCTCTGCCTTTGATTTTTTCCAGGGACTCCTCGGGCTCACCGCTAGCGGGCTGGCCGGTCTTTTCATTCTCGGCATCTTCACGCGTCGTGCGACGACCGCCGGAGCGATGATCGGCGCGATTGCAAGCGCACTCGTACTTTACCTCGTGCAGACGCGGATGGCGGTCCAGGTCTACCTCTATGCGTTCATCGGCATTTCAACCTGCGTGGCTGTGGGCTACGCCGCCAGCCTCCTGCTCCCCGGTGGGCCGCGGCCCCGAGCCGTGGCCACCGCCACCGACCCGGCCAGATCGCCCACCGCCGACTCCCATTAGCTCCCATGACCGAATCTGCCGCTAGACCGCCGGCCGGGCCGTCTCCGACCTGCCGCCCGGCGCAATCGAGCTCCACGGAGCGCACGCGCAAGCGCGCCGGCTCATCGCCCACCTCGTCGAGCGGATTGTCGCCCAAGCCGAGTCGGCGCTCACCATAGTTTCTTCATGACTCCCGCCACCGCTTCCTCGATCCACGGCAACTGGGCCACGCTTCTCCTGCCGATCAACCGCGACGACTCCATCGACTACGGCCTGCTCGCCGCCGAGCTCGACCACTTCATCGCCGCGCGAGTCAACGGCATTTACTCCAACGGCAGCGCCGGTGAATTCTACACGCAGACCGAAGACGAGTTCGACCGCGTGAGCGCGCTGCTCGCCGAGCACTGCGAGCGCGCCGGGATGCCATTCCAGATTGGCGCCTGCCACATGAGCCCGCAGCTTTCACGCGAGCGCATCCGCCGCGCCAAGGCCCTGCGCCCTTCGGCCTTTCAGGTCATCCTCCCGGACTGGTTTTCGCCGACGTTCGAGGAGATCGTTGCGTTCCTCGAGACGCTTGCGGCCGAAGCCGCCCCCGTGCCGCTCGTCGTGTACAACCCGCCCCACGCCAAACGCCACCTCGCACCCGCGGAGTGGGCAGAACTCGTCGCTCACAACCGCGCCATCGTCGGCATGAAAGTCCCCGGCGGGGACGAAGCGTGGTATCGGGCGATGCAACCGACTATGCGGGAGGTTTCGGTGTTCATACCGGGCCACACCTTGGCGAGCGGCCTCGCTCGCGGCGCTCGCGGAGCTTATTCGAACGTGGCCTGCCTCAGCCCCAAAGGAGGGCAGGCGTGGTACGAACTCTGCCTTCGGGATCCCGTCGCGGGGATCGAATTCGAGCAGGCAGTCCAGACCTTCTGGGCCACCCATGTCGTTCCTCTGATCTCACAAGACAAGCTTGCCAATATGGCGGCGGACAAGGCCAACGCGGTCGCTGGAAACTGGCTGCCCGGGATTCACCCTCGCCTACGTTGGCCCTACCGCAGCGCGACATTGGAACGATGTTCCGCGATCGGGGCGGCCGCTCGCATCGCCCTGCCGGGCCTATTTGCATGCCCCCGCGAGCCATCCATCGCGAGGTTCACGTGAGTTGCTTGTTGGCATGTGCGCACGACCATCAATTCCGGATTGTCCGCCGAATGAACTTCAACCCCGTGGCCGAAGTGGCGCGGATCCTCCGATTGGCATCTGAGAACTCCGGCCGGTCGCCTCTACAAACCCTCACAGACACGTTCACTGGAGACTTCGGCGAGTTTCCCCTTTGAAACACACCGATTAGCGCAACTTTGGTTCGATTGAAATCGCGCTCCCTCCGCCGGCCTCCGCCAAGCCTACGGCTGGCAGGCCGAATCCAGCAGCTGGCTTACGTCAGCCGGACAACGATGGAAACGCTGCGGAGGCCCGTAAGGTCAAATAGCTCATGTGACCTCGCGGTGATAGAAGTTCTGGGTCCGTCAGTGGAACTCGCGGCTTCTGATCGTGCTGGATAAATGGCCGATGCAGTCGGCTGCTGCCAAGAGTCGCCGCGCGGATGTGGGCGTCCCGAATAGGTGCGTCTCGGGAACACGCGGCTCGGCTGAAACATCGATCAACGACTTGCGGAGGGCAGATTGTTCGTCGCCACCTCAAATCTGGCACCGTCCAGAATACGGTGGGTATATGAACGCGCCAGATTGGCGCACAGGACACCGCCAAACACCGCCCCCCTACTCTCTCCGTTCCGCTCTCACCACTTTAGCCTCACTAGCTTCCAATCCCCGGTCTCGCTGTTCCAATCGATACCGGTGAAGCCCTTTTCGAGGTCCGGGGCCATGCGATCGAATCGAAAGACGTTCGCATCGAGTGCCACCATTTCGGGCGCGTGATTGAAATCAGACAGCCGAAGCAGACTTCGTCCGAGGCCGAGGTGAGCGGGTCCCGAAAACTGGGCCAGGTGGAGTGTTAGTCTTTGGCTTGGGTTGATGTGCTGACTGCAGTTGTGGTTGGCAATCCCAAGCGGAAGGACGGACCGGCTTGGCGGTCCGTCCTGGAGCT
>Ga0214919_10002256_pt1 | contig 30535 bp, 44 predicted proteins | sample LL1503_MetaG_FD_177994 | JGI IMG/M metagenome (GOLD analysis project Ga0214919, IMG submission 177994) | Freshwater microbial communities from Lake Lanier, Atlanta, Georgia, United States - LL-1503 | ecosystem: Environmental > Aquatic > Freshwater > Lake | place: USA: Georgia | collected... | reverse complement strand
TGAATCCTTCTCTACCTCATTGTGTGACTAGAGAGAATCGAACTCTCACATGAAGCGCCACAAGCTTCCGCCCTACCATTAGGCTATAGCCACCATGTGTTGCGGTGAGAAGAATTGAACTTCTGACGACTTGGATATGAATCAAGTGTTCTACCACTGAACTACACCGCAATTTTGAGGTCCCATAGGGATTCGAACCCCAACTCTTTTCGTCCGTAGCGAAATGTTTTTCCATTAAACTATGGAACCCTTTTGTTACTTTCTTCCATGCATTTTGGACAAGAACCATCTTTATCCAATAGTATTCCATGTGTTGCACAGATATCTTCCATATTTTTCTTTTTTGTTATCCGAGCTGGATTCGAACCAACCCTAAATGTACCAAAAACATTTGTGCTACCGCTACACCATCGGACAATAAGTAATACCCTATTTTATTCAACTACAGGTATCTTGGCTGTCCTTGCTAAGGCAAGTTAGAAATAATCATTTCGTCCTAACGAGGTCGGGATGATATTCCCTGAAGTTATCCCCATCCACTCCAATGTAGGTTCCCATACGGACATCACTCCGTTTCTCATCATATTGGGCATATTATCCGTTGTTGTGTTTCGGACCGTGTGGACCAGATAGGAATCGAACCTATTACCTTCACATTATGAGTGTGCCGCTCTAACCGAGTGAGCTACAAGTCCAAAATTGTGAGAGTGGACGGATTCGAACCGCCGAAGTCTAAGACTCCTGATTTACAGTCAGGTGCCAATTACCGCATTGACAACACTCCCAAGTTAAGGAAAGGAGAAGATGGTCGAGTGGACAACTCCTTTTATGATTGGCATTACTAACGTTGGTTTCAACTCCGATACAGTCGGCCAATGCTTTTTGAGCGCCACCAACAGGCTAACCTGTATCATTCCCCAATCAACCTTTGCACGCATGTCAGGACTCGAACCTGAAACTCCTAGTTTTGGAGACTAGTACTCTACCAATTGAGCTACACACGCATTACTTTTTTATAATTCCTGCCTTAATAAGAAACTTACGAGCAGATTTCTTATTCTTACAGGCTTTCTTCGTCACCTTTTTAATTGCCTTGACCATTTGGTCTATTTGTTTTTTTCTCATGAGGTCAGTACAGGATTTGAACCTGTGTAAATAGTTTTGCAGACTATCGCCTAAGCCACTCGGCCAACTGACCTTATTTTAATGAGTTCCATTTGTTAATGAAATCCCATGTCTTATTCCTGTGACAAAATCTTCAATCTCACCCTCAGTCATATTTTTATATTTAAGTCCAACCATATGCCCAATTTCATTACCACAATCACTTAAATCACCTTCATAATCCATTGAGCGACTATATTCTAGTAAACTAAATGCAATCCAAGACAACTCATCACTATTAAATGTTCTTTCCATAATATGTGTTTTTTTTATTTAACCATATCAAAACTAATATCATTATTCAACATTAGTTCACGGAGCTCATCCCTTATTTCTTGATAAGCATCATACTTATCTTGAGGTAAACTGTCAGGAGCATATTTTGTTTTACCCCTCAAAGATTGGTCCAATTCCCATAATACACTCCAAAATTTGAGACCCTTTGTTGCCAATTCAAACTCCTGATTATCATCAGGTAAATTAAATTCTAAAATTGCTTTCATAATATATGTTTTTTGTTGTTAAGGTCGGACTCGAACCGACAACGTGGTCTCGTAAAGAGCGTCATAACCTTTTTGACTTACCGAGCTTGAGCCCGCTTACATATCCACTACTTAACATCCTACCCCACTTCACCAGGTTAACGGACTGGCTGCCATATGGGAGTGGGGGTTTCCCGTTATTTCGAGACTCCGTGGTACTCCTCGGTTCCGAGCCGAGTCCTAAAGATTTTCAGTCTTTCGCTTCTACCAAGTTAGCTTGAGCACCATTAATACACTTCTATATCTTCCAAAGGTACATCTTCCCCTTGAATATGCCTATAAACTGTGTCAAAAAATTTTGCCAACAATTTATAGTCCTCAGGAATCATATGACAAAAATCAAATGCTGGAATTGCATCATGAATCTTACCTTGAACCACTTTATCTCTTTTATCATTTGGTTTGTATTCAAACACAACATGACCTCTAAAAACGTATTTCATAATCTTAATTTTTGTATCGCGTACGGGGTTCGAACCCGTAATCTTCATCGTGAAAGGATGACGACTTAACCAATTTGTCCAACGCGACATTTGTTTCACAAAATTACAACCAATATTTCAAAGAGCCAAAAATAAAAAAACCCCGAACTTCATTTCTGTCGTTCAGGGTCTGTATATGAATATACATCAGGATTATTTTAGAATCTTCCGTCTGAACTACAAAGCATAGCCTCGTACCAACAAATTTCTTGTTGTTTACTAAAGACTATATGACGCATTGTTGTGTTCATGTTAATATAAATATAAGGACTTTGTTTAAAATGTCAATTGTACCCCAAGTCGGACTCGAACCGACACGACTTACGTCATATGTTCCTAAGACATACGTGTCTACCATTCCACCATCGGGGTATGTATCACATCAGACAGGCATTCTACTTCCAGCCTCGAGAAATTGTATCTAATTTAACCCATCTCACCGCTGTGTGGGTACCTAAAGATATGATATATTTTTATTTTTTCTTTCTCCACGTAGATGTTTGAGAGTGGCAATTTGGACATAGAATCCTAAGATTATCAATATCATTGTTTTTGATATTTCCATCTATATGGTCAACCTCCATTGGTAATCGTTTACCATTCCAATCTTTAATACCACACTCTTCACATTGATGTCCTCTGTCTTCTTTAATCCATTTTTTAATACTGAATATGTGGGCTGACCCATAATCTCTTTTAGATTTCCAAGTTTCTTTATTTTTCTCAATCTTTTCAGGATTTGAGTTGTGACTGAAATCTTTAGAAGTCCACCATTCAGATTTTAAAATTCCTTCACTAATTTTCTTCTTCACCTCCTTAGTCCTAATTCTTGAATTGGCACAAGATTTAGAACAATATTTACCACTACCAAAAGAACCATTATGTTCTTTACCACATTTTAAACATTTCATAATTGAACTATAACTATTTTATTATAAATAGTCAATAGTTCGATTAAATATGGTAGTCCCGTCAAGAATCGAACTTGAATTTGGAGATTAGAAGTCACCCGTTCTATCCGTTGAACTACAGGACCAATACATTACAAAGATAAGATAAAAAAATCTAATCTGCAAAGCTTTCTTCAAATAAAGTATCCGTAGAATTTTCTTCTGTATTATAGGTGTGGTTTAGAGTTATTGTCGTATCGTTAAAATTGAATACGAATTCTCCGTCTGAACCCTCATTGATTTCCCACCCACCAAAATTATTTTCAAGTTGTCTATAACACCAGTCTTCCATTGAGGTAGGAACCCCGTCAGATGTTTCATCAAAATTACTTTCGATGTACCCTGAGTCCCCTGAGCCATTATATTTTACAGTTAATACTCCATTATTAGGAATTTCAAGGTCTTGAAACACACCATCTTTTTCCCATTCCTCAAAAATATCTTTTCCTTCTTCATCATCCCACTCCATAGAGTTTCCTTCACCTCTAGCATAAAATGACCACCAATAATTAAACGATATTTCTTGTTTTTTAGTATCGATATCAAAATCAAATCTTGACCAATTCATTTCTTCTTCTTCAGTGTCATCAGGATTAAAAAGACTATTATCTTCAATGTAGTTTGCAATCTTTTGTAAAATAGGAATTAACCCACTTGGAATTTCGGCACTATAGTTGTTTGTAAAATGGGTCATATATGCCCAATCAATATCTTCTCTGAAATCAAAATTCCAAGGAGAATCAACATCAATCTCTAAACTACCGTCCTGCATTCCCAATGAATTCAAATAGTTTGAAACTCTTCTTAAATATTTTTTGTCTTCAGGTGTTAACACCTGTGTTGTATTAATTTTTCTTTTCATACTAATAAATACTAGTCTTCTATTTTAAGTGTTTTGGTCATCCATTGAGGTCTTTGATTTGTTGCAACGTTGTTAACCCATTCTTTTGCTGATGGGATATAGTTATTACAATCTTCTTTAACGTGTTGTTCTCCAACATATCTAGTATAAACTATCTTACCGTCACTATTGATAAATTCAGTTCCAAAACGTTTTTCCATTTCAAAAATACCTTCACTATGATGTCTAAACATTCTGTGTAAAGAATCTCCAAACCATCCTTTAGTCTCATCTAACCATTCATGTAGATGAATATAATCTTCAGGTTTTCCACCAAATTTTTTGGCAGATGATTTTGCATGTAAGTTAGGATGTGCCATCTTTCCAAGAATTTTTATTGTAATTGAAATATACGAAATCTTCTTCTAATATAGAATAAACATAATCAGCTAAATCTTGATTATAATATTGATTATAATCATATCCTGATGAATAATGATTTGTTAAAATATTATTATTAACAATATCAAAAAGTTCGTCAGAATTATCGGAAAAAAATGGTAGTTTTAAAATGTCCGAATATAAATTTTCTAATTTAATTATTAAATCAGGGGTTTTAAAAATTTTTTCTTTTAGAAAAATTTGATAATTTAGATTTAAAGTATCGTATGGAAATCTTTTTTTTTCATTGAACTCTTTTCTAATCCATCCATTAAAATTATTAGGTTCTATCTTAAACTGTAAACAAAAAAGATGGTATATTGAAATCATTCTGGTATATGGATTTCTTGTGTTTAAAACAAAATAATAATCCTCTTTTCCTTCTGGAATTTGTAACCCATGATGGCCAATAACATCGAATCCAAAATATTTTTGAATAGGTATACATGACCTTGTGGCCGCTCTCATAGGCGTTGCCCACAATACTTTATGTTTGTCAGAATAATTCATTAAAAAATTTTTTCTTGTCTTCTTTTGACAATTTCAGCATCTTTATACCACCTAATCCAAGTTAAAGACACATCTACAGGTGCCAATATCCAAGCCATCATTATAACCATAACGGTATCTAATTCAGGCGAGCCACCTAATGGGTCATTACTATACCTTTTACTAAGGTTTTTAAATAACTGATAGAAACAATAAATTACACATACAATGTAATACGAAATAAACATACTCATAATTAAAAATTTGTGAGCTTCCTGTCAGAATCGAACTGACGACCTACTGATTACAAATCAGTTGCTCTGGCCTGCTGAGCTAAGGAAGCCTTTGTTGGAACTTTGCGGTATTCCAACTGATGGGTCAGTCCCCACACCTCGGTTCGTGAAATGTAAGTTTCCAACCGATGATACTCTTCTGTCTTACACATTAGTATCCGGATGAGCGGAAGACCAGGCTCGAACTGGCCACCCCAACCTTGGCAAGGTTGTGCTCTACCGAATGAGCTACTTCCGCTTAAGAGTGTAGTGGAAGGTACCTTTCCTGTGGCTACTACACATTTTATCCACTTTGAGCGGGAGACCAGGCTCGAACTGGCCACCTATAGCTTGGAAGGCTATCGCTCTACCGAATGAGCTACTCCCGCTTGTTGCGGACAGGACGGGACTCGAACCCGCGACCTCCGCCGTGACAGGGCGGCATTCTAACCAACTGAACTACCTATCCTTTTTGCGTCCCCTCAAGGATTCGAACCTTGGACTTCTTCGTTAACAGCGAAGAGCTCTACCGCTGAGCTAAGGAGACCCTTACAAATAACCACAAATACCAACCCACCAATACAGGAGACAAAAATACGAAGATTATTCCTAAAAACAAAGTCGTAATACTCCAAAATGGGTGTATTTCTTTTTTCATAGTAGGGAAGACAGGGTTCGAACCTGCGACCCCTTGGTCCCAAACCAAGTACGCTACCTACTGCGCTACTTCCCTATGATTCAAACAAAGATAAAAAAAACCCTGAATTTTTAAGGTTCAGGGTTTTATTATTTGGCTTTATTTTTATTTATAAACCATCAAAATCTGAACTTAAGCACATAGTGCCCCCACCACCGTTTGTCGGCGTGAATCCTAAATCTGTATCTAAATTCAAATGTTTCATAGTGTAATAATATTATAAATATGTCCCAAGGTCAATTAAATCCTACTGAATAGTATTACCTCTTAAATAATAGTCATTTGTTGCGTTTAAATTAGCACGTAATCCCGTACTTGGGTAAGTACTATAAAGTCTATAATAACCTTTTGGGATTCTATTTCCTTGGTAATTGATAACATAACTGAAGATGACATTATCCATAGTATATGTAAATCCTGTCCATGAGCCGTTTGTAATAAGAGCTCCTGTTGTAGCATTTTTTTCATATGAATATACCGTTCTTAATCTTTTGGTATCATTGTTCATTGCTGAAGTAGGAATTAAGATGGTAATCCAAGCCATACCAATAGTGGTATTTTTTGGTATCTTAATTGTCTCAAAACAATAAGCCAACTTAGGGTTACCATATGTATCATTACCACCACTTGTTTGTGGAATGTTAGATACAATTATCGGAGGAAGTGTTCCATTATTCCAATGTGGCATATCAACATAATTTTGATACGTGTATTTCCAAGCGTCCCCATTAACTCCAAAGAACCCTGTAAAATTAATTGGGTAAGAAGGTGTTTTCGGTAAACTTGACAAATAAGTTTTAATTGTTTGGAATTTTGAATTCGGTTCAACAAAAATGTAAGCCTTCAAATTGGATTCCGATGTTGTTGTTCCAACAGACGATGTTGCCATTGTGGAAACCGCATCAGGCTTAAAAACATCTGGTTGAGGTGTGAATACATCTTGTTTAGTACAAGAGATTGCAAATAGGGTAATGGTTACCGCAAGGAAAAGTTGTCTAAGTTTCATAGTATTTGTTTTAAATATACCACAAAGATAACCATTTATTTGATTCTACAAAATTTTTGTTGATATTTATTATTATGATAGACAGAAATAAACAGTGTCTTTTGGGAACACCAACGTATGAGAACTCGGATGTATTGAGAATTAATAAATCTCGAACCATAAACTATTGCTAAATCTGTAGTATATCTAAAGGGGACGAGAATATTTGTCCCCTTTTTTGTTTCTATTAAAAAATTAACTATATTTGTAAAAATGACTATAATGAGTAACGTGTTGGTTTTGAATTACGATTATACCCCACTGAATGTGACCAGTATTAGGCGGGGATTTGTACTTGTTGATAAAGGTAAGGCTGAGATTATAAAATCAGATGAAAACCCTATTACTGCAGGTTATAAGACATTCGTACGCCCGTTAATCATCAGATTGTTGAATTACATTAAACATAAAACAAGAACAATTAGGGCGAGTAGACCGAGGATTTACAAACGTGACCACTACCAGTGTGTATATTGTGGGTCTAATAAAGAATTAACTTTGGACCACGTTATACCTAAATCCAGAGGTGGTGGAAACGAATGGACCAACCTTGTAACATCTTGTTTTAAGTGTAATTTAAGGAAGGGAAATAGAACTCCTGAAGAAGCAAAATTAACCATGACACAAAAACCGTTTGTTCCAACTTTGGTGGGTGAAAACCCTAAACTACAAACTGTTTGGAATGATTATCAAAAATCCTTTTTTTCATAAAAAACTTTATTAAATTTAAACAACATGAAAATAGAAAGTACATTAAAAGCCGGTTTGGTATCATCAATTTTAACATTATTATGGTCAATTGTAATGTGGAATAATAGTATTATAACCGTGAAAGAACAAAAAACTACAATAGATAGTTTAACAAATCTATCTGATAGTCTCCGTGACGAGTCATTCATTCATTTTACTGAAGCCGGTAGATATGAAATGGCCTTAGAAATTTATAAAGACAAAAATCCTAAGGTGGTCCAAGAAATTGAATTAATAAAAACAACACAAACAGAATAAAATGCAAGAAAATCATTTAAAACCAAACGAAGAGGGTTATCAGGATAACCCGCAAGACTTACTTAACTCATCATTAATTTTTGCAAGAACTTTAGGATTCATTTTCAAAGAAGGAGAAGGTATTGTTATCGATATTAAAGACGATGTTAAATTAGAAGACGATACAAAAAAAGTTATTGTTTTCAAAAGTGACGACCAAGTTCACATTTACAAATGTGATGACGATTTACCTGAAGGTACTGTCGTTAGAATGGACCAAAAGAGTGAAGACTCAGAAGCTGAACAAGCATAAAGAAATTAAACCCATTTTAAATGAGAGTTTTAGGATTTTCAGTAGGACACGACAAAGGTGCTGTCATTATTGAAGATGGAAAAGTTATTATTGGTATAACCCAAGAAAGAGTTACGCGCATTAAAAATGATGGTGCGTATAAGGGTGGTACAATACCATTCGAATCAATTAACTATTGTTTGAATGAATTAAAATTAACCGCAAAAGATGTTGATTATTTTTGTTATAGCACAACAGAACCGATAGATGATGTTGATTATCAATTCTTTAAAAAATACCCCAAATTAAATAGGGATATTTTAGTATACATACCTCATCATTTAGCACACGCTTATTCATCTTTTTTCAGTTCGGGATTGGATGAGGCAGCAGTCATTGTTGCAGATGCGTCAGGAAGTATTATTACTTTCAAAAATAAAACACACATTTGGTATGACCCTGAAAAAATAGGATTGGATACACAACAGGATTGGGCCGAAGGAATTTCAATTTACCAATTTGATAGAAAAGGATATAAAGAAGTTTATAAAAAATGGATAAAGTATCCGGTTCCTTTGAATACTAATGAAGATGTTTCATTGGGTACGGTTTACTCAGAGGGGTCTTTACAATTAATATACGAACCTGACCAGCATACTTGGCCAGCTGGAAAATTAATGGGATTGGCGTCTTATGCGGACCAAAGTATTGTAGACGAAGCACCTGAATTTGTTGTAGAAAAAGACAACGATATTTTTGTTCCAAATAATAGAATTTATCCTAAAGTAACTTGGGAATCAGACTTTTTCTCCAAGGCATGTGTTGCAGGAATTTATCAAAGAGAACAAGAAAGAGCTTCTTTAATTTTAGCGAAAATGACTAAAAACTTAACGGACTCTTTAAATGTTTGTACTGCTGGTGGTTCATTTTTAAACTGTAATTCAAACGAAAAAATATTAAATTCAGAGTTATTTGATAAATGTTTCTTCTTACCTCCTTCAGATGACACTGGAATTCCATTAGGATGCGCTTGGTATGCTTATCAGAAATTGATAGATATCGAAGAAACAGAAATGATTTCTCCTTACTTTGGAAAAACTTATGGTAGAGACCAAATCATTGCGTCTCTAAACGAATATTCAGAATATGATGTTACAGAATACGATGATTACGAAAAATTATATGAAGATGTATCATATTGGTTAACTCAAAATAGAGTTGTAGGATGGTTCCAAGATGGTTCAGAAATAGGACCAAGAGCGTTAGGTAATCGTTCAATTCTTGCATCCCCAATTCCAAAATGGATGAGTGGACATCTTAATATGGATGTTAAAAAAAGAGAATGGTACAGACCTTTTGCACCGGCAGTTTTATTTGAACATCAATCAGAAGTATTTGAGTCCGATGTTTTCTCACCTCATATGTTGGTAACAACTTCAGTTAAACCTGAATGGAGAGACAAAATTCCTGCAGTTACTCATGTAGATAACTCAGCAAGACATCAATCAGTTACCCCTGAAAGTAATTTGAAATTCTATAACATAATAAATAAGTTCTATGAAAAAACTGGTGTTCCCCTTTTATTAAACACAAGTTTTAATGGACCAAGAGAACCAATTGTTGAAACTCCATTAGAAGCATTAAAATGTTTTTCTGAAAGAAACTTAGATTTTTTAGTTATAAATAATTTTTTAGTTTTTAAACATTAATATGAGTTCGATTTATGGATGCTATACAGGCTCACATAGTTCTTCGTGGGCGTTAGTGGTTGATGGTGAAATTGTTTCCTGTTTAGAAGAGGAACGTTTTACAAGAATTAAGGCAGGAGACAATTACGATAGTAATGCAGAATTATCTGCAGTAGAAATTCAAAACATTTCAGGTATTAAATTCACAGAATCAGACTATAACGTATTTGTTGCACCAGTTCCTAAATCTTTTGCAAAAAAAATAACTAAAGATAGATATGAAGTCGTAAGTCATCATGATGCACACGCATACGGAGCTTATTTCACAAGTGGGTTTGAAGGTAAAACCATGACAATAACTCACGATGGTGGTGGTGAAAATATGATGATGAAAATGTACCTGTGTGAAGATGGTAAAATGACTTTATTAAGAAGTTTTCCCATATCAATATTTGGCTCACTATCTCATTTGTGGGGATTTTCTACTTCAGGAATTTTAGGATATGATATGTGGGGTGAGGGTATTTGGAAAATGTGTAAAGATGAAGGTAAATTAATGGGTATGGCCGCAAACGGACATCTTGATGAAGAAATTTATAGAATGTTAAATACCTGTATTGATTACGAAAATTTTAGATTCTTCCCATCAATGACAGCAGCGAGGACCAAATTTTTAATGGATATGATGTTTATTGAAGGAAGATTTGATACTCAAAGTAAAAAGGAAATATTTTCATTTACACTTCAAAAACTAACAAACGATTTATTTTTAAAATTTATGGACGATATCCATAAAACTTATCCTGAATATACTAAATTTTGTTTTGCTGGCGGTCTATTCGCTAACGTAAAGTTAAATCAAGAAATTAATGAATTAGAATGGGTTAAAGAAATTTACGTCTACCCACCAATGGGTGATGAAGGTCTCTCGTTAGGTGCTTGTATTATGAAATCCGTTGAATTAGGAGAATGGATAAAACCAAAAAAATTAAATAATTTATATTTTGGTAAAAAATATACAAATGAAGAAATTTACAACATTTCTTTAAAATACGATTTAAGTAGAAGACCGTATTCACCTTCAGAAATGGCACAAAAAATTCATGATGGTAAAATAATTGGTTGGTATAAAAATGGTTCGGAATTTGGCCCAAGAGCATTAGGTGCTAGAAGTATTTTAGTAAAACCAACTGAAATTGATACACATAAAGAACTAAATAAAAGATTAAAAAGACATGATACAATGCCATTTGCACCAATTGTAATGGCAGAACATTTTGATGATTTATTTTACCCAAGTAAATCCAAATATGCGTCAGAATTCATGACTCTCTGTTTTTCAACAAAAGAAGAATGGATTGATAAAATCCCTGCTGTAATACAAAAATCAGATAAAACTGCCAGACCACAGTCAGTTAATAGAGAAAAATTACCTGAATTTTGGGAGATATTAAACGAATATTATAAAATATCTAATATTCCTGTGTTATTGAATACATCATTTAATTCACACAACGAGCCAATAATTGAAAACCCAAATCAAGCATTTTCACCATTAATTTCAGGTATAATTGACGAATTAATAATTGAAGATTATGTATATTACACTAAATAATGAAAAAATAGTACTTAAGTTTAATCCTTACCCTTACTTAAAAGTGAGTGGTCCTGATGCGTATTATTTAATCGAAATGAGGGAATATAAAAAGAATGAGGACCAATCTTTACATTTGGATTCATATCCTGTATCTGGAGGAAAAGATGATGTATGGAAAAATTACTTTGATTGTCATATAGAATTTTATTGTGATTATGAAATTTCAATTTCCAAATATTTTTCTAATCATGGAATTAGAAAAATATTCACACATAGGTTTAACGATTATGGAAAATTGGTTTTATTTAATTTAGATACCAATGATTATGACGAATGTTTAATTTGGGTTGGTAGAATCAAAGAGTATCAGAAAATACATGGTTGTAAACCTGTAATAGTTACCAAATTTGAAGAGTTAAATAAAAAATTACCAAATTATTATTTAACCCATAATATAGATTTTTACAAAACATATAATATTGGTAGGTATCCAAAAGCAAGCACAGATTGGAAAACAAAAGACCATAGAAAAGAAGGTGTTTTATGGTTTGCAAATTGGAAAGAATCGTGGTCATATCAGCACCCAAGAAATTGGAATTACTTATCTTCTCAAGAAATTGTTGATGATATTTTGGGACTTTAATATATTTTCCTTACTTTTGTAAAAAATATACATTATGACAGTAGGACAAGATTTTCAAAACTATTACGTTAAACATTTAGGAAAAAATTCCTTAGATTTACACAACGTTGGTAATCACATCGAAAACTCAATGACCCCATACATTTTGGAAGAAAGAGAAATGAGAGTAACTCAAATGGACATCTTCTCTCGTTTAATGAGAGACCGTTTATTGTGGGTTGCAGGTCCTGTAGATGACCGTATGTCAACTGTGGTTCAAGCTCAGTTAATGTTCTTAGACTCGTCAGATAAGACTGATATCACGATGCATATCGATTCTCCAGGTGGAAGTGTTAAATCAGGTCTTTCTATGGTAGATGTGATGAATTACATTTCTTGTGATATTAGAACAGTAAATACTGGTATGGCAGCATCTATGGGTTCTGTTTTACTTGGAGCAGGTACTAAAGGTAAGCGCAGCTCTTTAAGATTTTCAAAGACAATGCTACACCAAAGTTCAGGCGGTGCTGGCGGTAACATCCAAGACGCTAGAATTTCTTTTATCGAATGGGAAAGAACCAATAATATTCTTTTTGAACTATTGGGAGAGTTTTGTGGTAAGCATGCAGAAGTCGTTAAAAATGATGCATCAAGAGATTTATGGTTAAGCGCCGAAGAAGCTTTGGAATATGGTATTATTGACGAGATTGTTAAAACAAAAAAGAAGGGTAAATAACCCTTCTTTTTTTTGAGATTTTAGAACACCCCCTTTTTGTTTTAGCTCTCATTTATAAATAAGATTCCTCAAGAATCATTATTACTTACCTGTTGGAAAAACCGCTGTTGTGGGAGTTGTAGTTGCAATTTGTGGTTGTTTAGATTCTTCTCCTTTCAATTTATTTAAAACATTTTTTGCATTACCCGTAGCTTTGTTCCAATAACCACAAATTTTATCTCCAATTTGTTTTTCCATACTTTGGACAAATCCTGCTTTAGATAAGAATTCTCCCATAGTATTTCTAATTGCATCCATCCAAAATCCACCAGTACCTGTTCCTTGTTGAACTTGCATGGCTACAGCCTCAGCTAAAGCTTCTGCAATACCTTTTGTAAGAGTTTGGCAATCTTTCAAATAATTCCAAAAACCTTCTTTTTTAGTTAAAAATGAAACAACAAATTTCTTAATGTATGTGTTACTTTCCATACCTAAACCTGATAAAATCCAACTAACCGCAGGTTCTAATATCGCCTGTGCAAATCCACCACCAACACTTGAACCAAATATAGATTTAATAATATCCATAAATTGTTCATTAATAACACCATTTTGTTGTTGGTAAGATATTTCTTGTAAAAATTTACAACTGATTTTAAATTTTTTTTCTTCAGATAAACTATTCCAATTTTTGATATTATCTTCACTTTCAAATATCATCATAAATCTACTACGAACAATTTCTTGTTCAATAATCAACTTATCTTTTTGTTCTTTTGTTTCCAAAAGTTTCTTTTTGATTTTTTTATCTAATTTCATAACTATCTTGATGTTCTTGGAGGGGTTAATAACCATCCTGTTGTTCTTGATGGAATTCCAGTTCCTTTATAATTTGTTTTACGTCCAGTTAGAACGTCTATAATATCATTTAAATGGTTTTGACCACTACCTATACCTAAAACACCACCCTCTAAACCTTCCCACTTAGGATACCACTTGTTTGCACAAGCTTGAACTTTATTTTTCAAGTCAGCAAATTCGGTATCTTGTGGGTTACCCTCACCACCACCTTTATAATCATCCCAAAATGTTTGAACAAAATCTTTACAAGAATTAACATCGGGTGTCATTGATGCTGCTCTTTCCTTATAGCTAGATATATTACTTCCTTTTATTTTTGTTGGGTCAAAATAAACATTTAAACCATTAGAAAATAAACTTTCGAGCCCCGGTATTTGTTCGATATCAGCTTTCTTAAGTCTTTTATTTGTAATTTCCCATGGGGATGGGTCAATAACATAACCCTGAGCAACTAATCCGTCAGTAAATTCTTTTTGTCTTTTTGTCATTCCCGCTTGTTCTGCAGCCTTTTTATCTTCTTCAGCTTTTTTAGCTGCTGCGGCTTGAGATTCAGTATCTTGATTAATTTGAGGGCAAGACCACGTGAATTTTTTTCTTTTTGAACCATCCTTAGGGTATACTTCGTAAGTATAGTCATTGTAAATTACAAGTTTATCTCCAATAGAAAATCTTCCTTCTCTATCCGCCGTTGCAACTTTAAAGTATCCCGGTTTACCTTCCCAACTAATCATTCTACCATTAGAAATACATTTAGCCTTCTCAGCCGCAGATAATAAAGGGTCACTAACAATACCTGTATTGAATTGCTCTTGTATCAAACCTCTATTTAAATCAGATAATTCTTCCTCTAATATTTTTTTAAAATCAGTATGTTTTTTTAAAATTTCTGATTTTTCTTCTTCGTTAATTATAAATTTTTTTGCCATAGTTTTAATATTATAAATTAGTATCTCCTACTGGTGCCGAACCCGCTATTGATTTTTGTCCACTAAAATCGTCCGATAGTGCAGATGCAGGGTCTTTTTCTTTTTCTGTTGCACCTCCGCCGCACACTTTATCAATCGATGCTTGTGTAATTGAACTTCCATCAGCACCTTTAGCAACTAACGCTTGAGAAGTTAAAGGTCCAAATGCTCCATCTTGTTTAACACCAACACATCCTTGTACTCTTGCAATTGTTGAATTTTTGCAATACATTTTAATTGGCAATGTTTCAGAACATTGTGAATACTTACTTCTTACCGAAGTTCCTCCACCACCATTAACTTTACTACAAGAGCTTTTAGCTGTTTCAATTTCTTGTGGTGTAACACTAAAAAGTTTAACCCAACTATCCCAAGTTGTACCGTTATATTTTGAACCAACCAAAGTTATTTTTCCATCTTTTACACTACAATATGCGTTGTTAATATTGTTTTGTCTACCTGAAGGTGGTGTAGTAGTAGTTGTTGTGGTAGTCGCCGGCACATTCTCATTATACAATTTTAAGGCTTGTTTTAATGAATCTAAAACATCCGCAGTATCTGCATGACTTGACTCTTTATAATAATCAGAATTTATTAACATTTTAAGTGTTTGTGAAAATGTTAATTTATCGTCATCACTGAATGGATGAAGTACGTAATTAGTAAAACCATATTTTCCTTTATTTGCAACTTTCCATCTTTTTTCGAATAAAGTTTTTGCAGGAACGCATTCTCCTGTTGTTGGGTCTAAAACATTCTTACCTTTAATTTGTTTAACACTATCTAAAATGGCGTCAGCAGATTCTTGTTGATTAAACATTCTAGCACCCGTAGTTCTAAGTTGATATGTTCCATTTCCCGCAATAGTCGCAAGTTCAGTCAATTCTGATTTTTCAATTGTATTTTGGCAAGCAGCTGTTTGTTCAGAAACAATTCCTTTATTTTCATTTAAAGTTTTTGACAAATCATACTTCATCCTTAACTTTATTTTCTCTAACGCCTCTTGTGGGCTATATTTTGGTTGTATCATTCTAAAATATTTTTCTTTATAAATATAACGTTATTAGTAATCTGACCCACCTGTCTTACCCATTTGTCTTCCTGAAGTCCATTGGTAATGAGGGTCATTCATGTATGTTTTTCCTAATGTTCTACCGCTTTCCCATTTGGTGTTACCAACAGGGTTTGCCTTTCCTCTTGTTAAACCTGTTTCCCACTTTTTAGGTGTTTTACCTGATGAAGACGAACCACCTGTACTACCTCCTCCACCTCCACCCCCTGACGATGGTGTTGATGCCGCTGGCTCAGGTGATGATGCTGGCTCAGGTGACGCAGGAGCATCCTGTTCATCTAAAGGTTTGTTCTTTTTTACTGGTGTATACTTGCGAAAAAAGTCTATTAAGAAATCTACGTCTAAATTCATATAAGATAAATATTTTTCTATTTGATAAAAACACTTTATCTTTGCATTATGAGAAAGTTTATTCTATTTACACTCATTTTGGGACTTTTTATCTCATGTGAGAAATACACTACAAACGTTAGTGATTTAACTTTAAGTGGAAAATATGTTGTTAGTAAATTGGCGATTATAACCACATCCCACGCAATCACAAAAGATAGTACTTACCTATCTAACACTATTTTCCGTGATTCTATGTTACCACACCCATTTAACTACATTAAAGTTAATGATTTCTATGTGCATTTTGATTACGCATCCATTAGAATGAATTGGATATCAAGAACAACTACAGGTTCTTTAAGAGATATGTGGCAGTATGGGACATCTCCAAACGAAATATTCTATAACAGAGTGCCTTACAGTTATAATGCATATGATTTAGGTAAAATCCAATTTGATTATATGCCGATTAATGAAAAGTCTTACAGAAGAATTACATTGCACGTAGATAGTGATTTACCTGAAAGTCTTCAACTATCTGGTCTTGATTTTGCTCCTTACGGTAAAAACGGTCCTGAATATAAAATCATATTCAGTTTAACGAGAGTTGGTCCTTAATAGAATTCTGCCTTTGGTAATGAATCTTGATTGATTGTGTAATATTCGTTCAAAAAACTAATAAGTTCGTCCTCATCGAGCTCAATTTTTTCTTCGTCATCACCTAACTCTTCATCAAATTCTTCACCAAAAAAATCGAATGTCTCGGTTTCCAATTCAAAACCATATTCACTAACAATTGAATAATTAATATTGTCATTTCTTAACACATCGTCTTCGTCTTCAATAGTTCTGAATGATACTTCCAATATATTTGAATCGCTATTCAAAAAGTATGATAACATTTCTTTAATTTCCATAGTTCTTTAATTTATAAAGAAATAGTTTAAAACAAAGCAAAAGTCACATAAATCACTATTTTTTTTATCATTTGATAGTTTATATTTAGTTATTAAAATAATTTTATGAGATTCAATTCATTAACAATCGACAATTTTTATGCTAATCCTGATGAGGTTAGGGAATTCGCACTTAAGCAAGAGTTTATGGTGAGAGGTAATTATCCAGGTCAAAGAACCAAATCTTTTTTGACGGATTCATTAAAGAAAAAAATGAGAGATATTTTATATCCATTTGCCGGTGAAATTACTTATTGGGGAAGTGATAACCCAGAAAATAACTACACAGGAAGTTTCCAATACACAGTATCTGAGGATAGGTCATGGATTCATGCCGATTCAACAACTGATTGGGCTGCGGTTTGTTATTTAACACCTGACGCACCTTTAAGTGCGGGTACTGGTATTTTTAGACACAAATCAACAGGGTGGAGTCATTATGATTACAGGAGAGAAAATGAGCCAGGATATATCCAATCAGCTCCTCCAGGTAATGAAATGAGAGATTATACCAAATGGGAAATGGTTGATAGAATTGGGAATGTTTATAATAGACTTATCATGTATAGAGCGGACAATTACCACGTATCATTAGACTATTTTGGTCAAAATATGCACGACGGAAGATTATTTCAAGTATTCTTCTTCAACACAGAACGATAAATAAAAACCCCGAATTTCGGGGTTTTTATATTAATCTAATTTGGCGTCTAATAAAAACTGAATATTTAATTCACTAATAATATCCATGAGACCTTCTGGACAGTAACATGTATCAAAAGTGGATTTTTTAAATAAAGATTTATGAAAGGTTAAAATTATGGGGGGAAAATAAAATTCCTTTGGGACATATTTTTTGATGTCTTTTGGAGGCATCCATAATCTATCTCCCGGTACTCCCAAATTAATTAAAAAATCGATTGATTCCTCAGTGTATGATTCAAAATAAGGTATGTTAATTTTATCTAAAATTGTTAACAATTGGTTTTCCCTATATGTTACATCGGTTTCTTTATCTTTTTTAAAATTATGTTCGACAAATATTGAATAAAATACAGATTCCGTATTTTCTTGGTTTTTTTGTACAAAATGCCAAAGAAAATATTCATTCTCTTTGGCAATTCTGTCATAATCTTTTATTGTAATAATTTCTCTAACCATTATCTTAAATTAGCACCACATAACCAAGTTACTAAGGATTTTCTAACACCAGATGTTAAAGGGGTTACTCTATGAAGTAAAAACGATGGAAAAAAACATAAGGTTCCCAAACCTTTTTCAACCGTAAGAATAGTACCGCCAGGATTCATCTGTAAATCACCACCCTCATATTCTGAAGGGTCAGATAATTGTAAAACAACTGATAATTTTCTATTTGAAATAGAGGGTCCTAAATCGGCATGCCAATCATAATGTCCACCATCTCCATAATATGTGGTGTATTGTAATAAATCTTGATACCCCCAAATGTCAAAGTTCCACATTTCTCTGTTTGCGGTTTTAGCATATCCTGAAATTTTTTCATAAATCCATTGTGTTTTAGAGTTTTCATCTAACCAAGAAATTTCACTTTTTCTATAATCAGATGGAGACGTATTACCATCATCTCCAACAACAGTTGCCACTTGTTGGGGGTGAGAATCTCCAATTTCTCTTATTTTAATAATTTCTTCGGGAGTAAACGCATTTACAAAGTAATAATAATTTAAATGATTAACATTATTTCTTTGTTCTTGTAAAAAGTGATTTCTTGATGACATTTTGTTTTTTTTTATTATCTTAAATATAATTAACTTATTATAACTTTTCAATATTAATGATAAATAAACATAAAATAATTGATGCCTTTTTATTTTACAATGAACTTGATATGTTAGAATTCAGATTAACTGAACTAAATGAACATGTTGATTACTTTATAATTTTAGAATCAAGTTTTGACTTTAAAGGCAATAAAAAAGAATCTGTCTTTAATTTAAATAAAGAAAGATTTAACTTATGGAAAGATAAAATTATTTTAATTGATTGTCCTGAATTATGTCCGTCCTTAATTGAGCTTGCAAAAAAAAGTCAAAAAGAAATTTCCGATGGTTATGAAATAAATAAAGATAACATTATTCTTTATATGACATTAAAATTGAGGGAATTTTTAAATTCATTTAATATAGATTTTGAAGATATGATAATGTTATCAGATATTGACGAAATACCCGACTTTAAAAATTTGGATTCATTAGAAGACCTTTTAAATTTTGACTCTGTTTTTCTTAAACAAAAAAGATTTTTTTGGACAACAAAATATGTCGATAAAGATTCTTGTTTTGGTACCTGTATTCATCAATATACCAAAATTTTACAACGCCCTTTAACGCTAAAAAACTTTTATAAGTTAAAATCAACTACTCAGTTTTTTAACCCTACTTTCATAAGTAGCGGTTGGCATTTTTCTCATTTTGAGGACATTGGAAAAGTACATCAAAAATTAGAACTACTTAATGAGCAACAATATTCAATTAAAGATTTAAAACTTAAGATGAACAATTTAATCCCAATAAAATATTCTGATTTAAGAGACGAATATTCTCTAATAGACTATGATGGTGATTTACCAAAAAATACTCATTTATTACCTGAGCAGCCAGTTCACAGAAATTGGAAAAGAAATGTTTTAATAAAAACTGAAGATATAGTTAACGATGGTGATTTTTTCCAAACCATTAACGTTTCATTTGTATCAGAATCGATTAAAACCTTTGATAAAAATACCATTATACTTCCACAAAATATTTTATATGGTGAATATGAATCACTTGAAAAATTCCAAATGGAATATAGGTATAATGAATTGAAAAAGATAGTTAAAAATCTTTACTTATTAAATAAGGATACTGTCACATTTGATTTTGGGGAACCAAAAACCTTCACGTGGTCGCAAATTAAAAATGAATATATTGCAGATTTAATATAATAAAAATCCCCTCTTTTGGAGGGGATTATTTTATTTTATAACTTTCATTCTATTCATCATTTCCATGATTCTATTTCTCTGAATCATTAGGGACTCTTTAATGTCCTCATTAACATGTGAGAATTCATCTTCTCCTGTGTGAGCCGTTATTTCTTCCCAAGACTTATCTTCAGGATTGAATTTTTCTAAATCAAAATCTAATTCACCGTCCTCTAAATCTTTATCCCAATATGCATCTTCATCTTCACTTTGATTTTCACCATATTGACTATGTTGATAAGGACCTGCTTTACCAGGACCTTCGCTATCAAAATCAAATGCTGGGTCCATATCTGAATAAATTCCTTGGACACCCGAAACATCTTGTTCGTCCATTTCTTCATCAGCCCAAGCCGATTCCATTGTATCAAAAGTAATTTCTGGGTCATCCATATTACCTTCTTCAGTTACAGGATAAGAGTTTCCCATTCCTGGTCCTTCAGGTTCAAAATCAAATGCTGGTTCAACATCATCAACATCCATATCATCTGCATTACCACCTTGTTCTTCAAGTTCTTCCTTCATATGATGCATTTTTTCAAATGTACCATAATCGTTACCACCACCTTCAACATAATCAAAATCACCATGTTTAAGGTTTAAGTCTTCTTGGTTATAGATATCATCTAAGTGACCTGTTTCTTCGTCCATTTGTCCTTTCCAACCACACTCTGTACATTCACCTTCAGACATTAGTCCTCCGCACTCAGAGCATTCAGCGCTTTCATTCATCATACCTCCACATTCGTTACAAACTTTAGCTTCTTGAACTTGTTCGTTAATACCAAAATTAGTATAATGTTTAACTTCTCCTTTATTATTAATTGTCATACCATTTTTATCACCTGCAAAATCTTGCGTGTATAATGGTTGTGTGTTTGAAACCTTTGGTTGCATTGATTGGTAACCATTGTATATTTGTCTGTGTTGGTCTAAAATGTTTGACTTTTCATCTGTAGACATTTGACCTAATCCAAAATATCCTTTCATAAATTATTTTATTATAAATACTTTAAAATTTTCATTTTTTATATTTGACATTATTCTGAATTAATTCTACTTTTGTATAGAACAAGTGAAACTCTCCTTCCTCTTGATAGTATCTTGGTAATTTACTTATCGCCTCGAATGGAGTTCACTTGTTTTTTTTATTTATATGATAACCAACAACTACGATATACACGAATTTGCCGAAGGAGCCGTTATTTTGGATGGTTTGGATGACGCAATTATTGGAATTGTTGAAGAATTCGGTAATGGACCGAGAATTTTATACTCCAAAAACAAAGTTCTTAACATTCTTGAAGAGAGAGACGGGATGTCCTCTATTGAAGCTGTTGAATTTTACGAATACAACATTTTAGGTTTATTTGCTGGAGACCAAAATCCAGTTTTTTTAATTTCAGAATAATTCCCTATCTTTGTACAGTTATGATAAAAATACCTGTAAATACAAAAAATGTCCCTGAAGTTAATGTATGGATAACTTCTGACACCCACTATTCTCACAAGAATATATGTAGGGGAGTTACATCTTGGAGAACCCAAGAAGGTGAAATACCCATATCTCAAACTCGTGACTTTTCCACAATAGAAAAAATGAATGCCACAATTGTTAATAACATTAACGAATATGTTGGACAGGATGATATATTAATTCACCTTGGTGACTGGTCATTTGGTGGATTTGACCAAATACGTGAATTTTGGGATAGACTTATATGTAAAAATATTCACTTGGTTTTGGGTAATCACGACCACCATATCGAAAATAATAGAGATGGGTCCCAAGGATTATTTAAATCGGTTTCTCATTACAATACAGTTGAATTAGGTCAATTTAAATTTCGTTTGATGCACTATCCCATAAGTTCTTGGGATGGTCTTAATAAGGGTGTGATGCACTTACACGGTCACTGTCACCTTCCGACCCACATGAGGTTTGGTAAAGGTCAGAGAATGGATGTAGGTATGGATGGTCATCCAGAATTTAGACCGTATAATTTATACAGAGAAGTTGTACCTTTGTTAAGACACAGAGAACAATTATCTGAGATGCCGGTTGACCATCACTTAGAAAGATTATTAAATTCGGATAAATAAAGACAATGGATAAGTCAGTTAATTTATTCTATACACCTCCAAAAGACGAATGTTTTGAGGAATTACGAACAATTTGCATTCGCTTTTGGAGGACTTTTGATGAGGTTGAATATGTGGAAGAAAAGATTAATAGAATAAAAAATTTAAAAAATGAAGGTTGTGATTTTGTGACGATGATTCAAATGATTCATCCTGTAAGTAGAGAAGTTATTTCAAAAGCGTTATCTTTAGAAACTCGAAACGAAATTAGTATGAGATTGTATGGGTGGGAAAAAGAAAACGAATTTGATTTTTTTAACATATGGAATATAGATAACAATTTAACTGAAACACAATATGACTAAGTGGTTTATTGAAAATAACAGGTTTGTAAGATTTAGAGGGAAATATTGGATTATTCCTTGTATTTCTATATGGTACGATAAGTATTATTTCCTTGAAACGGGAGTGGATTCTCCGGCCTTTGGGATTCAAATTTCTTTTCTTAATTTTGCATACGGATTAACAATACAAAAAGGATATTAATATGAATGGAGTATTATTTTTAGTAAGAGGTTTACCTGGTTCAGGTAAGACATCATTTGCATCGGCAATTTGGAATGATTATGCCGTTTGTGAAGCAGATAAGTTTTTCTACGATAAAGAAGGAAATTATAATTTTGACCCATCAAAGTTAAAGGAGGCACATACTTGGTGTAAAAATGAAGTTGAGACCAGAATGATTGACCATCAAAATAACCAACAATATTATCCTGAGATTGCCGTTTCAAACACTTTTACCCAAGAATGGGAAATGGAAGATTATTTTAAATTAGCGGATAAATATGGTTATAAAGTTGTATCTTTGATTCTTGAAAATAGACATGGTAGTAAAAACGTTCATGGAGTACCGGATGAAAAACTCCAAATAATGAAAGACAGATTTGAAATTAAATTAATATGATAAACCCATTTTGTTTTATAGGTGTTCATAATTGGGAGTACCGTAAAGAAAAACATAACGTAGAAAATCATCCACAAGGAAGGGATGTTATTAGAGTAGTAATTAGAGAATGTCAGTGGTGTGGACATAGAGAACACCATAGTTTACCTAGAATAGACAGAAAATTTACTCAGTGGAGAGATTTTGACGACATTGGAAAAGACGACACAATAAAATTTGAACAATTATAAAAAACAAAAACATGCAAACATTAGTATTCAACACAACAACAAAATCGGCAAAGCTTTATGAAGGAGCAGAATTAGGTACAATTCTTTATACGTTTAATGACGTTCCAACCGTAAAAATTGTAGAAAATTATTATGAGGTAATGCAAATTGATGCAACTTCAGTAGAAGACAAAAGAGTTCCAGTTGCTCGTTTCCCAATTGCAAACACAAATATGTTAATTAAAAAATAAATTGAACTTAGACCTAAACATATTAAACAAATACATTAGTGGGGGGTTGGTGGTCAAAAATGACCATCCAACCCTTCCAATTTCTATCTACAATTATTCTCGTACTTGTCAGTATGAAAATAAGTGGGATGAAATCACTAAAATGTGTCGTGGTCTTATCTTGGACCAAGAAGGGAATGTTATTGCCAAAGGTTTTAACAAATTCTTCAACATGGAAGAACATCAATCAGAAGAAATCCCAAATGAAGATTTTGAGGTATTTGAAAAGTTGGATGGTTCTTTAGGAATACTATTTTGGTATCAAGGACAATGGATATTGGCAACTAAAGGGTCTTTCACTTCTGACCAAGCTATTAGAGGAAGAGAAATTCTTGTTAAGAAATATAACTTTGAGCCAATACCAAAAGGATATACCACTTTAGTGGAAATCATCTACCCTGAAAACAGGATTGTTTGCGGATATGGTGATGAAGAATCTTTGGTTGTTTTATCTATGATAAACAATTCTTCAGGAAAAGAATTGGACTATACCTCTTTACTATACATCAGTGATGAAACCAGAATGCCCGTTGTTAAGAAATACGATGCAGTTAACGATTACAAGACCCTTAAGTCTTTGATATCCAAAGACCGAGAAGGTTATGTCATTCGTTTTAGAAATGGGTTCAGAATGAAGATAAAGGGGGAAGAATACGTTCGTCTCCATAGGATATTAACAGGATTTTCAAATGTGGACATATGGGAATACCTTAAAGACGGAAAAAACATTGATGAATTACTTGATAGAGTTCCTGATGAATTTGATAAATGGGTTAAAACCGCAATCGGAGACCTTAGGTACGGTTCTTACCAATTAAGAGAAAGAGCAGGGAAACTTCACGATGGATTTCGTTATGGAAAATTTGGTGATGTGGACCCTGAACCAACTAAAAAGGAATTTGCCGAATTTGTAATGAAACAAGAAGAAGTTTTACATGCAATTATGTTTGCAATGTGGAATAAAAATAACGAAAAAGTCGATGAAATAATTTGGAAATTAATCAAACCAAAATATTCAAAGCCATTTTGGCAAAAGGAGATTGATTCATGAGAGAAAAATTAGAAGAAATATATCAACACACCATACCACATCATTCCTTTTTAGATAAAAAGTCTATAGATAGTTGCATGTATCAATCATATATGCTAGGTAAAAATGAAAGTGAAGAAAAATATAATAAATTAAAAAAAACATTCTTAGACCTTTTGGAGAATTGGGGTGACTTCGGTAATTACAATTCAGATAGAAACCAAATGAAAGAAGAGTGGAAACAAGAAGGAGGATTATTATGAACAATTTAGATGCAAGATATCAAGGACTACTTGAAGACATACTTCAGTGGGGTGTAGAAAAAAAAGATAGAACAGGGACTGGTACCATATCAGTATTTGGTAGACAAATTCGTCATAAAATGAGTGAAGGATTTCCATTACTGACTACTAAAAAAATGCATTGGAATTCAGTAGTAACAGAACTATTATGGTTCTTAAGAGGTGAGACAAATATCAAATTTCTATTGGATTATGATTGTCATATTTGGGATGGTGATGCTTATAAAAGATATGTTACACATTGGGGAAACCCAATTGACCCGATTAACTATGAATTGTATGGTCCCAATACTACAATGAATTGTTTTCATGAAGATAAAAGATTATACACAAAAGAAGAATTCATTAACAAAATAAAAACCGATGATGAGTTTGCTAAGACGTGGGGAGAGTTAGGGCCAATCTATGGTAAGCAATGGAGAAGTTGGGGTAAACTAACAGAACCCACAATTACATACAATTTGGGAAATGTCGAGAAACTAATGAACGGAGTAGACCAAATTCAAAACTTAATCAATGAACTTAAAACAAATCCTGATAGTAGAAGATTGATGGTTAACGCATGGAATGTTGGTGAGTTAGACCAAATGGTTTTGCCACCTTGTCATTATGGATTTCAAGTTTATACTAGAAAATTGACTTTGGATGAACGGGCAAAACAACATCAAAACCCAAATATATTTTATGATATACATGGTAGTTTTAATGTTGGGGATAGTATTGAAAATAGCGATATGACAATAGAGGATAGAGAATGGCTACATGGTAAATTTGATGAAGGGGGTATTCCAAAACGAGCAATCTCTTTAATGTGGAATCAACGTTCTGTAGATACGTTTTTGGGTTTACCATTTAACATTGCATCTTACGGATTGTTATTAGAAATAATTGCAAAAGAAGTGAATATGGTACCTGACGAATTGATTGGTAATTTAGGTGACGTTCATTTATATTCAAATCACGTTGAGCAGGCAAAGGAACAGATAAGTAGGACTCCTTATCAATTACCAACAGTTAAGATAACTGAACGTAATTGGTATATGCATGAATCAGTTAAAGAACATTTAGGTGAAAAAACTTTGGATGAGAAACTTAAAAGTTTTAGACCTGATTGTTTTGAACTAATCGGATATGAATCACACCCTAAAATTAAAGCTCCATTGAGCAACTAACATGGACAAAGAAGAAGATAAAATATCAAAAGCACTAATGTCTGAACAATTTAGAGAATCATTCAGAAAAAGAGTTGAGGAAGAAACTTGGGGTAAAGATAAACCAATGGTTTATTTAGATGAAGATGGTTGGATTGTAAAACATTGGAAAGACGGAACAATAGAAAAAATTCAAAAGGCCAATTAAAATAATGGAATATCAAATAATACTACCAGAAGTAATTGGTGATGAATGGCAAAACATTGGAATTGATTTTGAACCTCAATTGATTACAGGAAACATTAAAGGAGAGAATATTGATAAACCAATTATCAGTTTAAAGAAGTATGCAATATCTTTGGATAATCGTTATTTAAAAGAATATAAAATAATAAAAGAGGAAACCAAAACTATACTTAAATTAGTTATTTGATTATGCAAACGTCATATAGAATTGATTAATTTTCATTGCAAATCTATTAATCAAATTATTAACTCTGGACATATCATCAATATCCATATTTTTTGATTCCATATATTTTAAAAGTCCTTGAATCATTTTGTTTTTAGATTCTTCAGCCATTTCTAAAACTTCTTGGAACGCCTCATTATCTTCTTGATGTTCTCCATGATATCTATCTATCCATTCTTTACCTGAATATAAAAAAGGAGCCGCTTGAAACATATTAACAACACCAGATTCTCTAAGTTTTAGTAAATATTTTTTAAAAAACTTATAATCAAAATTTTCAAATACTTCAGGATTTTTACTGAAAAAATCGTATTCAGGTGAACCTGTTACTTGTTCTTGAATTTTTTCAGAAACTTTTTTCCACGCATCAGTAGTAGTAAGTAAAGATAGTTTACTACCGTTTTCCCAATCAACACCAATTATTTGACCGTCAGTATCTGTCTCAAATGGGTCTCGACTAACTGTTTTTACAACACCAATAGTTCCGGCAGGAACACCTGTTTCACCATCCATGTGGTAACAAACTATTTTATCTCCAATCTTTACTGGTGGATTTAATTGTCCTTTCATACTAATAAATATATCTTTGATATTTATATTCTGTATGGACTTTATAATCAATGAAAATCAACTAAGAGCTATCCTTAGAGAACAAGACGAATCTAAGATGACAACTTATATGAAACGACTTTATTCATTCAGTAAAGAGGTTGTTAATAGAGTTGAGAAAAAATACGATATAAACACAAAAATGCTCTTAACGTGGGGCACATCTGTTGGTGGATTAGTTCTACCTTTGAATAACTTTATACGTAATGGCAATTTCAACATGACAGATGACCAACGTTATCTTGTTTTAGCCGGTATTGCCTCGATATTGTTTTTTGGTAATAAAAAAACAACAAAAGAGCTTGTAAAAAAAATTACTGAAGAAGGTTTAAAAGAACCTTATACTCAAATACTTGGTAAAGCAAAAGAATTGAAAAGTTCCTTTATGGATTTTTTAATTAGTATGAATGTAAGTGTTGGAACGTTTCTAGACACCGTAGCCTACAGTTTTTTAATACCAATTATTACAGATATTCACCACTACATTCAAAATAGTAGTAGTCCAAAAGAAACTGGTATATTAATCGCTCAACGATTAATTGCTTCAGGAGTTGTTGTTATGGGGGCGGAAGTTCTTTCAGTTTTAATGACAAAACTTGTAAGAAGGTTTAAATAAAAAACACATCAGGGTCAATTGACATATGGCGCCACACGGGTTCAATTTTTTCACCATTAAAATGGGTTACATGAAATAATGAGTTAATATAAACCTCAACATCTTGTATGTGTATTTCCGGTTCCAATATGTCATAAATGGTATCATCAAATGCCTCTTTTAATTGCTCAGAATCATACAATTCTTCAGCCAAAACACCACAAAATTCAGGAATTAGTTCAGGTTTTATCTCAACACTTTTACCATTATACTTATATCCACCTAACCTAATATTAAAATAAAATTCAAGATAGTTGTCACTCATCTTGAAAAAACCTTTTTGGGTTTTTAATGGTGATAAATCAATATTAAAACTATGTCCTCCTTTTAATTCAACATGTCTGTATTTGGAATTTACCGATTCAACAATCTCATCATATTTTTCAGGGCTAATGTAGGCTTCAAGTTCATGTGGAGCATTCAATGTAATACTTAAAGTATATGAAAAAGATTCTCCAATATACTGCCATATGTTAGACAAAAATTTGTGAACATCCTCAATAAAAACTTCCATAACGTATGATTGTTTTGGATTTGGAAGTTTGACATGGACCGAAATATCATAAGCAATCCCATCTGAAAGACCACCTTCACTCAATTCAACATTTGTGATTGAATACTCAAAAGTATTTTCTTCAAACGTTTGTCCCAATAGAACTTTTTTAATTAACTTATCTGATACCATTTGACGCGTCTAATAATTTTTGAATAATCTTTTCAGATTGTTTTGGGTTTAGTCTATGTTTGTCTTTGTTTTCTTCAAACCAGTTTCTAACAATTTTTTCGTATGGTTGTTTTGTAATTTTTGATTTTCTTTTAAATCCAGCAATTTGGGCACCAATCTCATGTGGTTGAGAATAATATTTTGAAGGTGATTTTGGTTCTTTGTCTGGCAATTCAACTCCACGAACATTTTGAATCATGTGTTCCATTTCATGTCTTAACTGCTCATTTAATTCACCAACAATGTCGTACAATATTGAATATCTTACGTCGGGGTTAATAACAATGTCAACGGATATCACATCATCTTCTTTGTAATAAGCGCATTCAACATCAAATCTATCGACAACATCACTTTCAATAACCTCTAACTCAATTGTAAATTCAGGCAAATTAGAAAATTTATAACTTTCGTCTTCAACTCTAATATCTTCAGGTAAAGTAAATTCACCGTTTCTTTGAAACTTAATTAATTCCAAAATATCTTTAACAACTTTTCTAACCGCTCCATCAACTTTAGATTCAGTGATTAGTCCTTCATTTAATTTCATAGGTTCTACTTCATTTATTATTTTAGTACAAATTGCATCTGGTAACGAAAAATATTTTAAAAGATTATCCAGTTTTTTATCCATCACCCACCTTAATTCATGGTATGCATTCATTTCTGGTGTATTAATTTTAGATTCACTCCCATGATGGGCTCGTAATATTCCAAGAAACAAATCTGAATACTCATTTGTTGGGAGAATAAATAATGTATATTCTATGAATAGGGTATTATTACCAATGCTAAGATAATTTTTAAAACCAGTTAATTGCACTTTAACATTGGTTGGCATTGTTAACTCACCTTCAGCATCTCTAAGGTAATGAACCTCAAAAATATGATTTTCTAAAAATTTATTGGCTCTATCAAAAACAGCATTATCCATTATCTATAAATACCTAAAGGTATCGATAATCCAACACCGACTCTTATCTCATCAGTATAATTTATTCCAACAGCAAAATCAGGACCTCTTGATGTTTTCAATAGCGTTCTAAGAGGATATATTTTAAACCAAACATCAGGGGTATATTCAATTTGAGTAACCGATACATTTTTAACAAACATTCCACCCATAATACTATAAGTGTTCTTTTTATTTGTGAATGACAGACCACCACGATTAATAATCGATGCTGGTGTGGTATAAATGAACGGAGCTGGGAATGAAGTGGTATAATAACCACCAAGGTACCATCCTATTTGGGAATAACTACTATACGATGCAACCAAGGTATTTTGGTCAGGTACCCACATTACATCAGTGTTTTGACTCTTTGCTGAAATGGACAAAATTAAAAATATTGAGATAATTATTGTTTTCATAAGGCAAATATACTACATTTGTAACAGATTACAAAAAAATTGGAGAGATGGCAGAGTTGGTCTATCGCGACAGTCTTGAAAACTGTAGACTGTTACAGGTCCGTGGGTTCGAATCCTACTCTCTCCGCAACAATCAAGAAGGGTGGTGGTACACTCACCTATGTAGGCATCGAAAGATGGACGATTTCTTCCCGCAGGTTCACATAGGTATGTTGTTTAGTGGAATGGAAGAACACGAAACAATTTGTAGGTTCAAATCCTATCTTGATTGCAAAAATTGTTAGGTGGTGAAATTAGGTTGTCTCAGTTATGACCTTGGCAAACACACCCTCCAGTCCCGAGGGCACGGATTAAGAAATAGATAAGTAATACTGGGGTAGACCACCAAGCTTGCAAGCACTTATGTTACTTATTGAATCTCCGTTTGTAGGTTCGACTCCTACTCTAACAGCATTAAAATCCTTCAGAAATGATGGATTTTTTTTGACTAAAAAATTTATTTTACTTATCTTTTACAAAAAGAATATTATGTCTCGTTTAGATGAATTAAAAAAACAACACCCTGAATTAAATGTCACATTTTTTGATATGATGACAAGATTAGATACTTCCAAGTCTTACAAATATCTCCCATTATTGTGTAAAATATTTGGT
>Ga0214919_10002255_pt1 | contig 30542 bp, 51 predicted proteins | sample LL1503_MetaG_FD_177994 | JGI IMG/M metagenome (GOLD analysis project Ga0214919, IMG submission 177994) | Freshwater microbial communities from Lake Lanier, Atlanta, Georgia, United States - LL-1503 | ecosystem: Environmental > Aquatic > Freshwater > Lake | place: USA: Georgia | collected... | reverse complement strand
CGTTATCGAATGATTTCTATTTAATCCTCTTTTTACAGTTTCTAATCCTATTCCAGCTGAGGCTCCTATGATTGTAATATTCATTTTACTTTTTTTATTGATTTCTGTTTTAAGCTGACCGCTAACGGTTTGGCGCTTGGCGAAGTTGGCGATTTTCACCACAAATGGTGATGCGGAGAACCAAACTTTGATTAACCACAAAACTGTCTGCGGTGCACTGAACCGCCACTTTTGCCAAACGCCTGTTAGGTGTAGTGCTTTCTCATTTTGGTGTTACTAGAATGGTTTTTACACAGGATGAAATGTTGTGATTTGCTTTCAAAATGTATCTTTGACTTATTGATAAACACCGTGATGGCGTTTTAAATTATGATACAAAAGTAAATATTTTGTTAGTATTAGCTATCCAATTTTTATTTATCTGATAGATTAGAGTTTGTAAAATAATTTAAAAATCACTAAATTTGTAAAATAATAATAATTGATATGCCTAAAATTTACGAATACTTTGGATTAATATTTTTGTTTTACTCAAACGACCATTTACCAGTTCACGTACACGTTAAAAATGGTGACTTTGAAAGTAAATTTGAATTTATATATGAAGATGGTAAATTAGCTGATATAAAAATTATTAAAACTAGAAACCAATTAAACGAAAAACAAACAAAAGATAGTTTGAAATTTATAAAAAAATATCACAAACAAATATCTGAAAAATGGTATGAGTTTTTTGTATTAAATAAAACTCCAAAATGTAGAAAAATCACAACAAAATTGTAAATATGAAAGTTGTTACAGCAAAATATTTAGACGATTATAAAATCGAAATTATATTTGATGATAAGAAAAGAAATGTTATTAACTTTTTGCCTGCATTAAAAAAATACGCTACTTGCAAAAAGTATTTAGATATTACTTTATTTAAGAAGTTTAAAGTAGATTCTGGAAATATTGTTTGGGGTAATAACTGGGAAATGATTTTTAAAATAGAAGACTTACACGAAAATAAATTTAATTAATAATAAATACCCCTCTCTTGATAAGTTAGCGCAACTAAATTTTCATTTGTCAAATGTGAGAGGTTAAAGTTATTTTTTCTGTTTTCAAAGCCCAAAGTTTTGAACAAAGTATTGTCGCTAGTAGCATTACACCTAACGTCCGATGATAAACAATCGTTTTAATGTTGTTTATCATTTGTTATGTTCAGTTATTTTTATTAAATCAAATGAATAAAATTTACACAATATTTAAAGAATATAAATATAAATTACTATTAATTTATTTCTTTATGTTTATAACAGAGTTATCAATTATATCTCAACCATTTCTACTTGGGAAAAGCATTGATGGGTTAATTAGCGGTGGTTGGTTTTGGATTGTTTTATTATTTTTATCCTACTCAATTTCAAATCTTTTCAATTATAAAAGAATGGTTTATGATACCAAAGTTTATACTCAAATTTACAATGATATTGTTTTACGATTTTTAAAAAACAATAACAAACCTGATTCTATAAAGGTCGCTAGAACTGATATGGCACACGATATTGTTGGAGTATTAGAAGGATATGTTCATTATTATATTGCAACAATGATTACAGTTTTTGGTTCAATAGGGTTTATATACTTTACAAATTGGAAAGTAGGGTTATTGGTTACTTTAGCTTTAATTGTTATAATATTTGCAGTTTTGGTTTTTTATAAAAAAATAAGACAAGGTATTAATGTCAGAAACAATCATTACGAGAATAAAGTAACTGCTATACAAAATGGATATACTAGTTCTGTTTCTTTTTTTAATCGAAGAAGAAAATTGGAGATATTTGAATCTACATTACAGGGTAAAAATTGGTTTTTTGTTAGTATGATATTATCAATATTTTTGGTTTTATCTATAATACTATTAATAACCACTTCTAATAATGTTACAGCTGGTAGTGTAATTACAATATATTCTTATGTTAATAACTTTTTAATATCACTAATGTCAATTCCAGTTGCGTTTGAGATGTATTCTAGGTTGAGTAATATTATTAAAAGAATTAATTGAACATAACGTATTAGGGGTTGGCGATGGTTGGATTCCACAAAACTAAATTAGAAAAATGAACTTAAAAATTAAAGATAAAATGTCAAACGAAGCACAGCCAACTATTGCCAACCCCTTGTTATGCGAGGTTGTTTTTACGAAGGATATGTTTATTAAAGCTATCCACGAAATTGAGAAGCAATACAATCACGACCGCAAATGTTCAGATGCGTTTAAAGTCCTATTGCCAAACGATTATACAAGTAATTATGATAACCATTGGTTACAAAATCAACTTATCGAAATACTGCAAATAGCAATGAATGACAATCATAAAGATAGTTGGATTGAATACTATTTATGGGAACTTGATTTTGGTCGCAAATGGAAAAAAGATAGCATAAAAGTCAAAGGTAAAAACTTTAAACTTCAAAATGCCTACGATTTGTGGGACTTGCTCAATCTCGCATAACGTCTGATGATAAACAATCGTTTTAATGTTGTTTATCATTTGTTATACACAGTATTTTGTGTGTGGGTTTTTTGATAATTTTTTATTTGAGAATATTTATATATAAAGATAAAACTATGAGTAAAGAAATGAGAGAACAAATTAATAAAGTAAAGAACTTTGGACAGTTCTTAAATGAGAATAAATCTTCTGAAAATGAAGTTGTTTCTTTTATCAATAAACAGATGTTAAAAGATAAGAAAGAATATAGAGGACATATACCTACTAAATACAACAAAGGTTCTGAATGGAGTGATTTTGGTTGGTTGATGAAATACTTATGTTCTTAAACAAAGAATTTTTAACATCATATATATTACGTCAATTTGGTGATAAATATGACTATACTACATTAAATGAAATAGTAAGAAACAACTTCAAACAAGAATACGAATATGTTTTACAGAATTTTGAAGTGGGTGGGTAAAAAACATTGTGTATAACGTTTTCGTGTATGAGCAGTAGCCGAACACAGACATTAATTAGAAGTAGAAACTTAAATATTAACAATTACAATAGTTTGAAACGCCTAACGGCTATTGCTTATACACTTTGTTAGGCACTGTTAATTATGAAAAAAGTAGAAAAATTTTGGAGAATAAAATTACAAGTGACTAAGGATAAAGTAGCATCAAGAGTATTAACATACGAACCAACCGAAGATGATATACAAAATTTTACGGATAGTATGGATAATTTTTATGGTGAAGCAATAGTTGAAATATTTTGGAAGATTTCTTAATTGTGCCTAACTAGTATATATAAACAAGTCACCTTAAACTATTAGTAGTTAATAACTTGCAAGCCCCAACTATATAAATTCACCTAGAAATTTGTATAATAATTAAAAACAAAATGTTTAAGTTGAACGGCACATACACAATAGAACAGTTTATTCGCGACCTCTTAAAGAAGAGGTTTGCTGGAGACCCTCTTCGCCAGAAGATCAATGACGGCGATCACGACAAGCTCAATTTTGCCTGTCCATTCTGTGGTGATTCAGCGCACGACCCAAATAAGAAGCGTGGTCATCTCTACCTCTCTACCCAGACATACAAATGTTATAATGATGGCTGTGCCGTCTGGGTGCCATTTGAAAAACTAGTCAGCCATTTTGCTCTAAAATATGGATTAACTATTCCAGGCGTAGAGCAAAAAAAAGTTGAATTTAAGCCTTCTGTCTCCTCCAACAAAAGAGGATTCCTTATCGAGTTTTTAATAAATCGAGAAGTCGGTCGTAAGTTATTAGACTTTAAAGAGATTGCACACAGGTTTTCTCTTAAGCCTTGTTCAAAAGCTCCAGCTGATAGTCCAATAAGAAAATTCATTGAACTTCGCAAAATCAATAGATTACCTGTCTTTGAGCAAAGCTGTTACTATGATTCTAGAGAAGATAAGGTCTATATCTTCAATCTCGACCTTAAGTCAGGCAGGATCATTGGTTTTGCGATACGAAGAATCGATGATGGCTATATAGGTCCAAAATACAATATTAAAAACTATTCAGAACTTAAAAAGAACGGATTAGCCGCAGAGTTGGATGATTCCTTTATCCAGCAGGTCGATTCATTAAATAATTATTTCAATATTCTCAACATCGATTTTACCCGTAATATCACCATTACTGAGGGTCAGATCGACGCCATGTTTGTTGACAATTGTATTGCTACCACTGGTGTGACCAAAAGCAAGCAGCTATTGGCAAGTTTAGTGACTAAAGCAAACTGTAGGATTTTTTTTGATAACGATAAAGCAGGTAAGACCCAATCAATTTCTTTGCTTATGCAAGGATATACCGTTTTTTTGTGGACGAAATTACTGAGTGATCTCTACAAGAGTTGGCCAGTCCATCGTAGGGAGATCAAGGAAATCAAAGACGTCAACGATCTCTTTCGTTTTATGCTCAGTCGTGATCCCGTGTTAGATTTTACAGCTTTCAATAGGTTCATCAATCCCTATTTTTCAAATTCTGCATTTGATCTTATCTTCGTGTAATGGATAAATAATCCAGATGAAGCACATTAAATTATACGAACAAGAGCAATCAGAGCACAGTGTTTCTCGCAGAGAGGACGGCTCTGTCTTTTTCGAGATGTGGAGACTCAACGACAAACTGCACCGAGAGGACGGACCTGCCGGGATCAATTACCGACCGGACGGCACGATTGAGCTCAAAGGATGGTATATCAATGACGGCCGACACCGAGAGGACGGGCCTGCCTTCATCGAGTACCGACCAGACGGCACTATTCAATACGAGGTGTGGTACCTCAACAACAACCTGCACCGAGAGGACGGACCTGCCTGGATCGAGTACCGACCGGACGGCACTATTGAGCGCGAGGAGTGGTACTGGCATGGCGAAGAAACGGAAGCTACCTCTCCACAAGAGTTTGAAGCTTGGAAGTACCTAAAATCAGTTGGACTAGTATAAAATTTATCGTTTAACCAAATAAATAAAAAGAAACAGGACATAACTTATGAAATATTTAGTTAGACTTGATGAGGTTTTTGAAGAAAATTATTCACGTTCCCAAGCCAAGTTAAATGCACCAAAAATTAACCGAGCTGAGCTCCTGGCACAGATCGAAGCTGCTGAGGCTGAAGATGATTGGTCACAAGTCGCTGAGTTGCTTGACATACTTAAAGGACTAAATGAATCAATTATGCTAGATTGGCAGGGTCATTCTCTTCTACTTGAAAACGTACAAGAGGGCAAGGCACTCGTACAAAAAATGGCCAATGCTGAATTTACAAAGGAAAAATCCCGTTTGCGTAGGGAAGACAACACTAGTGATGGTGACTTGCCTGGTGATGAGGCCTCTGCTGAGAGACTTAAGGAAAAAGAAGAATCATTAAAGAAAAGGATTGATCAAAAATACCTTGGACCTAATTCTGATTTTGAAAAAATTAAACAATTATTAAATTTTTCGGGCCCAATTGCGGCATTTACTCGTTTTCGTTATCTTCAAGGAGCAACCATGGATATTTTAACAAATCTTCAGCGTATTCTAGTTGATTTACGAGATTATGTAGGTCAGCTGCCAATGACCATTGATGAATATTCAAAACTCGACTATTCGCCAGAAGCACACACACCTGGCTATGAAGCGCTTGGAGACGATCTCAATAAATTACTGGAATTACGCGGCGGTAATTGGCTTATTTCCAAATTACCAAAGGACGCGATGCGAAAGCTAAAGGAGGCAGGTCGATGGGATGGCCTGATCATGAATCACCGCGAAGACTTTAAAAAAGCCCCTCGCGAAAAACAAATCGAATTACAGAAAGCCGCCTCTGACTTAAATGCTTTAAATAAACCGGCTCTATTGAGATTGGTTCTAGGTCAAATTCCTGGAAAACCTTCTCTTGAGGCAATATTAGAATTGGTTAAAAATACGATAAAAAACTCAGACTCTGATCGAGGCAAGTTAATTGAAATAGCAATGGACGCATATCCTAGCGTAGCTGTTCTCTATGCAGAGGGAGATCATCTTGTTTTTTCCTTTCGTAATGACTCACAATTACCTTTCCTCTGTGCAAAGGCATCAGGCTGGTGTATTCAACCGAGCTGGTACAACAAAGGCTATGCTGATCAATTTTGGAGTTATGCAAAAGGTTCGTTACAATTAGGAATCATTGATTTTACAGTTGACTCAAGTAATCCATATCACACAGTCGGTGTAACTATTTCTCCAAATAGAGCGGTAAAGTCGCTGTGTAATCAACCAAATCATTGTACAAGTGGATCGGATTACCGCACGCTGCTTTCCGGTTTTAATTCAGGCGACGGCTCTCACTCTTATCCAAAGGAGTTGATTGATGAAATTGATCTAAATTTTGACCGTGAGGTTTCCTTAAAATCACAGTCCGACTCTATTTATCAAAAGATAAAAGAATACAGCAAAGGAGAAAGAGAATATGAACAGGCACTTACAAAAACATTAGTTGGAATGGTGAATGACTTAGCCACTTTGTCTAAGAGCAAAAATGTTACCGACGATGATTTAAAAGCAAGCTCAGAAAAGAATATCGCTAATCAGATAGTTGCGGCTGAGCTCAAGAATTTGCGTGGTTCTTCAACAATGACACAAGTACAAAAAGATTTTGCTCAAAAATATGGAAGCGGTAGTCAGGTGCTTCCTTCTCCAGCCGATCTCAAGATTTTTGAAATAATTTTAGAGGACTCTCCGTTATTGACCGATTCTCTATTAACTAGGATGATTCAAACGCACAGCGCAGTTACTCAAAAGATGGGATCCATGCTTCCTAGTTTTACGAATGTTGATACTCCTACTTCAAGATTAATCAGGATGCTCCACAGCAGCGTGAAAAACGTAATCATTGCTTTGGAAGCACTTCGAGAAAAAATAAAAAAATAATAATATATGAAACGTTATATTAAACCGCTTAACGAGTTTATTGCAGCTGACCCTGTGATAAAACCTGGAACACCAACGGTGGTTCCTCCACCAGTCGCTCCACCTAGACCCAGCACGCCAAGACCAAGAATTCGTCCAGGCGAAAGAGAAAAAGAAAATCCAATGGCCAAATTTAACGATGTGATGGACCAATTTTTTGCAGAATTAGAGAAGGCTAAGGACACACCAGCTGGCAAATCAATGATAAAAAAATTACACAGAAAATATGTCAAAGATTAAAAATTTCAAGGATTTTATAAACGAGGCAAGTCTTCGCGGAAATATTGGTATACCTGGAGAGGAGGATCCTGGCCGTGACTCATGGTTAGATAAAATTACTGATCGTTCTAATACAGCGGCTCGTGAATTTGCCACGCAAAATAGAGAAGACATTCAAAATTTTGGAAGTCTAATTCAGCAGTCTAAACGTTTACAGCGTGGACATGAAGAGGAGCTTTCTCAATTAACAGTCGATGCTTTCAGAGAATTATACGGTTACTTATTGGAAGAAATTGATCTTGATTTTAAGATCATTACAGGTAATGAGGCAAATGCTATGATGCAAGAGACACCAGCCGAGTCCGACGACGACGAAACCGAATTGGATGAATTAGAGGACAAGGAAATTATTGATCAAATACATAAGCGTAAGATCCTACGTACGATTCAGCAGGGCAAAGGTTTGAGCTCAAAGGCAATCCTAAATCTTTCTATCTTTAAAGAAGGACTAGTCGATATACTTGGACAAGAAAGCGCAGCTGATTACTTAAGAGTCTTAAATAAGATTTCAAACGTGTCCCAATTCTTTGATTGGGACATGCCGATTGAAATGCAGAAACAAATGTGGCAAGCTCGCCAAGGAGCAGCAGGAAGTTGTGATATCCAATTTAGCGAAAAAGTTGAGGACAAGGAAGCTGTTGCACAAAAGGTGCTTGATGATCTTGCAAACGGTGAAGATATTACTGATAATTCGGATGCAGAAGACCTAGTTAGTGGTTTAAATATTAAGTTGATCGCACTAGGAGCAGACCTTTCTGTACTTATCCATGAAGGAATTAAAGCAGTTTATAAATTGATTACACAAGCTGCGCTTGAAGCTCTCTATGGAGGCACTGCTGACAAAGTATTGATGAATACTGACACGCTATTTGACGAATTAGAGGAGATTAAGTATGGCCGCCAAATGCAAGACGTATTCTTTAAAATAGTGGCAAACCACCCTGATGTTGATCAGAGAATACAGCAAATGCTTCGTAACGAATATTCTGATGTAGAAATTACGGCATTTCAAGAGAGACTAAATTATCTATTCTTTGCTGAGATTTCGCAGCTCGGTACTGAAAAAGCCAGTGAAATGCTTGAAGTTGTTAATGCGATCTTGAGTGAAAGTCCGGACGCTGTTCAAATGTGCGAGCCTTTGATCAAGAGAGCTTTGAGTAATGTTTCTCAAGGCGCAGAATATGAAGCTTTCAAGAAGAAGCCTACACAGCCTATGGAGATGCCAAGCATGGAAGCTCCTTCGCGTGAAGAAACTTCAATGTCAAAGCAAGAAATTCAAAGTGCACTTGATGCGGCATTAGATGCTAGAAATTATCAAGAAGCTGCACGCCTAGGAAAAATGTTAGGTGAATCAGTAAAGCTAAGTCGCCATTATAGTAGACTAGCTTAACGAACGAATAATTGATTCAAAATCTAAGGGGTCCAACTGACCGACGTGAACGTCGAAGTTGACCCCTTTCCAATTTTCAAGAGAGCCGACTATTGCGAGTTGATGCTGTATACCGTGTTCAAAATAAGCAGTGCGAATCAGGACGAGATCCATCGTAGAAAAGCAGACCACTGCTCTGACGCCTCTATCTCTTAACCATAGTTGAAACTTCCATGCGACCTCAAGCTGATCAGTAGAGATACATATTAGCAGATTTTCTTTTTTATCATAGTGTTTGACTATATACTCACGATTAGGATTAGAATCGTCTTGCATGGAAAGTGCAATTTGTATCTGCTGCGCAGTTTCTGCTGAGTCGCACTCACACATTTTGATAATTTGTGAAATGCCACCAGTGTCTGGGTTAATGTCTTCTAAAAAGATACTATATTTCATATTTTTTGCTTTTGTTAATTGAATATTTTACTCGACGTATTGACTTGCGATAGCGCTGACGTGCCCACTCGGAAGTTTTTCCATACATTTGTCCGATTGTCTCAAAAGATAACGGATCACCGCTGCGTAATCCCAGTTTAAGTGTAAGTATGTTGCTATCTTGTTCATTCAGGACGGTAAGCACCGACTTTACGTACTTAAGACCATCCTTTTCCTCTAAGAGAGAAGAGGTAGTGCTGCCTGAATCTAACCAGCTAATTGGTGTCCATTCCTCATCAGGATTAATTGGTTCCAATGGAGTTGGACGATTTCGATCAGCAATGCGCGTCTTTTCTAATTTATTTAGCGTCATTGGCCATCCCATTTTTACAACCTCCTCTACTATTTCTTCAGGTAGAGGCTCCCTTTCTAAAGAGGAAGCGAGAATATTTTCAACTTTTTTGATTCTAGTTATGTCTAGCATAATATTCTGAGGCAGCCTAACTATTCTTGTAGATTGATTTAAGTAGAAGAGGATTTCCTTTCGAATAAACCATACTGCAAAAGAAATAAATTTAAAACCTCTAGTTGGATCAAATTTTTGTGCAGCTTCAAGTAGTCCAATGTTTCCTTGAGCAATTAACTCAGACAGTAGATCACCACCTCGGCTATACTGCTTAGCTACTGAGATTACAAACCTTAGATTAGCTTTCACAAGTAGCGCATAGGCTTCACTATCTCCCTGCGTGATGCGTATCGCAAGTTCATATTCTTCACCTGGGCTTAAAATATTAGATGTGCTATCGATATCGGCAAAGTATCTCTCGATCCCAGCTGTCCTATCGGTAATCCTGTTTTCTATTTTTATTTGTCTCATATATTATTTTTTAACTATGTCATAAAGATACTATAAAATCATAAGTTTAATAAATTATTTAGCCGACCTTGAATTGATAAATAATAAAAATGGCACAATTTACCGCTTCTTTAATTTTTGACAAGAGAAGTTAGTCGATCACTACACAAAATATTTCGCCCGTTGAAGAAAAATAATTTACTTTTAATATGGTCAGGGAAATAGATAATTGGTTTGACTTAAACGTCGATGTAACCACTCGAGCTATCTATATGGGTAGCCTAGGCAAAGAAGACGACACCTCTGAAACCGGAGTCGACCATGTAATGGCTGAATATTTAATTAAGGGCATGCACGTTCTACATGCCAAAAATAGTAAACCTATTACCATCATCATGAATAATCCAGGAGGAAACTGGTATCATGGAATGGCAATATATGATACGATTAAATCTTCTCCGTGTGAGTGCACGATAATTGTCTATGGTTATGCCATGAGCATGGGCAGTATAATTTTACAGGCAGCCAACCGTCGTGTGATGATGCCAAACTCTCGATTCATGATGCATTACGGCACCGATGGAGTAGCTGGTCATTCAAAAATAGTTTACAAGTGGGCCGATGAAGGCAAGAGGATAAATTGGCAAATGGAAAATATTTACCTAAACAGCATGCTAGAGTACGAAAAAGTGAGCGGTATTCGTCTTGAACCTGCACTGGCAGCAATAGTTAATCGCGGTAACTCTTTAGAATTTCCTAAAAAATCTTTAGTAAAATACAAATTTTCTACTGAACCTGATGAAAGAAGAGAACAGGTTAGACAGGTTCTTGTGCAGCTTCTTAATTATGATACGATTCTAACTCCAGAGGAAACGATTTCAATTGGACTCGCCGACTCTATCTATAGGTAAGGATAAATAAAAAAAAGATTATAGAATGTCTGTTATTTTAAACTTTTCAAAGTGGAAAAAACTATTTGAACAGGCAGAACCTGCTTCTTCTACTTCAATTGATTTTGTTATCATGGCAGGGGCAAGCACACAGCCGGTCTCTGATCAGACGCTAGCTGATGAGCAAAAATATCCCAAGCCTTCGGATACTTCCTCAAAAAATCATATTTATGAAATATCTCTAGCTGCGGCGATGGCTGGAAATTTTTCAAAGGCTAGTATCGCTGAAGAAGCAGTGAAAGGTAGTGTTGATTTAGTTGAATTTGACGGAAAATCAATTAGTGAAAGTGGAAAATTGACAATCGATTGGAACAAAAATAATTTTTCAAAAATTGTTCGAGTAAGCGGAAACGGCGCACTTGTGTTGGCCAGAGCAGCGGATAAACTTTCCAAAAAGAAAGGCCGCACTGAGCTTACTGGAGTAATTATTCTTGAACTAGCATCAACTTCTCTTTATTCTACCGAATGGAGCATATTAGGCAGTGGTCTTTCGGTAGAAGGTATTAGTCGATCGCTGAACGGGATATTATCGCAGGTTGCGACTCAATTAATGGATTCTGTGTATAAACCGGCAATGGTAGAAAAATGGACAAATAATCTTGATTTAATAGAAAAAAGATATTCTCCAGCAATAATGCAATCATCCGACTCTGGCCAATTACAAAAAAGTATTCCACCTCTTCCAGAAAATACTGCGCTTAGATCATTTTACGGCAAATATCAGCCGACTACATTAAAGGTAGACCTAGCTAAAATTTCTCAAATTGTCAAGACGACTATGGTTGATGCTGGCCTTACTTCACTTGCACAACATGCTGATAAATTTTTTAGTGAAAAATTAAAGGAATTAGATCCTTCATATATACAGCAGCTAACTTCAAAAATTAAAGAAAATATTAATTCTGTTAAAAATAACTATAACGGTAGGGTAATTTCTGAAAAAATTAAGTCGGCTATTGAGTCAATACCTTCAACAATAATTGCTCCATCTACGGTTAAAGCAGCGTCAGATACGACTATTTATAATGTGGGCAAATCACGTGCATAACTTAAACCAGAAGTTAATTTTTCTTAGCTTGAGCCAAATAGCTAACCGCATATTAATTAGCTAGTTAGTCCTAAATATTTGTTCATTCGCTTAAGAACTTCCTGCATCGTATCCAGCTCAGAATAGGAAATCCCACGATCTTGTGTGCATTTTTTACAGAGTCCAATTGCATGTTCTGGGCCAACCTGTGATATTATGTGAACCGAATATAGTTGATTATACGTGAATGTGTTTAAGCAGTCTTGGCACACTCCCTTCTTTTTTTCTTTCATTTGGCTTTTTATTTTTACTCTGAGCCTCGTATCTCTCTAGATAACGAGCAAAGTCGCTTCTAATTTCTTTTACTTTTAATGCATAATTTGGATCTTCTGCGTATCTAGCATTTAAGTAAGTAAAATATTTTTCCTCTGAATTTAATCGATAGACTCCTGTGCTGGCCTGCCAGAGAGCATAGTCAAGTACACTCATTTTCCAATTACGATAGGTCGCATGACCCATATTCTCTCCAGTCTGCATATTTGGTCGACTTGTTGCTTTCTTCATCCCAAAATAGTTGTGGTTTTCAATGCAAATATTAGATTTAAAACCCGATTCAAGCGCAACCTGAGACCAAACTATCTCAGGATAGCGTATGCCTATCTCCTTCATGTATTCATAAATCGCAGACGGGCTGACTAATTCGTTTTCGGCTCCATCGACCATCACGATAAGCTCATCATATGTTTGTGGCAACTTTGGCTTTTCAAACGATCGCCAACAAAGTATATAGCCCACAATGCCGCCAATAACCAAACAAATTAACCAGGGAACAAGTATTTTTCGACGACGAATCCTTATTTGCTGTAGAGTGTGTCGATCAAATTTATAAGCATTTGAAAATATCATAAGTCTAATGTTATGGTTCTAAGTAAAATTAGACTAAAATATGCAGATAAATAAAAAAAAAGAAATTTCAATGTATATCATTAATAATTTTGGAACATGGAAGCGTAACCTTAACGAAGGTCTCTTTTGGGACGTAACTGAGAGGGAACCAGTAGGCGGCACTGTTCATAAAGTAAAGGTAAAATACTTAGACAAAAATAGCTTTAAAGTAAAAGCAGTAAACGACCTAGACATGGTCGGTGCAGGTGGAACAATTAATCCTAGTTTAATGGATGAAATAATTAGCTTTTTGAAAACGCACGATGGCACTGACTTTGCTCGTGAATATCCTTCTCTACAGGACCTTGCCGCTTTTTATAAAGATTCATTTTTTACGTTCAACGTAAAGAAAGAAAATGATCGTAAACAAGTAATCGTCTTTACTATTCAAAGGAGATTAGACTTTAAAGGTATTACTCCAGAAACCAAAGTTGTTTCAGATGATCAAGCAGCAGCCATGGCGCAAGCTCCAGCTGCAAAAAGTTTACTTGCACAGTCAGATAAGGCTCTTGCACAAAACACTGCAGAGCAACCAGTTGCGGCTGGTTCTTTTAAGTTAGACCGACCTATTGCTATTGCTGACCTTGTAAATCAAACGACCAGCTCCTCTTTTTTCAAATTATTTGACGCAGCAGTTGCCTCGATGGCAACTTCAAACCTATTTGATGACGCGAGAGCAAAAGATCTTATTAACAAAGTTGCAGACGAGCTTGAAGCCCAAAAGATAGGAGAAAACTCCATTAAATTAATAAAAGGTCTAATGGCCGGGTTTGGCGCAACCACTTTCGTTGACAAATACGGTCGTACTAAAGAACAGTCTCAAATAACTCAACCCATCATCGATAAGCTTGCGGCTCTTGTACCAAATGCAACTGCTCAAAATTCTTCACGTCAATATCAACTAGGCCGTCGTGCAAGAACAATTTTTGAACAAACTGCTCCAGCTGCAAAGATCGCTTTACCTGCAGACTTCAAAATGGAAGAATTTATTAAGTCAATTTCAGCTGGAGAGGTGACTACTGGAGATATTAATCTTCCGGAAGAAGGTCTAGTTAAAGGAAAAGTTGCAAAAGGAGATGCTGAACTTATAAAATTTCAAAAATTAGTTATTGAAAAGTTCAAAGACAAGAAACTAGCAACATTCCCTCTTTATAAGAAGTTTGCGTCCTACGCAGGAGATGGTAATTATGGACCGACTACTGAAAAGATGGTAGCCGCTTTGAAAAAAGCACTAGGTTGTTCAGAAACCGCAGGCACTACGATTAGCGCTGAGCTAATTAATAAGTTGTTGACTAATGAAATAAAAGAAAGCTATATTGGACTTAATTATCAACTAGTTGAACAGTTTGACTATGATGCATTTGGTGAAGTTGAAAAGACATATTCTCCTTCTGGCAAAGGCACAGGCACCGCTAAGAAAAAAGAAGAACCCAAGAAAGCAGTAGGTCTTGACGCAATTGATGCTAAATTCATAGAATATGCAAATCAGATAAAAAGTTACATAGAAAATAGCGATAATTTTAGCGCTTTTAAAGACACAATAAACGACGATGAAGATGGAGCATGGGAGGCAAACGTTCTTAAAAAATTTAGCAAAATCGCAGACTCAATAAAGACTGATCTGGTTCCAATGGTAAAAGGAGTTGAAAAATCTAGTCCTGAAGATTACAAAGATTATATGAAATCGCTTAATATTTTTGGACATGTTCTTAAGGGACAAAACAACTATTACCAAGGCAAGCCTATTGACGATTCACCATGGATATTCAAAGAAAAATTCTTAGGCAACCAAGGCAAAGGCATTGCGTATGCTTTGATGATGTACTTATCGTCTGGTGCTAAGAAAATAGAAATTGATACTAACTTTTAATAAATCTAAGAAAATATGCCAGCAAAAAACAAGAAACAACAAAAACTTTTCGGCATGGTGCTAGCCCTAGAACGAGGCAAGATGCCAAAGGCCAAAGCAAGTAAAAAAGTAAAGGCCATTTCCAAGGGCATGAGCGAGAAAGACATTAAAGACTTTGCCAAGACAAAGCACCAAGGGCTAGAAGAAAATAGAGTTCTTAGCTTTGAGCAATTTATTAATGAGGCATACCTCGATGATGAAGGAAATTTAGCAGATTTTGATTTTACACAAGACGATAACTACGAAACAGATGCATATTCTCAACTTGAGGGGATTGAAGATTTATTAAAAGACGCTGGCGCAGAGTCTGTGAGACATGAAATCAGTGGACCACTTCTCAAATTATATTTTACCTATCGAGATGACCCTCATTTTATGAAGTTGAATCTCGACACAAATGCTGCTCATTTTTCAAGGATATTTGACGATCAAGAATATACTATCTTTCAAGGAGACGGCTATTCTCTTTTCGACTACATTCAATCAGAAGGACTTGACTTTTAAATAATTACGCGGATGAACTTCATCTTAAACCTATCAGGATGGAAATTCCTTACTGAGAGCGAAAATCAGAACACTAAGATCTTTTTTCACTTTCGAAAACCAATTTCCAAATACCAGTTTTTATCTTTTATGGACCTTCGTAGTGCTCTCTTCAAGAGGGTACAAAAGATCTATCCTGACGCAACCTATGCGGCGGCAAAAAGAGTCATCACTATCCCAAATAGGGAATTACCAGAAGAAGTCGAACAGCCTCCTAATTTTATCCTTGACCTGGATAAAACATCTGTTTCTACTGAACCGGAACAACGGATGCCCGATCTTTTGATGGACACCATGTACGAATTTTCAACAAATTCTTCCTATCCTAAGTATTCAGAGAATGGAGTTTTTTGGATTGAGGTCAAGCCTGAATACTCGAACCTGTCAGCTGACGATTTTAAGAAACTAATAACGGACACTATTAAGAAAAAATATGAAATCTTGGATTTTGACTCCTTTGCAGAAGATCTAAAACTTCATTTTTCAATGGAGATCGTTGGCGGCACCTATGGATTATATGGAGAAAACGAGGTCAAGCAGTTTATGGATACTCTAGTGCGTAACGAGGAAGTGATGTACTCTCTCGAACAAATAGAAAAAACAGAGATACAACGTACTGTATTTGATATAAAAAAGGTTAAAGCCGATTTTGGTCTTAAGAAGAAAGAACTAATGGTTGATTACTCTGGTTTTACAAGCGAAAAATTAGATAGCGTTAGTGATTCCATACTAAATTATTTAAGTTACTTGGGTAATCTACTTGGCACCAGTGGTCCTAAGATGAATTATCTTATTGAGCCAGACATGGTCGACTTGCTTCTTCACTTCAAAAAGTACCCAGAGCTCTGGCAAAAATTAGAAGCACGCAGCTCAAGTTAATATTTTTACAAGAACCTCTTCGACAAATTTTTGCATATCCTCGACTCGAATAGTGCTGATGCTGTCCTCGTCTGAGTGACAATTATAGAGTATCGACCAGTCAAGGTATGAGTCTCCCCATTTGACTCTAGATTGGCCTTCATTTAATATTGGCAATGGATTTATTACACAAGAGTCGATTCCATGTGCTCTTAGTATCACCGAATCATTAAATGGTGTAGTGCACACTGGACAATCAAACTTTTCAGTAATTAGGTCCAATAGCTTTCCTGGATAATTACCTATAAAAAATTTATCTCCTCCTCTGCCAGTCAATTCAAGGTTTAACACCCATTCTACTTTACCAAACTCGTCTCGATTAATTTGCTCTGCAAGTCGTGTCGAGCCCATGCCACCAACCTCTTCGCCGTCTAGTATTACCACTGTAACCTCAGGCAAGAGCAGTTTTAGTGCAATTGCATTTATTACTGATGCCGAGTTATCGTTGGCATTGTCTGATTTTGGATTTACAATATCATGATGTGCAACAAGTAGTCGGGTGCCGCCCTTCAGTACAAGATTATGGCCCACTCCTTGGGAACTGGTAAACTCGTCTAGTTCGTACTCAATATCATATTTACTCAACATGTCCATCAGGAATTTTACCCTGGGTTGGGGTTCACCGGCTTTATTAGAATAGAAGGTACCGTTGTTTCTGACCTGGCAAAATGGGTAAATTTCTTTGTAAATGTTATTCTGCATTGCGTTCAAATTGTTCTTGAGTGACCTCGGCAATCGGCACAAAGAGTGAATAGCCATCATCATCCTCAAAATGGTTACATGTATCAATATATTTTGCGCTAAACTTTGTACGCCAATATTCAAATTTATTTTTAACTGCATTCCAACGTGCGACAGTGGCTCGACGGTGATCTCCTAAATAATAGGCTCCGTCCTTTAGGAGGCCTTTGTGGATAGCTCCTGCCTCGATTAGTTTCACCACATAGAAACCATTCCATTCCTCTGGGTCCTCTATGCGAGGCAATTCAGGAATATCTGCAGTGCTCTTAAACTTTGGCAAGTTATTCCAGTATTCGAGCACCCGGATCTTTTGCTCTTGGCGAGCACGGCTAGCTTGTATTTTTGCCGTTAGAAAACGATAGGTTTTTACTACCTTTTCTCTAAGGTCACTGAGAGTACCGTCATTATTGATTAGGTAGTCAGAATATTTCTCAACGTCGATGGACATCGACTCCTTGGACTCTGCTGGTTTTCTAGGATCAACTACACCAATGATTGCGTCAAACACCCCCTGTTCGATACAGGCAGTGAGCTCTGACTGGCTGCGCATACCGACGTATATGTCTGCCCTTTTTACTATCTCTTTGGCTAACTTTGCCGGGTCATCACCATTATATTCGCAAATAAGATTATACCACTCTTCTCGGTGATTTACGCGGTCGGAAAAACACTCGTCTACCGTAGAATAACCGTATTTTTCTTTTAGTACATCAAAAACAAAAATAGTAGAGGATGCCTCTGAACTTGCCAGATGAGTAAGATTAAACTCTCCCTCTAAGATAAGGGCTACTGTATCTTTGCCGTGTCTTGCATGGCCAATGATCAGGAGTTTCATGCGATTATTTTTTAATGAGTAGCTTTCCGTCGACTACTGTGTAGGTATTCCATTCTTTACCTGCTTCTATCGTGCCGTCTGGTCTAAAGATACATACTGCTTTCTCTAAGAGAGGACTCTCCTCGTTTTCAAAACGACCATGCGACTCAAGAAGAACATATAGATCCTTATCCAATTTCTTTGAGAGAAAGACCACCTTGTCGTGGTCCTCGGTAATATCCAAATCGCCATACCAAATCTTACCCTCATCGGTACATAGATTAGCATTGAATACTACTACATTATTTGGTTTATTTTCTCGATAGCGAGACTTTGAAGCTCCAACTAGACGACCAGGGTAGCCTAACGTTTCTAAGATTATTTTTTTCATTTTATTTTATCTTTATATTTTAAACGGATATACTTTTTCCAGTGATCTGTCTTTCTGCCATTGACGAAAAACCAACCAGCTCTGATTTCAAAAAATCTAACGAATTTGTAAAATAGCTGTGTCATAACATTATTAGACAATTTTTTTATAATTAGTAAAGTATTTTTCTCCAATTTTAATTAGATAGTGGTGCTTTAATGGTTGGGTGTGATTGATAGTTACTTAATTGTATATCTTCTTCTAATAAACATTTACAAAAGTTATCGTCTTTAAATGACTCAAATACTTTAACAGCATCTAACGGACCTTCGCCACACTCACCACCTTCATGGGGCCAAAACTCTGTGTTGATGTTTAGGGTTGGTAATGGAAATGGTTCTCTTGTGTGAATGGAGTTTAATAAAAAACATTCAAGTTCAATTAAAGGTTTACCTGTGAATGGGTCTTTATTATTTTTCCATCCATCAATAAATATCTGATTAGCGGATTTAATAATATCTGCTTTAATATCACCAGCATAACCTCCAGAACTTTTTAACAAGCTCCAATCAATATAGATTTTTTTAACTTCTTCCAAACTCAAGTCTCTGCCAATCTGTTCTTTGGCTTGTTCAATATGATTTGAATATAAGTGTACATCACCTAAATTACCAATTAATTCATCAGGAACCATATTAACTGCTTTTGCAATGATTTCTAATAGTAATCCATAAGAAGCAATGTTGAATGGTAAACCTAAGAATGTATCTACTGAACGTTGATTCCACATTAAAGAGATTGCTCGAGTTGGGATATTTGAATCATCCAAATAAACTTTAATCTTATCTGAAGGATCTATATCTATTTGGGCTATTTCACATCTTTCTCTTTGACTCAACTCTCTTGTATAAACTTGAAATCCATAATGACAAGGTGGAAGTACTTGATTTGGCAAATCTGCAGGATTCCAAGCTGAAACCATCAATCGTCTACTATCTGGATTTGTTTTAAGGTCGTTGATTAGATTTTGAATTTGGTCTATTGGTTTATAAACAATCTTTGGCCATTGTAATCTATCATCATTTGGCCATTCCACTAAATCACCAGATTTACACTTTTCTGGTGTATTCCACTTTCTCCATTGCTTACCATACACGGGACCGAGTTCACCCCACTCTTCAGCAAACTCATCATCTGTTTTTATTTTCCCCACAAACTCTTCTTGCGATAAAGGAGTTGGGTTAGAATACCTTAAAGAATCAAAGAACTTCACATAATTCTTATAAGCATCACCGTCCCAAATATGACAACCATTATCAACAAGGAACTTGATGTTGGTATCACCTCTTAAAAACCAAAGAAGTTCAGTTACAATTGATTTCCAAGCCATCTTCTTTGTAGTCAAGAGTGGAAATCCTTCTGACATCTTATGACGGATTTGTCTTCCGAACACTGAGATTGTTCCTGTGCCTGTGCGGTCTTTCTTTTCTACACCATTATCAAGAATGTCTTGAAGTAAGTCTGTGTATGTTTTGTCTAATTTATTCATTTATTGCCTCCTTTACTTGAATTGTATCAATATATGTTTTTAATAAGTTTGCCGCTCGTAGATTAGGTCTACCTCTCTCTACTGTAAATTTATATTTTTCGAAAAAATATTTCAGATTTTCAATATCTGATAATTCGGCACCAGGTAATGAAACTTCAGCATCTTTGTTATCAAAAATCCAATCCTTTTGGTAAGGCAGGTCTTTATTTTCATCCTCTTTTAATAAATCTTGAAGTCGTTTAATTTCAGAGATTACATCATCACCTAATTCAATTTTAGACATCATTGATAAGTCCATTACTTGAGATTCTAATACTTTGATTAGCTCGTCTTTTGCTTCTTCTTTATTCATAACTTTATATTGTTTTATAACTATCAAATTTTAACCATACCTCATCTTCATTTAGATTTAGTATTGGGTAACAATTAATTAAAGTACCTGATTCACATATTTGTTTATATTCAATATCTTCAGTGTAATCTGATTTTGGCATACTAAACCTATTATGTTTTTTTTGCCATTTATAAAAAAATATCACATCTTGTTCTTCAGATAGAGGTATAATAAATTTTCTTTCATCATTATATCTACCCTCAAACCATTTTTCATTAATTTTAACTTTCATAACTTTCTATTGTTTTATCGTTGTAATTAATACCTATACGAATATTCCCATCCTCAACTACCGAGTATATAGTAACACCCCATTGTTTGGCAAAGTCTGGGTTTGTTATTATTCTACCGATGAATTCTTCTTTTGACAAAAGAATATAATTCGGGTCATCTTTGGATACGTTATCCCTCATCAAATCTTTTAGATAATTCTTATACGCCTCATCCAATAATTCTTGTTGTTCTTTATTCATCGTTTTTTATTATAAATGCTTTTAATGCTTCATTCAAATTATGACCATTTTCCCACATCTGTTGTATTTTTGGCATGGTCATATTTTCTCTATCGTAATCCTCATCTTCACCATCAACATAACCATAATTCATACATTCAACAAAAGCTATCATGTAATCATCAACATTAAACGTTTCCTTAGTAATATCATCAGGACAAGTTTCAAATTTACTTCTTAACTCGTTTAGTTTCTTTTGAAAATCATCATTAAATTTAGGGTTGCCATTTTTATCTAAACTTGCTATGTTGGCTCTAACTAATTCAGAATCTTGACAGGTTTTAATAAGACCAGCCTCCGAAGTCCATAACATATCTACATGCTCAACTTCTTTACCTATTTTATAGTGTCCAAATTGTATTCTACAGTAAGGACATTTAATTTCTTGGTGTATCATAACTTTCTATTGTTTTATCGTTGTATGTTATTGTGGTTAGTTTGGTTGGGATGTTTCTTGTTGTTAATTTTGAATTTAACCAATTGTTATTTGGGACTTCAACACCATCAGTATATTCCTTTTCGTAAATTGATTTTCTTTCATCATTACTCAACTCTCTTTCCTCAATCTTTAGTCCCCACTTTTCAGAGAACTCTGGATTGGTTTTACATTTGTTGATGAATTCTTCTTGTGTTAAGATTGCACTATCAGGGTACATAAATTCTATTTTCGGTACAGTATTACCACCAGGAAATTTTGTTTTGTTTACATAGTTCTTATAAACCTCATCCAATAATTCTTGTTGTTCCTTACTCATAACTTTCTATTACTTTGATTTTATGTGGTGTTCAATATCATTTATACACTCACCTATAGTTTCCCAAAAGTGTGTTGGTAAATTTGATAATGACCATCCTCCTAAATTTTCAGGTGCGGTATAGTTTTCTAATGCTTGTTTGAAATCCTTCAAGTTTATCAAAGTATTTTCTAAAGGATGTTGTTCTTTACTCATAATTTTCTATTGTTTTATAGTTGTAGGTGATATTGTGATTGGAATCTCTAAATATTGTAATGATTTTTTTGGTTGTATCATAATATTATAGGATAAAACGTTTCCGTCGTCATCAAATTTTGGTTTAATATTGTAATCTACAATTTCCTGACCAACTAGACTTTCAATCCAATCTACAAATTTTTCTTCTTTATTCATAACTTTCTATTGTTTTATCGTTGTATGTGATTGTGATTAGTTTGGTTGGTATTTTATAAGGTGTGTTATCTACATTAGTAGGAACCATCATATTCGCTAAAGGACCATACTTTTCTTTCCATATTGGTAACGCTATTTTATACCTTTCATCCAAACTCAACTCTCGTTCCTCAATCTTTAATCCCCACTTTTCAGAGAACTCTTCATCTGTTTTGATTTTGTTGATGAATTCTTCTTTTGATAATAATCTAGGAGTTGCATTGTAAACAGGCCCTTCTACAACTATAATGTCTCTATTGATTTCTAAATTAAGGTTTAGTCCTTTGGTTTTATCAATAAAATTCTCATAAACCTCATCCAATAATTCTTGTTCTTTATTCATAACTTTCTATTGTTTTATCGTTGTATGTTATTGTGATTAGTTTGGTTGGTATTTTATAATCATTACAATTTCCTTCATCTCCTTTTATACCACCACCCATTAACATATCCCATTCAAACGGGTCAACATATTTATAACCTAATTCACATCTTTCATCCAAACTCAACTCTCGTTCCTCAATCTTTAATCCCCACTTTTCAGAGAATTCTTTACTTTGTTTGATAACATTTTCAAACTCATTAACATCTAAAGGTTGTGGTTTCCAAGATTCCGTGAGGTATTTTATATAAGCCTCATCCAATAATTCTTGTTGTTCTTTATTCATAACTTTCTATTGTTTAGGTTTAATACTCTGTAATTCACTAGCAAGTGTTTTAGCACTTACATTTTTAACAATTGGAAAAGAAAGTGAATCCCAATCAATTGGATGGCTTTCAGCTTTTGGAATTATAACAAATTCCCCATTTTTCCATTTATAATCGTCAGAACCGATATTCCAAAGACCTGAAGCGTATTGCGTAGCACGTAGTCCAGTTTTAGTAATATATTCGATATAGAATCCATATACAAAATTATGGCCATGACCAGTTTTATATAAATTCTCACCTTTAAAAGAAAATATTGAGACCTTATCCTCTGTGATTTCAGTTACTAATTTTTTTGTCTCATTCTTTATGTCCTCTTCGGTCACATAAACCAGATGAAATTTGTTTTGTTCTTTACTCATAACTATCTATTGTTTTATCGTTGTATGTTATTGTGATTAGTTTGGTTGGGATATCAAAAGCGTCTAATAAATCATTTGGGTTATTTCTTTTATGTGTGTTAGGGTAGTTCTCTTGAAATATTGAAAACTTACCACCAGGAGATTTAATATTAAATCTCTCTTCCAAACTCAACTCTCGTTCTTCAATCTTTAGTCCCCACTTTTCAGAGAACTCATCACAGTATCTTTTACCCATTTTTTTTACAATCTCATCATCACCTTTAATCGTTTTGATAAGAGTTTCTTTCGAATCAGGTATCTTTACAATTTCATTCTTATTGTTTTGATTTTCAGATGATTCAACCCATTTAACATAATTCTCATACACCTCATCTATTAGCTCTTGTTGCTCTTTATTCATAACTTTCTATTGTTTTTTATAAAAATAGGTTTGCCTTCCACATCAAATTCTTTGAATGATATAGGTAATTTCATTTCTAAAACTTTAATATAAGGGTAAAACATATATCCTCTATCAACATTACCTTTTTTACCAATTAAAATTTTATCATTCATAACTTTCTATTGTTTTATTTTTGTATGTTATTGTGATTAGTTTGGTTGGTACGTTGTATTTGTTGCACATATAATTAGCAAAATCAATTTCTGTCATATTAGGTGTTAGGTCGGCAATTTTCCATCTTTCCATCATATCTAATTCTCGTTCTTCAATCTTTAGTCCCCACCTTTCAGAGAACTCAGTATCAGTTTTACATTTGTTGATGAACTCATCTTGTGAATAGAGACCATAACTTTTATTAGGGAATGGTAAATCTAAAATGATTTCTTTCATCCACTTAGACTCATTACATTTATTTACATAGTTATCATACGCCTCATCCAATAATTCATGTTGTTCGTTACTCATAACTTTCTATTGTTTTATTGTTGTGTTAATCATGTCAGGTAAATCTTTTCCATTACCTAATTCCAATAGTTGATAATACTTTTCATCACCTACAATACCATCAACAGTATATTCTGTTTTAATGCCATTTTCATAAATTGGAATTGAATATTCAATGTGCTCATAAGCTCCATCAGGACCTATTTGAAAATCATCACTAATGTATGGTTCATTTTCTAGACCATCCATTAAAGTAACATCCCAATCAGATAATTCTTCGGCATATTCATCAAGAGGTCTAAGACCATTATGGGGTGGTGGAAGTTCCATATTAGAAAATTTCCAATCGGACCATTCTTCAAAGGTGAATAGGGATTCAGGATTTTCTTTAAGGTAGTTTTGGTATTGTGTTTGTAGTGTGCTCATGATATTTTTAATTCATAGAGTGAGTTTTCTGTTTTAAACTTAACGTAACCTTCTCCTTGCTCAACAATTTCAGTAATAACTGTAGTAAGCCAAGTGTAACTTATTCTTGGGTCTAACAAGAGTGATCTACCTATCTGCATATCATCGTGCAGTTCTTTTGATGTGCCATCTTCATTCCATTCAACATACTTAATTATATCACCTCTCTTTACTAAACCATCATTAAGTCGTGTTAAGACATAGTTATAATCTTTAGTTAAGATAAAGTCACCTTGTTCATCAATGCTAAGTGGCAGTTTAGCTTGAACACCAGGTACTGCAGCTATTGCATTGCAATCATATTTGTTTGTTTTATCTTTTGGCTTCATATTATTTCTTTTTAAATTGTTCAAACCATTCCTTAATTTCTTCATCAGTTAAATAAGGACCTGGGCGACTTAATAATAACTCTAACACTTCTTCCTCACTATACATTCTTTTAGCTTGCCATTGAGCACCATCTCTTACTCCAGTCTCCCATATGTCTTGAGTATGTCCTTCAGGATATCCTTCTCTTTCTATAAATTCTTCAAGTGTTTCTTGTTTAGGTTCTAATGGTTTAAAATCTTCCACAGTTCCTCCATTTTTAAAGTGTTGAACAAAATGTGCTTTACCTTCAATAGATTTTTTTAACCCTTCTTTTATTTTTGAATGGCTCGATGTTTGCGGGGCTAGAGTGTCGCTGAGAAAAGCTTCAATCGTTTCGACAGAAGGTTTGGCATCGTCTGTGTGTTCAGAATATTTCCATATCCTGTCTTTAGAGTCCATTATCGATAGCACCGATCGAAAAAAGAGCATTAGCTTATCGTAAGTGAGAACAGTCAGCTGTGTCCCATACTCATCTATAATTAGAAAACCTGACTCTGTCTTGACGGCTTTAAGCACAGGCCCTTCAAAATTAAGTAATACTAACTCTTTTTTTCTCTTATTCATGTGATTTTACGTATTAGTTTGATTTCTCTCGTTGGTCTCACCTGTCGCTGTATTATAAAAGCCGGTGCAGCATAGGTCGAGACTAGTTTGGCAATTGTTTCTGGTCCAGGTATGCCATTTACTCTCTTTCCATGAAGCCTTTCGTCGAAGATGGTTCCTCCCCTGTCCTCTATCTGGTCAATCGGTTTACTATAGTAGAAGACTATTTTGTTGACTATTCCTTCATGAGTAGGCCCGAACTTTTTTAGGTCCCACTCCCTCTCCTCGATAAAAGAGGAGAGCTCCTTGCCAAGTGGCCCGCCGAAAGAAACTCGATCCGGCCACTTGCCCGTTTCTTCTTTTAACTCGACCAGGTAATCAGATAGAGTCGAGAGCAGCTGATTAGCAAACTCTGGATCTTTAGTTATGGGTACCTCAAACTGCATTTTTTCTTATGATAAAGTCTCCGTATTCCACCTCGCCTCGCATCTCTCTCGAGATCTTACATAGGATTGGATTTGCACGAGCGTTGCCCTTGCCAATAAGCCACATATCCCCATTCTCCTTGCACACAAAGGTACGCGATAAAGAGTCCATGCAGTTTAATACATAGTAATCTGAGGTGTCTTGCACCACTCCATAGTGAAAGATAAAACTTTCACTGGAGTAGTAATCAGACGCTGCCTCTGCATATCTAGTAAGAACACGATACACATTCTCAGCAACTGCAGTTGGCATTTTTTTCATAAATTATTTAATTACTCCCATGATCTTAGATTCCTGCACGCTTACTACAGCAAATTCAGCAATCGAGTCCTTGAATTTTTCTTTAAGTCGGTTTTCAGCATCTGAGATATCTGATGCCTCGACCAGGTATTGTTCATACATTTTTCTTGCGCGACCTGTGCGATCGTCAATTGTTTCAAATTTTACTTTTGCGATGTAGTACATAATTGTGTTGTTTTTGTGTTTTTGACTTGTTTTAAGTATTCAGACGACTCGATTGAGCCGATGATTGCATCATATTTTGAATAATATGCAATAAATCCTTCTGTGCCTAACTCTTTGTGTAATTCAAATAGCCGGTCGACTTCAGGTAGGTATATTTTATTAAATCCCATAATAATTATATACTACGGGTTTTTCCATGGTTCCCTTTAAATACTGGAAACCTTAGAGAATGATTACCCATTTGATCTATCGTTTCCTCAAAGTATTGGACGGTAATCACTGAACCTACTATCTCTTCTGGATGCTTGAAATAGTGTCGACGATCTGCCATATTGAAACCGGAACCGACCCTTACTCTGCTTCCCTTGTGCTCGATAATTACTGCACTAAGTACCTCTTCCTCTACTTCGCGTTCATTAACTATTACCCTCTGCTTTTCCATAATAGTTGCAATAACCTCATATTCTGCATCGTGAAAGTCTTTTAGTTTGAGCATATTTTTCGTGCGGTCTCCTTCGTAACCGACATTTCGTCTAGCAATAAGACCTTCCCAGCCGTTGCTTCTGGAGGAATCCCTAAGTTGAACTAGTGTTTCTTCTGAAGTAATAAGATATTGTGCTAGGTTTGAAATAGTATCTCCAGTAAAGGAGAGCCTCTTCAATCGTTCGGAAAGCGGCACGCTTCCTACTCCAGAGTCAAATTCCTCAAGCGTCATAATATCAAATATCCAATACCTGGGATTTTCGATAGTGTGCGACTTTCTCTGTATCTGCTTCAGGATGCCCTGGAAGTCGTCTGAACCATCTTCCTTCATTAGACATATTTCACCATCTAACACGCAATCGGTTAATCCAAGGGACTCTATTGCACTTTTCACGTGGCCTAACGTATCGAACTCTTTTCCGTTTCTAGAGAAAAAGTTGACTTTACCTTCACGGATGATAGTAATGCAGCGCACTCCATCTAATTTACGAGAAACATACCATGAGTTGTCAGCTAGATTAACACCTTTGACTTTAGTGTAATCGTGAGCTAGAGCAACATTGAAGGTTGGAATAAGGTTAGGCATGACACGGTTGATCAGCGTGGTGGTCGCACGGGTCTCAAGATTACGATCGATCACCTGATAGATAAGATCTGCCCATTCTTGATGTTGTTGTATAAATGTATTTACTGCGGAAATTGCGGTGTGTCCAGTAATATTCCGGTCGTTCAAATCGTCCAGTAGAGCGAATAGGTCAACATAATTATCGATTGGCCCAACTAAATCGGTTCTCTTTTTTAGGTTAGCTGAGGTCACGCCATACTGCTTGTAAGGGTGATAGGTATACTGCAGAGCCTTGCGAATAAATTCGAGGTCGGAGTATTTTTTCAAGATTTCTATCTTGTGATTTGTCGAGTTAGAAGAATTAATCTCGACCATGAAATTTCTGAGCTGTTCAAATCCTGTTAGCATGTTAGTGTAGATATAGAGTAACTATACTACATGCTGGAGAACTTTAAAAATTAAGACGCGCCTTTTCCTTTAGGTGCTTATCGCACCAGCCAGCTTCGACCTCTACTGCAAACCTTGCAGGTTTTTTACTAAAGTATCGAGGAAGAAGATGATCAGGCGAATCATCGAACTGATCCATCGTCTCGTGACCAATGTAATTTGCCTCGCCGTCGAAAAAAATAATGTCTAGGGCAAAGGGCACGTCTTTCATCCAAAAGGAGAGAGGTTGTTCGCCATCATAGACAAAAAGCATTCCCTCGTTTTCCTTTGGTTTTTGAGTTGCCCCCATAAAACCTTTTGCTTGGCTGCGAGGAGTAGTTGCCACTTTGAGTTGGAGCGGAGTGCCGCAGATTTCTACCTCGACTGTCTTGCCGTCGACTTGATTTTTTCGACAAAATGTTTCAAAAAGAGGAATTATTGAGTTGGGTCTGTATTGGCTCATGATTGATTAGTTATTAAAAAGAAAAAGCGAGAGGTCGCATGGCGTCCACTCGCTTAGGGTTTTATCAAATAGAATTAATTGATTACTTTTTTGGAGCTTCCTCGCCTTCTTCTGGCATTTCTTCTCCCTCTTCACCTTCTTCACCTTCTTCACCTTCTTCACCTTCTGCATTTTCTTCCTCTCCTTCCTCGCCGCCTTCAAGCTTTTCAACTCTTTCGGTAAGATCTTCAATCATTGCTTTAAGGTCTTCTAGAGTAACTTCTTCAGTTTCCTCTTCCTCTTCGCCTTCTGGTGCTTCTTCCTCTTCTCCTTCAGGTGTTTCGGTTTCTTCTGGATTTGCTCCATATTCGCCGAATTTTGACTCTTCATAGTCGTCGAAGTTTGACTCGCCTTCTGCGCCGCCTCCCATATATTCATTCTCGTTTACTTTACGAGATTTCATAAATCCTGCAAAATTTTTTACTTTCATTTCTCTGTAAATTTTTTATTATTTATCTGCAATATTGAACAAAAAATCAATGCACTTATCTTTTTAAGTCTTTTTCTAAAGAACTAAGTCTTGACTCCAGTTCAGAGAGCATTTTCTTTAATTTTCGTATTGTATTCGTTTGTGAGTTTTCTTCTTCACGATCGTCTATTTCTTTGAACTCTGAATTTTCCTCGTCCTCTGGTTCAAAATCATATTCAGAAGGTTCCTGAGCGTAGAGACCTGCATTTAGATCAATATTTAAGTTTTTATCAGAATCAATTGGACCCTGGCTCAAACCATAATCTGCGTCCCAATCTGAAGACATTGACGTTTCGTGGAGTTGCTTCTGTTTTAAAAATTCTGAAAAACATTTGATTTTCAAAGGAGCTAGATTTTTTATTATTTATCTAGCTAGTTCTTTAATGCTTTAATTTCTTCGTCTAATATACGGATTGCCTCAACTGCCTGGCGTAATTGCATTACTGTCGAAAAGAGGCGCTGTGCAGAGTCTAATCCTTTACCTGTGATTTTGGTTAAAAAGAAATTAATTGACTCAATAGTGGAAGCCGGCATCTTGAACTTAATTGGAAGATCTTCCTTGGGATTCATGTCAGCTAGGGCGTTGTCTATCGTAAGAGTGGTCATGATTACCAAGTATGCCTCATTAGGTCCTTTCCACTCGATTTTTTGGTTAACTGCGTTTTTGATGAATTTAAGGTCAGCATAACTCATCTTTACATCAAATTCTCCATTTCTGCGAGAGATAAGTGCCTCAAGCTGTTCAGCTGGAGTTAATGGTTCCGCATCTTTAATTAAAGATTCTTCTTGTGCAACTGGCGTCTCGTTTACTTCGCTAGTCGTTTCAGGTTGGGTCACTAGTGTTTCTTCCATTTTAAATAATTTTAGAGTTTTTTACTAACACTCCTTAAAATGGTTTATGCTATCCCGACTATTTTTTCTATTTTCTCGCCTCCTCTGGCAATCAGAGAATTTGGGGCAGAACCGTCTCGTAGTCCTTCTTTAGTTCTTGAGTCCATTGCAACAGGTAACAATGCATCCGGATTAACTACTCCCCGATCAACCACAGCATTAATGTCCTTTGCAAATTTTTGAAACCAACCGGCTCCGTTCCATGTAGCATAGATAAAGTGAAAAAGAAGACGGCCGTCATTCAAGACTATTTCTTTTGCCTTTGGTGAAAGATATTTGGTTGTTAAGTAGTCAAACTGAGGCTTAATGATCCTGCCAGCTAGGTAACGTAATCTATTTTCTAATGCTCCTCCCTTATAATTCCACTGCCATGTGTTTTTAGCATCCGCCGCATCAATCGTTTCCCAAAACTCCTTTGCCTCTGGTGTTTTGTATGCATATTCTCCAGATTCAATATGTTGCAAATTAGCAAGAACACTATTTTCCTTTCTGGGAGTTGCATAGTATAGTCCGTGACCGGCATGGCGATCTAATCCAAACATGGTTTCTCCACTTCTATCATAGTCTCCAAATTTTTGAGGATTGCGAGTCCTCATATTAGGGTGAAAATATCCTCCTTCTAACTTATCAATTACTGTTGCAACAACGGTATCGTAATCAGTCATGTCCTTTTCAATTGTCGCAACGCTTGCTGAAATTTTTCCAGCATCCTCCATTGGGAGAGATTTTGCCTCTACACTATTCAATATTGCCAGTGTTTCTGGGCCAGCGACACCGTTTGCCTCAAGCCCATTTTGTTTTTGAAACTGTTCAACCGCTGCCTTTGTTTCTGGACCAAATATTCCATCTATTCCATAAATCGAAAGACGATAATTTAGATTGACTAGTCGCAGCTGAAGATCGCTAACTTCCTTTCCCCTAGATCCATTTGCAAGAATTGTGCTGTCAGTTGACATTTGTGTCGACTGCTGCTCATAGATCTTGTTCCACTTAATATAATTCAATATGTAATTCACTGGAGAAACTTTTTTTTATTTATTTAGGGAAAGGTGCCTGTCTAAAATTATCAGCTGTCTTGAATTAGTAAGTGAATAGGCTTCTTCTGGACCAACAAATTTTGCCCAATCTACTTCTTCTAATTGTAATTGATTCTTAGGAAT
>Ga0214919_10002254_pt1 | contig 30544 bp, 31 predicted proteins | sample LL1503_MetaG_FD_177994 | JGI IMG/M metagenome (GOLD analysis project Ga0214919, IMG submission 177994) | Freshwater microbial communities from Lake Lanier, Atlanta, Georgia, United States - LL-1503 | ecosystem: Environmental > Aquatic > Freshwater > Lake | place: USA: Georgia | collected... | reverse complement strand
GGGGCCAGCGCCTGGCTGAGCATGCCTGCCAAGCGGGCGCGAAACACCAAGCACACCACGCCCCAAAACGCCATCGCCAAATAAATGATCATAGACATCCATGACGCGGGGACGTGCACAAAAATAATCCGATAGCCCTCGCCTTGCTGGGCATCGGTGGGCGCGACCATGAAGCCCACCCACATGCCAGCCAGCGCCAAGGCCAAGGCCAACCCCGCCAACGGTGGCCACCACAGCCCGGCCAAACCGTAAAAGGTTTGCGGTGCGGCGTAATGGGTCCAAGGGATGCGGCGCATGGGTTTATTCCAAGGCAATGCGCAAGGCCTGGGCACAGGCCCAGGGGCTGAACAAGCCCGACAGCAGCAGCAAGGCCATCAGCACCGACAAGTGCGCCCCGCTGCCCAAGCCGGCGGCCAAAGCCTCAACCGCACCGGCCCCAAACACCAGCACCGGCACAAACAAGGGCAACACCAACAAGGCCAGCAAGACACCGCCGCCGCGCAAACCCAAGGTCAGGGCTGCGCCTATGGCTCCAAGACAAGACAACACGGGGGTACCGATCAAAAGGGACAGGGCCAACACGCCCAGGGCATCGCCAGACAGGTCAAACAAGACCCCCAGCAAGGGCACCAATAATACCAATGGCAAGCCACACAAGACCCAATGGGCGGCGATTTTCGCCACAACCAGCAAGGTCAATGGCGTGCCCGACAGCAGCATTTGCTCCAGCGTGCCGTCGCGGTGATCGGCCTCGAACAAGCGGTTCAGGGCCAGCAAACTTGCCAGCAATGCCCCCACCCACAGCACGCCCGGGGCGAGCATGCGCAAGGTGGTGCGCTCGGGGCCCACCGCCAGCGGGAACAAAGCGGCCACCACCACAAAGAAAAACACCACGGTCAACACCTCGCTGGGGCGGCGCAAGGCCAGCAGCACATCGCGGCGCAGCAACGACCACAGCGCGTTCATGGCGCGCCCAATCGCAGGCTGCGGTTGTCGCCCCCGCTCAACTCGACCGCTTGGTGGCTGGTAAACACCACCATCCCGCCTTGCGCCACATGGGCTTGCATCAAGCCTTGCAGCACGGTGCAGGCGGGGCTGTCCAAAGCGACGAAGGGTTCGTCAAGCAGCCACAATCGCGCCGGGCTCAGGCACAAGCGGGCCAGCGCGACGCGGCGCTTTTGGCCTTGCGACAAGACCTGCAAAGGCAAGTGCTCACGCCCGCGCAAACCCATTTGGCGCAAGGCTGCGGTGGCTGCGTCGATCGACCAGGCTTGGTCCATGAGGGCGGCGGCGAAGTGCAGGTTCTCCAGCGCGCTCAGGCCTTCTTTGAGGGCCAAGGCATGGCCCAGGTAGAGCATCTCGCGCAGATAGGTTTCGCGCACCTGCGCCATCGGCGCGCCATCCCACAGCAGCTCACCGGCAGCGGGTTCGCTCAAACCGCACAGCAAGCGCAACAAACTGGTTTTGCCGCTGCCGTTGTCGCCTTGCAGGTGCATGCTTTGACCCGGCGCGACCGACAGGTTGAGCCCGGTGAACAAGGTTTTGCCCCCACGCGCACAGACCAGATCGCGGGTTTGCAAGCCCAAAGCGTTGGCTTGGGCCATCACATGTAGGTGCCACACAAGGTGAGCACCTCTCCGCCGCTGCCAATTTTGAAGCGTGCCAAGCCCGCACTGCGCTCGGTGTTGACGCCGCCCAGATCGAGTCGGCGCACACCGCGCTGGCGCAACTCCTGCATGGCCTGCCACAGCAGCAGGTTGTGGGCGTTGAGGTCGCGCCCCACATCGCTGGACCAACCCACTTGGTAGGTGGCGGCCTGGCCATGGATCAAAAACAGCATGGCCGCCGCCCGTTCACCGGCGGCATCGGCACGCAAGATCAACGCCGTTTTGGACACGTGCTTGCGCGCATGGATGTATTGGTTGATCCAACCCAGTGGCAAACCCGAAAAACCGCGCGACAAGCGCTGCTTGAGTTCTTCTTCCATCAACCATGCATATTGCGCCGGGTTGGCCCCCACGCGCTGCACCTGCAGGCCCGCACCCTCGGCGGCGACCAAGCGGTTGCGCCAGCGCGCGTCCATGGCCGCACGCAGTTGTGCGTCGCTGTGCGAGAGGTTGAGGATCACGGTGGACTCGCCCGTCATCACCCGGGTCATGCCGCGCCAGCGCACGCCTTCTGGGGCTGGCGGCTCATCGGGGGAGAACAAAGCCAAGCGCGGCCGCCACAGTGGCAACTGGCGCTTCAAGGCCACCAGCACCTGGGCCTTTTCGCTGCGTTGCAAGGGCACCAACCACAGCGGGCCATGGGCGCACAAGGCGACGGTGGCGATCAAGCCGACCCGGCGCGCGCTGAATTGGGCCATGGCGATGGTCTGCCCATCGCGCTGCACCCGCGCGCGCAAACAAGCCACGCCCAGCGCCATCATGGTCTCGCCATAAGCCCAATCTTGTTGCAATGCAGCTGCAGCTTGGCCGTGGGCCTGGTCCCAGGCCTGGGCATCGTGGCCGTCCCATAGGACCTTCATGCTTTTAGAATGCCCCCACCATGAACCCATTGACCCGCTGGCTGCGTCGCCCCCCCGTGCAAACCGTGATGGGGCAGCGCCTGCCCGAACCGCGTTTGACTTGGGGCGCGGCCACCATGGCCTTGCTTTATTTGGGCGTGCCAGTGTTGGCCGTGGGCATGGTGATTGATGCGCTCATTCAGCTCACCACCGGTCGCTGCACCGGCGTGTGGTGCTGGTTTGGCTGAAACCCACCGCAGGCCCCCCACCGAACGCAGGCGCAGCATCTGCGCGCGGGGCCCTGCACGCATGAACCCTGGCTGGGGCTGGGGGGAACGGGTTTGGCTTGGCATACAGGGGTTTGATCTTACCGCCGCCGGGTGACACACGCCTTGACCACAGGCTTTGTCGCCCGCGTGGCAAAGCCCCTGCGCCAGCACCTGGGGGTGGTCAATAATCGGTCTCTTACCTACCGCAGGAGACCGCACATGACAACCACCCGCCGTTTCTGGACACTGCTGATGGTGGCTGGCTTGGCCGCCGGCACCGCACTGGCCCAAGCACCCGCTTTTCCCAGCCGCGCCCTCAGCCTGGTGGTGCCCAACCCACCCGGCGGACTGGTCGACACCTCGGCGCGCTTGGTGGCCGAGCCCTTGGCGCGCTTGATCGGCCAATCGGTGGTGGTGGACAACAAACCCGGTGCCAGTGGCAACTTGGCCTACCAAACCGTGGCCCGTTCGGCCAAAGATGGCCACACCTTGTTGGTGTCGTACTCGGGCTACCACGTGGCCAACCACATCCTGATGGACAAGGTGGGCTGGGAGATGCGCGACCTCACCCCCGTGGGCCTGATCACCGTGGCCACCAATGTGATTGCGGTGCACCCCTCGCTGCCGGTGAGCAACCTCAAAGAGTTCATTGCCTACCTCAAGGCCAACCCCGGCAAGGTCAATTACGCCTCGCAAGGCAATGGCTCGGTGTCGCACATCGGCACCGAAATATTCAAGCAACAAACCGGCACCGACATGGTCCATGTGCCTTACAAAGGTTCGGGCCAAGCGATCCAAGACGTGCTCTCAGGCCAGGTGCAGGTGTTCATCACCACCCCACCGTCGGTGATGGGCCATGTATTGGCGGGCAAGCTCAAGGCCTTGGCGGTGACCGGCAAAATCCGCCACCCCCAATTGCCGCAAGTGCCCACCATTGCCGAAGCTGGTTTGCCCAGTTTTTCGCTCGAGTCTTGGGTGGCGTTGTATGTGGCCAGTGGCACGCCCCCGGCGGTGGTGCAAAAGCTCGCTGCGGACGTCAAGCGCAGCATGGAGCTGCCCGAAACGCGCCAGCGCGCTGACCAAGCCGGCATCGAGGTGCGCTACCTGAGCCCGGCCGAGACCACCAAACTGCTCGAAGCCGACATCGCCAGTTGGTCGGTGGCGATCAAGCAAGCCAACATCAAGCTCGACTGATGGCCCCACTGCAGACCCCAAGCGCAGGCCTGACCCACGGTTTGCGCCTTGCACTGATCACCACCTGTGCGGTGATCGCATGCGCTGTGGGCGCCACCCCAAGCTGGGCCCAAAGCCCCACCGATTACCCCAATAAACCGGTCAAGATCATCGCCCCCGTTGCGCCCGGTGGTGGCGTGGACTTGATCGCCCGCACCGTGGCCGAGCGCTTGACCAAGGCGCTGGGCCAGTCCTTTGTGGTCGACAACCAAAGTGGCGGCGGCGGTGCCATCGCTTCGGCCAATGTGGCACGCGCCCCAGCCGATGGCTACACCTTGTTGCTGGCCTACGTGGGCACCCACGGCACCAACCCCGCGGTGCGCAAACTGCCCTACGACGCGGTGAAAGACTTCAGCCCCATTGCCATGGTCGGGGGCACGCCCAATGTGCTGGTGGTCTACCCCGGTGTGCCGGTCAATGACCTGAAATCCTTTGTGGTCCACGCCAAAAAGTTCCCCGCCGGTTTGAGCTATGGCTCGGCTGGCCAAGGCACGCTGACCCATTTGGCGATGGAGCAGTTCAAGCTGCAAGCGCAGTTCTTCAGCGTGCACGTGCCCTACCGCGGCATTGGGCCGGCCTTCACCGACCTGATGGGCGGCCAAACCCAGGCCTTGTTCCCCGGCTTGGCCGCGGCCTTGCCCCACATCAAGTCGGGCAAGGTGCGGGCGCTGGCGGTGACGGGCCTCAAACGCCACCCGCTGATCCCCGACGTGCCCACCTTTGCCGAGCTCGGTTACGCAGGCTTTGACGGCGTGCAGTGGTATGGCATCGTGGGACCGGCCAAGCTGCCCGAAAAAATCACCGCCCGCTTGAATGAAGAAATCAACAGGGCCATCAACAACCCCGAGCTCAAAGAGCGCTTGTCGGCCGAGGCCATCCAACCCATGCCCATGGCCAGCGATGCCTTTGGCCAATACATCCGCCAAGACATTGCGCGCTGGACCGCAGTGGCCAAGGAGCGGCGCATCGAGATCGATTGAGCCCATCCCCGCCATCACCCACCCCTTTTTTTTGTTGAACCCCAAGGATTTTTGATATGGCCCGCAATACCCAGGTCAGCGCCGACCACAACGCCCCACCCATCACCGACATCTTGGCCCGCCACGTGGCCGAACATGCCTCGCGCGGTTGGAGTGACGCGGTCGAGCACGAAGCCCTGCGCACTTGGCTCAACTGGGTGGGTTGCGCCATTGGTGCGGCCCAGCACGACAGCGTGCTGTCGGCGCTGGCGGCGATGCAAGCTTTTGACTCGGCCCCCCAGGCCAGCTTGCTTGGGCGCAGCGATCGCGTGGACATGGGCGCAGCCGCGCTGATCAACGGCATTTCGTCGCACACATTTGACTTTGACGACACCCACCTCAAAACCATCATCCACCCGGCCGGTCCGGTGGCCTCTGCCTTGCTGGCGCTGGCCGAGCACCGGCATTTTTCGGGTCGCCAAATCATCGACGCCTTGGTGCTGGGCATCGACGTGTCGTGCCGCATTGGCAACTGCATGTACCCCGACCACTACGACCGGGGCTGGCACATCACCGGCTCGACCGGCAGCGTGGGGGCGGCCGCTGCGTGCGCGCGCTTGTTGGGCCTGAACGTGCAGCAAACCGCCATGGCCATGGGCATTGCCGCCTCGCAACCAATTGGCATGCGCGAACAGTTTGGCACCATGACCAAGCCCTTTCACCCCGGTGGCAGCGCGCGCGCCGGATTGACCAGCGCCTTGTTGGCACAAAACGGCTTCACCGCCAGCGCCAAGGCACTGGAGGCACCGCGCGGCTACATCCAAACGGTATCCACCAAGCACGACTGGTCAGAGATCACCAACGAGTTGGGCGAGCGGTTTGAAATTTCTTTCAACACCTACAAGCCCTTTGCCTGCGGCATCGTGGTGCACCCCAGCATCGACGCTTGCGTGCAACTGCGCGCCAAAGGCATCACGCCCGAACAAATCGAACGCATCGACCTCAAGGTGCACTCGCTGGTGCTGGAGCTGACCGGCAAAAAAACACCCGCCGATGGCTTGCAAGCCAAGTTCAGCGTCTACCACGGCTGCGCCGCCGGTTTGATGGTCGGCCGTGCGGGCGAAGACGAGTACGAAGACGCCTTTGTCACCCGCGCCGACACCGTGGCCTTGCGCGCCAAAGTCAATGCGGTGGTCGATGACGCCATCGACGAGGCCTCGGCCGACGTCACCGCCCACCTCAAAGATGGTCGCCAAGTGCATGTGTTTGTCGAGCACGCCATTGGGTCGATGCAAAACCCCATGACAGACGCCCAACTCGAGGCCAAGTTCCACAGCCTGGCCGATGGCGTGATCGGTGCCCACCGCGCCCAAGACGCCATCGCTGCCTGCTGGGCCATGAATCAAGCCCCAGGCGTGCAAGCCTTGCTGCAAGCGGCTTGCCCCCGCTGAGCCCTGCAAGGCCAGCCCCGCCCCCCTACCGGGCTTGTCGCCCAAAGCGCAAGCCAGGTCTGGGGCCTTTCGATACAGTCAGACGTTTCACCGCCCCCCAATTGCACACAGGAGCATTCAGCCATGAGCACAAAACCCGACCCAGCCCTCATCGACGATTTGGTGGTGGCCAACCACATCTTGGTCAACCAAGGCGTGCTTGACGGCTTTGGCCACATCAGCGTGCGCGACCCGGCCAACCCGCAGCGATTTTTCATCGCCCGCAGCATGGCCCCAGCGCTGGTGCAAGCCGACGACATCTTGGCCTGCGACCTCGACAGCAATGTCATAGATGAGCGCGGCCGCAAGACCTACTTGGAGCGCTTCATCCATGGCGAAATTTTCAAACTCCGCCCCGATGTGAACGCGGTCATCCACAGCCACTCGCCCTCGGTCATCCCGTTTGGCGTGACGGGCGCGCGCTTGCGCCCGATTTGCCACATGAGTGGTTTTTTGGGTGCGACCACACCGGTGTTTGAAATCCGCCACGCGGCCGGAGAAGACTCCGACTTGCTGGTGCGCAGCCACGCATTGGGCAAAGCCTTGGCCGAGGTGCTGGGCCCCAACCCCGTGGCATTGATGCGCGGCCACGGCAGCGTGGCCGTGGGCAGCTCGATCAAGCAGGTGGTGTACCGCGCCATCTACACCGAAAGCAATGCCCGCTTGCAAGCCATGTCCATGCCCTTGGGCGAGATCAGCTACCTCACCGACGGGGAGGCGCGCGCCACCGCCGAGATGAACGACCAGCACCTGGACCGGCCCTGGCAAATGTGGAAGCGCGACGCCCAACAAGCCCGCTAAAGCCACACCCCTAAGATGCACATCCCCACCCCCACCCCTTGGCGCGAACTCACCCAAGCCCGGCTTGACTGGGCCTACGACCAAACCCAACACGCCCCCAACCTCAACGAGGTGTTGCAAGCCTGCGCGGCGCACAGCCAAGCGGTGCAAGCCGGTTTGCAAGCGCGTGGATTGCATCAACGACACGCCTATGGCGAGCACCCCGACGAGGCCTTGGACTGGTACCGCCCTGCCCAGCCCAGTGGTGTATTGGTGTTTTTTGTGCACGGCGGTGCTTGGCGGCGCGGCCGCGCCCAAGACTACACGCTGGGGTCCGATTGGCTCACCGACGCCGGATGCCATGTGGTGGTGCCCGACTTTTCCGCCGTCACCGACCGTGCTGGCCAATTGGGTGTGCTGGCCGATCAATTGCGCCGCGCCCTGGCGTGGGTGGCGCAACACGCTGGTGCGCACGGGGCCGATGCCCAGCGCGTGGTCTTGGTTGGCCACTCCTCGGGGGCGCACCTGGCGGCCACCTTGGCCACCACCGATGTGGCCACGCGTCCAGCGGGCCTGCGCGTGCGCGGCTTGCTCAGTTGCAGCGGCATGTACGACCTCGAGCCCGTCAGCCACAGCGCGCGCAGCAGCTATGTGCAATTCACCCCCGAGGTGGTGCAAGACCTGAGCCCCATCCGCCACATCCCACGCATCGCCCACCCAGTGCGTTTGCTGATTGGCGAGAACGAGTCGCCCGAGTTCATCCGCCAAGGGGTCGATTTCAACGCGGCTTTGCAAGCCCAGGCCATGGACAGCACGCTGCACATGGGCGCCGGGTTGAACCACTTGGAAATTTTGCATTCCCTGGCGCGGCCAACAGGGTTTTTTGCCCAGCACCTGGGTGCGCTGATCGCGCTGGCCTGAGTCCATACCCGGGGGCTGTGCAAGACCCCCGTGCCACCCCTCATTGACAGACGGGGATGGGTCGACCTATGATGTGTTGTATGCATTTGCAAACAACTAAACCCATTTCACAAGCCTGATGCAATCGCCGCCCACTGCCCCCACCACTGCAGCAGAGCTTGGCGGCTGGGACGCCGCCGCTTGGGTGCAGCCCCACCGGGTGCACCGTGGCGTCTACACCGACCCGGCCGTGTTTGCCCTGGAGCAGCAGCGCATTTTTCAACGTGCTTGGGTGTATATCGGCCATGAAAGCGAAGTGCCTGAGCCCGGTGACCACATCTTGGCCCACATGGGCACGCAAGAGATCGTGCTGGTGCGCCAAGCCAACGGTGGCTTGGCGGCATTTGAAAACCGCTGCAGCCACCGAGGCGCCCGTTTGGTGGTGCAACCCAAAGACCAAGCGCGCCAATTCACCTGCGCCTACCACGCCTGGTCATTCCACCTGGACGGGCGGTTGCAAGCCATGCCCTTGGCGCAAGGTTATGACCCCGAACCCGCGCAAGACCAGCGCGACTTGACCCGCATCCGCCAGGTGCAAAGTTACCGCGGCTTTGTGTTTGCCATGCACAGCGACGGGGGCCCAACCTTGGCGCAATTTTTGGGGGGTCTGGCCAGCGCACTCGACAACATGGTGGACCGCTCGCCCAGCGGTCGTTTGGTGCACAGCGGGGGCAAACTGCGCATGCTCTACCACGGCAACTGGAAGTTGTTCATGGAAAACGCCGTCGACCTGGTGCACCCGTTGTTCGTGCACGGTGGGGCAGTGATGGTGGCGCGCCAACACCCCGAATGGGCCGCGCTCGAAGGCGTCACTGGGCAAACCACCCAAATGCTGCTGGCCAATGGCATGAAACTGAGCGAATGGGACGGTGTGGATTTGCACGCCCACGATGGCGGTCATGTGTACATGGGGGGGTTCTACCGCCATGGGGTGATTGCCCCACAACGCCAAGACCCGGTGTTCAACGCTTACCAGGCCGCCTTGGTGCAATGCCATGGACCCGAAAAAGCCCAAGCCGTGTTGGCGATGGACCGCTTCAACAACCTGATTTGGCCCAACCTGTCGGTCAATGCACGCTTTCAAACCGTGCGCATGGTGCAACCGCTGGCGGTGGACAAAACCATGATCACCAGCTATTGCTTTGCCATGGAAGGCGCGCCAGCCGAGATGCACGAGTTGAGTTTGCGTTTTCTCAACACCGCCAGTTCGCCCGGCTCGCTGGTGGCCAGCGACGACCTGGAAATTTTTGAGCGCTGCCAGCAAGGCCTGAGCGAGGGGCTCAACGATTGGATCGACACCGCGCGTGGCCTGGGCAGCGATCAAGCCCAAAGCGCCACCCATTGGCGCGCCAACGGCACCAGCGAGTTGCCCATTCGCCACCAGTTGCAGGCTTGGCTGCACTGGATGCGCGCCCCCGCCTGAGGCCTGTTGCATGCACACCCCAACTGACTGGAACCCACCCGACTGGTACCGCTTTGTGCTGGACGAAGCCACCTTGCTCGACGCGCGTGGTTTTGTTGACTGGGTGGGTTTATTCACCCCCGATGGGCGCTACTGGATGCCCGCCTCGCCAGATGCCACAGAAGGCCAAACCACTTTGGCCTTGTTTGACGAAACACCTGAAGTGTTGATGCTGCGTGCACAACGCCTGTTGCACCCGCTCACCCATGTGCAAATTCCGCCTTCGCGCACCCACCACCATGTCAGCGGCATACAGCTGATCCAAGCCACCAACGAGGGCTTGCGTGTGGCCTCGATGCAATGGATCGTGGAGCAACGCGCGCAAGTCCAACGCCACTTCAGTGCCCGGGTGCAACACCATTTGCGCGCCACCCCGCAGGGCTTGAAGATGGTGCTCAAACGCATCGAACTGATCGACGCCGAGGCGGCGCACCGCGCCATGCCGTTCCCGCTGTGACGCTGCCGCACTTGCCTTGAACACCGCATGAGCACCTCTCCCACCACCGAACCGGCAAGCAGCGCAGCGGACACCGACTGGGTTGGCCAGGCCCTGCCACGCGTTGGTGCACAACGTTTGGTGGCTGGTCGTGGCCGCTACACCGACGATGTGCGCTTGCCCGGCTTGCTGCATGCAGCCTTTTTGCGCAGCCCCTGGGCGAGTGCCCGCTGGTCGCCGTTGGACCTGAGCGCGGCACGCGCCCTGCCCGGCGTGCGCGGGGTGTGGCAAGCCAGCGACTTGGCACCCATCTGTCACACCTGGACGACCGCCTTGGCCACGCTGCCCCAGCACCGCAGTGCAGCACAAGGTCCGCTGGCCGATGGCCAAAGCCATTGGCAAGGGCAACCTGTGGTGATGGTGGTGGCCACCAGCCGCGCCGTGGCCGAAGACGCGCTGGCCTTGATCGACATCGCCTGGCAAGAGTGCACGCCAGTGGTCGATGCCGCGGCAGCCTTGCAAGCCGACAGCCCCCCCATCCACCCCAGCTTGGGCAGCAACCTGGCACTGGCCCACCAGTGGGGGGCCGACAGCTTTGCCGCAGTCGCCGCCCAGGCCCATTGCGTGGTTGAGCGCGACTTGGTCTACGCCCGCCACACCGGCGTGCCCTTGGAGGGGCGTGCCATCGTGGCCGAGTTTGACCCCTCAACGCGCAACCTCACCGTGCACCAATCGACCCAAGTGCCGCAGCAAATGCGCGCCTTGATGGCCCAAATTTTTGGCCTGCGCGAGACCGATGTGCGCGTCATCACCCCCGATGTGGGCGGTGCCTTTGGGGTCAAGCTGCATGTGTACGACGACGAAATGGCCGCTGTGGCTGCGGCCATTTTGTTGGGGCAACCGGTCAAATTCATCAGCGACCGCTTTGAAGCCTTCAACAGCGATGTGCACGCACGCTCGCACCGGGTGCGCGCGCAGCTCGCGCTCGACGCCCAAGGCATGGTGCTGGGCTTTGCGGTGGACGACTTGATGGACATCGGTGCGTATTCGATGTACCCGCGCACCAGCGTGCTCGAAGGCATGCAAGCGGTATCTCTGGTGGGTGCACCTTACTGTGGGCCCGTGCTGCAAGCCCAGCTGCGCGTGGCCTACCAAAACAAAGCACCGGTGGGCGCGTACCGCGGTGTGGGCCAGCCGGTGGCTTGCGCCATCACCGAGCAGCTGATGGATGCCGCTGCCGCCACCATGGGGCTGGACCCGGCCGAGCTGCGCCGGCGCAATTTCCGCGTGACCGCACAACACGGTGCCAGCGGGGCCAATGGCATGGACTTGGGCGGGCTGTCACACCATGCGTGCTTGGAGCGCTTGCTCAAACTGATGGACTACGACCTTTTGCGTGCCCAGCAACAAAGCGCACGCGCACAAGGCCGCCAGTTTGGCATTGGCCTGGCGGCGTTTGTGGAGTTGACCGCGCCCGGCCCGGCGTTTTATGGCGCGGCCGGTGCGCCCATCACCGCGCAAGATGGTTGCGTGCTGCGACTGGAACCCGATGGCGGTGTGACCTGTCTGATCAGCAGCACCGACCAAGGCCAGGGCATCGACACCGTGCTGCAGCAACTCATCGCCCAAAGCCTGGGGCTGGAGATGGCCGCCATTCGCGTGGTGCGCGGCGACACCCACAGCGTGCCCGCAGGTGGCGGCACCTGGGCATCGCGCGGCATGGTGGTCGGCGGTGAGGCCGCTTTGTTGGCCGCACAACAACTGCACCACCAACTGGCCCAACTGGCCGCGGCCGTGCTCGGCGTGGAGGCGGCGCAACTGCAATGGCGCAATGGTGCCTTTCACCATGCGAGCGGCCATGTGGCGTGGCTGCGCTTGGCCCAGATGCTGCACTTTCGCATGCACGAACTGCCTGCGGGGTTTCAGCCCCAGTCGATTGCCTTCGCCAGTGCCGTGCCGCGCCAACCCTTCATGGCCTCCAACGGCATCCAAGCCAGTTGGCTCGAAGTCGACCCCGACACGGGTTTTGTGAGCTTGCTCAAACACTGGGTGGTGGAAGACTGCGGGCGCGTGCTCAACCCCTTGCTGGCCGACGAGCAACTGCGCGGCGGCGTGGTGCAAGGATTGGGGGCCGCATTGTTTGAAGAATGCCGATATGACGAACAAGGCCAACACCTGAGCTCCACCCTGGCCGACTACCTGGTCCCGATGGCCGGCGAAATGCCCGACATCGTGATCGCCCATGTGCACACCCCCGTCACCGGCACCTTGCTCGGTGCCAAAGGCATTGGCGAGGCAGGCACCATTGGCGCGGGCGCTGCCGTGGCCAACGCGGTGCACGATGCGCTCTCTCCATGGGGCGTGCACATCGCCAGCCAACCCTACACGCCCGAAAAAATCCTGCAAGCCTTGGGGCGAACAGGTGCGCCCGCATGAAGATCACCGCCATCCAAGAAGCCAGCGTGCCGATTGGCTCGGCCATGCGCAACGCTTCGATTGCTTTTGATCAGATGACCGCCTCTGCTTTGGCCATTCGCACCGACCAGATGGTCGAAGGCCAGCCGCTGGTGGGCCTGGCCTTTGACTCGATCGGCCGTTATGCCAAGGGCGGATTGCTGCGCGAACGCTTCATCCCACGCCTGCTGGCCGCACCTGCGGGCGAGCTGCTGGATGCACAAGGCCTGATCGATCCCAACCGCTGTGTGGCCATCCTCATGCGTGGCGAAAAACAAGGGGGCCACGGGGAGCGACCGGGTGCGGTGGGGTTGCTCGACGCTGCGCTGTGGGATTTGCGTGCCAAACAAATGGGCTTGCCGCTGTGGCAATGCCTGGCCCAAACCTACACAGGACTTGCACCGCAAGCCCGCATTGCCAGTTACGCATCATGCGGGCATTTCACCGATAACCCCGCCCCCAACATTTTGCGCGACGAGGTGGCCCAGTGCCTGGCATTGGGCTACACCACGGTCAAAATCAAACTCAGTGGGCGCGATGCACGGTTGGATGCGCAGCGCATCGCCAGTGCGTTGGACGCAGGTTTGGATGCCACGCAATTGGCGGTTGACCTCAACGGCCAATGGGACGCTGACCGCACCGATGTGTTGAACGTGCTGGCCCAATACCCCCTGGCCTGGGTGGAAGAGCCCACCCCAGCGCTGGACTACGCCGCCCTCGCCGCGTTTTGCCAGCACCACGCTGGCCCAGTGGCCACCGGAGAAAATCTGTTCTCGCTCGACGACACCACCAACTTGCTGCGCTACGCGGGCCTGCGCCCCTTGCAAGACCGCTTGCAAATGGACATCTCTTTGTCGTATGGCGTGGGCGAGTACCGCGCCATGATCGAACGCGCCCACGCATTGGGCTGGTCGCGCCAATCCTTTTGGCCCCACGCAGGGCATTTGTTTGCCGCCCATGTGGTGGCCGCCTTGGGCCTGGGCAGCCATGAATCGGCACCCGATGCCAGCCGCATGTATGGCGGTTTGTGGGATGGCGTGCCGGTGGTCGATGGCCACATCCAACTGCCCAACCACCCCGGTGTGGGCTTTGAACACAAAGCCAACCTGATGGCCGTTTTGCACCCCCTGCGCTGAGACGACCGCTGGCCCAACCCATTGACCCCCACTCACACACCTCAGGAGAAAACCCCCATGACCACCGCCAAACTGCGCCACATCGCCATATCCGTGCCCGACTTGGAGGCGTCCGCTGCTTTTTACGAGCAGGCCTTTGGCCTCAAACGGGTCAACTTTGTCGTCACCCCTTATGGCGATGGCCTCTCGCTCAGCGACGGGGTGATCAACCTGACCTTGCTGAAGTTTCACACCGATGACGCGGCCGGTGACGAGCGCGGCAAAGACTTTGTGGGCATCCACCACATGGGTTTCATCGTCGACGACTTGGAGGCCATGAGCGAACAGATCAAAGCCCATGGCGGCACCTTCCACCGCGAACTCAAGGGCGGCAACGGGGTGGACTTTGAGCGCAAGTTCCGCGACCCCAATGGCATTGTTTTTGATATTTCTCACCGTGGCTGGGTGGGCATCGAACCCAGCGCAGCCTGACCCGGGCACGCCAGATACCCGCGCATGAAACCCGCCGCCTTTCAATACCTGTGCCCAAGCACGCTCGATGAAGCCTTGCAGGCCTTGGCCGCGCATGGCGATCAGGCCAGTGTGCTCGCCGGTGGGCAAAGCCTCATGCCCATGCTGTCGTTTCGCTTGCTCGAACCACAGTGGGTGGTCGACATCAACCGCATCCCCGGCCTGGACCATATCCGCTTGGACGGCCGCACGCTGCGCTTGGGTGCCTTGGTGCGCCACGCCCAGGTGATGGCCAGCGATTTGGTGGCCGCGCACCTGCCCTTGTTGGCCCAGGCCATGCCCCACATCGCCCACGTGGCCATCCGCGAGCGCGGCACCTTGGGCGGCAGCCTGTGCTTGGCCGACCCGGCCGCCGAGCTGCCCGCCTGCATGCTGGCCTTGGATGCGCGCATGGTGTTGCGCTCACCGCAAGGGCAGCGCGAGGTGGCAGCCGCAGATTTTTTCCAAGGCCTGTACCAAACCGCGCTGGCCCCGGGCGAACTGCTCTGTGAGGTGCTCATCGCGCTGCCGGAACCGGGCAGTGTGGTGGTGTTTGACGAGTTGAGCCGCCGCCACGGCGACTACGCCATGGCCGGTTTGGCCGCTTGGTCGCACCCCGCAAGCCAACGCAGCCGTTTGGTGTTTTTGGGCTGTGGCGACCGGCCCACCCGCGCCACACGCGCCGAGGCCTTGCTCAATGCACGCACACCCGTGCCCGCTTTCGAACAGTTGCGGGCCGCCATCGACGCCGACCTGCAACCCGAGGCCGACCTGCAAGCCCAGGCAGACACCAAGCGCCACTTGGCCACCGTGCTGTTGCAACGCGCTTGGCCCCACCTTTGATGCCCCACACCATGACCCAGCCCCACCTGTCCCCCGTTTCATTGCGTGTCAATGGCACAGCCGTCCAAGCCCTGGTCGAGCCGCGCCAACACCTGGCTGATTTTTTGCGCGAACAACTCGGTCTGACCGGCACCCACCTGGGGTGCGAATACGGCGTGTGCGGCGCTTGCACTGTGCGCGTGGACGGGCGCATCGTGCGCGCTTGCCTGATGCTGGCCATCCAAGCCCAGGGCTGCGAGGTGCAAACCATCGAGGGGCTCGACGCCCAAGGTGCGTTTCAAGACCTGCAACAAGCCTTTGTGGCGCGCAACGCTTTGCAGTGCGGCTATTGCACGCCCGGCATGGTGATGTGCGCCAGTGCCTTGGTGGCCCAAGGGGGCTGTCCCAGCCGCAGTCAGATCCGTGCCCACATCAGCGGGAACTACTGCCGCTGCACCGGCTACGAGGCCATCGTCGACGCCATCGACGCCACGGCCCGCGCCCGGGCATTGGCCAAAGCATCGCCTGCGGGCTGACCGTTCGCTGTGCTGCGGCGTTGGACCGCACGAACACCGATCAAGGCGCTTGCAACTGGGTCAGCATGTGGTTCATCAAGGCGAGCAAGGCGCTCTTTTGCGCCCCTGACAGGCCGGCCATGGCTTGCTCACGCACACCAATGGCCATGGGCAAGATGCGCCGGTACATGGCCACACCGGCAGCCGTGGTGTACAGGCGCACGGTGCGCGCATCTGCCGAGTCCACCTCGCGGCGCACATAACCCTCGTCCTCCATGCGGGTGAGCAAACGGCTCAGGCTGGAATGGGGCACCACCGCATAAGCCGACAAATCGGTGATCGAACTGCCGTTTTGCTTGGCCAGCACCGCCAAAATGCGCCAGTGCTGAAAGCTCACCTTGAGCGAGCGCAGCTCCAACTCAAGTTGCCGATTCATCATGCCGGTGACCCGGTTCATGAGATAGGGCACAGAATCGTCGAGTTGGTAGCCTTTCCAAGGCTGTGATGGGTCGGGTTTCATGGCAGACAACTCACCAATGTGGGGCAGTGAAAATGCAAGCTATCTTAATCTTCCAGCGCAAATATTTGGCAAATTTATCAACACCAAAACCTCATGTTTACCCTGATCAGCGCAGCACCAACAACACCGACATGGTCAATAAAAACGCAAACAAAAAGCGCCGGAATGATTTCTCGCTGATGCGCTGGCCCAAAAACTGCCCCAGGTACAAACCCACGGCCATGGGCAGCAATGCGGCCAAGGACAAACTGATTTCGCCCCAACCCATGCGGCCGTAATAAAACATCGCACCATACAAGGGCACAGAACCAAACAGGTAAACGATGCTGATGCCGCCAATGAACTGCTCGCGGCTCAGGCGCAAGGCCATCAGGTAGGTGATGATGATGGGCCCGGTCAACGACGACACCGCCCCCAGCATGCCCGAAAAAGCGCCGACCAAGGCACTGGCCCAACGCTCGCGCCGTGCAGACACCTCAAACTGCGGCTTGAAGGCCATCAGCAACACCGCCAGCACCAACACCGCAGCGAGCATGCGGTTGAGGTATCGCGCATCGAGTTCGAGCGTCATGCGCACCGTCAAGATGGTGGCAAACATTTGCGCCATAGACAGCGGCCAAAAGCGGCGCAGGTTGTCCCGCCATTGGCCCACGCTCCAGGCCTGCCACAGGTTGGAGCTCATCACTGGCACCGCCACCAGGGCCATCGCTTGCGGAGCGGGCATTACCAGCGACATCATGGGCACAGCCAGCATGGGCAGGCCCACACCGATGGCGCCTTTGACCACACCGCCGATCAAAAAAGACGACAAGCCCACGCCCAGCATCCAGGCCAAACCCGGCGTGTCCCCCAAATGGGCCCACAGCGATGCTGCGCTCAAAGCCAATTCGCTTTCGATGGGAAAGTGGTGAAGGCTGAACCCTTGCGCACCGCAACTTGCCCGCTGGGCAGGCTCATTCTTTTTGAATCCCTGCCTGGGCCACGGCTTTGCCCAAGCGCTCGACCTCTTCAAGCACCGCGCGGTGGCACTCGGCCGCGCTGCCGCCAATGGCCTCGATGCCCGCATTGCTCAAGGTTTGCACCACCTCGGGCATTTTGGCAATGGCAGCCATCTCGATGCTGATGCGCTCAATGGCCGCAGCCGGTGTGCCGCTGGCAGCAAACACCGCCACGATGGGGGCAAAGTCAAAACCAGGGATGATTTCAGCGATCGCAGGCACCCCGGGTTCTTGAATGGAGCGCTTGGCCGCGTTGTTGCCCAGCAAGCGCACTTGACCGCTTTTGACAAACCCCATCAGCGAGGGCAAGGCGGAAAACAGCATGTCCACCTGCCCACCCACCAAGGCGGGCACCGACTGGCCTGTGCCTTTGAATGGGATGTGGGTGATCTCCAAGCCCAAGGAGGCCTTGAGCGACTCCATGGTCAAGTGATGGGTGCTGCCAATGCCCGATGAGCCATAGGTCAGTGTGCCGGGCTTGGCCTTGGCCAGCGCGATCAACTCGCGCAGGTTGTTGGCCGGGGTCTTGGGGTGCACCGCCAGGTACAAAGGCGCACGTGCGGCCAAGGACACCGAGACAAAATCGCGCTTGTAGTCGTAGCTCAGCGATTTGCTGATCAAGGGGTTGATCGAAAAAGTTGACCCATCGGTCACCATGAAGGTGTAGCCATCTTTGGGGGCCAAGGCCATGGCTTGGGCGGCCACCATGCCATTGGCACCGGGCTTGTTGTCCACCGTGACCGGTTGCCCCAAACGCTCGCTCAAGCGTTGCGCATAAATGCGCGCCACCGTGTCGGGCAAGCCCCCGGCAGCGTGGGTGATGACAAAGCGAATGGGTTTGGTGGGATAGGCCTGGGCCCAGGCCGCGTGAACACCCGATACGGCCAAAACCACGCCCATGGTCCAGCGCAACAGGGCCACACGCCGTTGGCGTTGGAACAGGTTCATGGGGTACTCCTATTGAAAAATCAGGGGGATTCGAGCATGGACACAGGGTCCCCGTAGCGAGCGGCCGCTTGCACCACTTCCGGGTCGCGCAGGGCACACAAAAAGCCTTGATCGATCACCATTTGGTCACCCGCGGTGACGGTGGCGTCGAGCACGATCAGGTCTTGGTGCACTGGCGGCTCCTCCCAGTTGGGCATGTGGCGGCGTATCCAATCGCTGGGCTGGGCCAGGTCGATGCCAAAGTGCAGCGCACCGGGCGCATTCGAGCCTGCCGGGTATATGACGTCGCGCGGTGCACGTGGGTTAAAGCCACAACCCCCACCTTCGATGAGCTTGCCCCCAACCAGCATCTCGCGCAGCAAGCCTGCTTCGGTGCTGTGGCCATGCACCGCCGTCACAAAGCGGTTGCGAAACTCAACGGCAATCGGCTCTTCGAAGACTTGGTCAAAGCCAATCGCACCTTGCGGGTACAGGACCCCATCAATCGCGATGGCTGCATTGCCATCGTTTTTCATGGCCGTGCTGTCCCAAAAATTGGGGCCATGGGTAGGCAGGTAGTGCACATAACAGCCCGGCTCGTCGGCCTTCATCTTGCCGCGCCAGCGGTTGCCCGCAAACATGGCTTCGCGCATCGCCGCTGTGTAGGGGATGCGCAGGTCCGAGCCGCGCACATCGCTGAAACGCAATTCAAAATCGCGCCCCTTGGGAAAGCGCCGCTCGGTGGCGCGAATGATTTCACCGACCAAATCGACGGGGAAGGCCGCGTGCGGGGTGTGCAGCAAATCCAGGTCGCGGAAATAGGTGATCTTGATCCAACGCTGCCCGGCTTTGCGCTGCGCCACGTTGAAGGGGTCTTCGATCGAACAAAACCAAGTCGAGACCACCACATCGACACCAGCGATCAAGGGCTTGATGGCCTCTGGCACCGCAGGCAAGGTGGTGTTGGGGGCCATGTACATCTCAAAATGCACCCCGCGCGACAAGCACAGGCCTTGCACGGCTTGAATCACCCCAGGGTCGAGCAAGGGATCGGTGAGCATGAGAAGCCGCTCACCGGGGCGCACGGCAAAAACTTGAAAAAAATTGTCCAGCGCTTGAAAGTGCTGTCGGGTGGCTGCGATTTTGTCGGGCAGTGGGGGCGGTGCACCCACGAATTGCTTGGGGGTCATGGCCATCAGTCCACCCTCGCGCCGGTCTCTTTGACCAAACGCGCCCACATGGGAAATTCACGCTGAATGTGTGCCTGGTGTTCCGTCGGCGTGCTCAGCACGGGCTCGGCACCACGCCCGCGCAAGCGTTCAACCACCTCGGGGTCGGCCAACGCGCGCTGCAACGCGGCGTTGATGCGCTCGACCACCGCAGGGGGCGTGCCCGCTGGCGCATACATGCCATCGGTGGCAGCCAGATCAAAGCCCTTGAGGCCAACCTCCTCCAACGTGGGCAGGTCGCCCAAACTGCGCACGCGCTGACGCGTGGTCACTGCCAGCGGGCGCAATTTGCCGGCTTGCATTTGGGCCATCAAGTTGGCCGTCAGGTCGATCATCATTTGCACATCGCCTGCGAGCAAACCCGTGAGCGCCGGCCCGCCCCCCTTGTAGGGGATGTGCTGGATGTCCACATCGGCCATGCGGCGAAACGACTCACCGGCCATGTGCGAGGTGGTGCCATTGCCCGCTGAGGCAAATGACAGCTTGCCAGGATTGGCCTTTAAATAGGCCAACAACTGCGCCGCGTTGTGGACTGGCAAATTGGGATTGACCACCAGCACGGCGGGGATAAAAGACACCCGACCCAAGGTGGCAAAGTCACGCAACTCAAAACCGGTGCGGGCATACAAAGCGTGGTTGGTGCCGTGGGTGCCATTGGTACCGTACAGCAAGGTATAGCCATCGGCCACAGCACGCGCCACTCCCTCGCTGCCCAAGTTGCCACCCGCGCCGGGCTTGTTGTCGATCACGATGGACTGGCCGAGATATTCGCCCAACTTGGGTGCAACGATGCGCGCCAGGTTGTCAGCACCTCCGCCAGGGGGAAAGGGCACCACCAGTTTGATGGGTCGGTTGGGATAGGCCTGGGCCCAGGCCGTGGGCGTGGTGGCGGCCCAGGCCGTGGTAGCGGCCAAAAAGTGTCTGCGTTGCATATTCGGTGGGCGTGGTTGGATTGAGTGAATGGTTGGCGTTTCGCGTCAGTTTGCCACGGCTTCTTGCGCTGCGCCCACCGGTTGGGCTGGGTAGACACGCCAATCTGTGGTTTTGGGGATCACCCCTTGGAACGAACAAACCGATTCTGGAATTTGCAACTCACCCACACCGATGGCGGCCTCTCCGTTGGCAAACGCGCGCACTGCATCGACCATTTGGCGGCGAAAGGCCACGATGGCCATGTCGCTGGCCCCCAAGCGATCGTGCTCACGGTCGACGATGGGGCCCATGCCCACCCACATGGCCATGTCCTGGTTGGGAATGCCTGGAATGCCGGTGAAATTGCCCGCTTTCATGGCCGCGCGGTCTTGCATGAAGTGGTTGTCCATGTTGCGCACCGGGTGGAAGGCCGCGTCCAGGTCCACCCCCACCTCGGTGTGCAAAAACTTGCGCCACGCTGCCGTGTTGGGCGTGGTTTGCGGGTCGCCCCAAGCGATGAAATGAAACGCGGTGTGGTGGTCGTCAATGGGTGTGTTGAAGTTGGCCACGTTGTAAACGTCATTGGGCGGAATCAGGGCCGCTGCCGGGGCCACAAACACCGTGGTGCGCACGTACTCGTGGGTGGCAGCATTTTGAATCGGTCGGCGCAAGGCCGCATAACGAAATCCGTAGCCATTGACCTCGACTTGCATGCGCGGAGCTTTGTCGGTGGAGGGACGCAGCCATTGTTCGTTGTTGGCCTTGGCACCATCCACACGGGCGGGCACCATGTCGGATGAATGCAGACTTGAGCTGTGCGCCGAATCAATTTGACCTTCCAAAATTTGCGCCCAGTTGGCCGGGATGATGATTTTGGCGATCGACACCTGCACGTCGTCGGTGGGTGCCCAACGTGGCGGCACAAACGGGGTCAGGGTTTCGCTCGGGCCCATGTAGGCCCACACCATGCCAGCCCACTCGTGGGTGGGATAGGCTTTGTGCTTGACCTTGCTGGCCAAGCCACTGCCAGCAGGCTCAGAGCTCATCTCGACCCCGTTGCCGCTGACATCCATCTTCCAGCCGTGGTAGAGGCAGCGCAGTCCCCGGTGCTCATTGCGACCATATACCAAGGACGCGCGCCGGTGCGGGCACATTTCATCAAGTACGCCCACCTGACCACCGGAGTCGCGAAACACCACCAGGTTTTCGCCCAAGACGCGCGCGCGCACCGGGGTGCCATCGGGCTCGGGCACCTCTTCGACCAAGCACACCACTTGCCAATGGCGGCGCATCAACTGGCCCATGGGGGCGTCGCCCTCCACGCGGCACATCAGCATGTTTTCTTCATGGGTCAGCATGTTTGCTCCTTGTCCGAACTGAGTTGGTGGGTCTTTTGAGTTGACCCTTAAATACTTAGTGATCTAAGATTATGATTGCAGTTTACACCTTGTCAAGCCTGCGGGCGTCGGTACAAACCATGTCTTCTTTTTCTTTCGCAGCAGCCCCACTGAGCGCCTTGCGCGTGCGCCGCAAGCAACCCATTGCACGCGACATCGTGCGCTTTGAATTGGTCGACCCCGCTGGGGCAGATTTGCCGGCGTGGACGCCGGGCGCGCACATCCGCTTGCTCACCCCTGGCGGTCACACGCGCAGCTACTCGCTGTGCGGGCCGGTGCAAGCACGCGACCACTGGGCGATTGCGGTCAAGCGCGATGCAAACGGGCGAGGCGGCTCGGTCAGCCTGATCGATGGCGTGCAAGAAGGTGACACGCTCACCATGCTCGGGGGCGACAACCTGTTCCCGTTGGACACCGATGCGGACCAACACATTTTGATTGCCGGGGGCATTGGCATCACGCCACTGTATGCGATGGCACAAGCCTTGGCGCTGATGCCCACCCAGCCATTTCATTTGTATGTGTGCTCCCGCGATGCGCAGTCGACCGCTTTTTTAAGCGAGTTGCAACAAGCCCCCTGGCGCGAGTGCGTGAGCGTGCACCACGATGGCGGCGACCCCAGCCAGTCGCTGGACCTTTGGCCTGTGCTGGAAACGCCCAGCGCCGCGCATGTGTATTGCTGCGGCCCGCAGGGCTTGATGGACAGCGTGCGCGACATGAGCGGGCACTGGCCCGCGCACCAAATTCATTTTGAAAGCTTCGGCGCTGCCACCCAAGGATGGGCCGACAACCAAGCCTTTGACGTGGTGCTACAAGCCAGTGGGCGTCGCCTGAACGTACCGCCCGAGCGCAGCATTTTGGAATGCCTGCGCAGTGCGGGCGTGGCGGTGGCCAGCTCCTGTGAAAGCGGTACCTGCGGGTCGTGCAAAACCGGTTTGATCGCTGGCCAAGTCGAGCACCGCGACCTCGTGTTGCTGCCCGAACAGCGCAGCCAACACATCATGGTGTGCGTGTCCCGCTCGATCCATGGCGGCACCTTGGAGCTGGCACTGTGAGCGCGCCCCTGCGCATTGGCGTGGCTGGCTTGGGCCGCGCCTTCACCCTGATGATGCCCACTTTTTTGCAAGACACACGGGTGCGCTTGGTGGCGGCCTGCGACCCGATGGCGCAAGCCTGTGCGCAATTTGAACGCGACTTTCACGCCCCCAGCGTGGAATCGATTGAAGCCTTGTGCCAGCGCCCTGATGTGGACTGGGTGTATGTGGCCACACCCCACCAATTCCACGCCGACCATGTGGTACTGGCCGCGCAGCACGGCAAGCATGTGCTGGTGGAAAAACCCATGGCCATTGGCTTGGACGAATGCAACCGCATGGTGCAGGCCTGTGCAAACGCCCACACGGCCTTGATCGTGGGGCCCAGCCACAGCTTCAATGGCCCGGTGCTGCGCGCCCACCAACTCATCGCCAGTGGGCGCTATGGCCGGGTGCGCATGATCCATGCATTGCAGTACACCGATTTTTTATACCGCCCGCGGCGACCAGAAGAGCTGCACACCGACGCCGGAGGCGGGGTGATCCACAGCCAAGCGGCCCACCAAGTGGACATGGTGCGTTTGCTCGGTGGTGGGTTGGTGCGCAGCGTATCGGCCCACAGCGGCAACTGGGACCCCACCCGACCCACTGAAGGTGCGTATAGCGCATTGCTGTCGTTTGAAGGCGGCGCATTTGCCAGCATGACTTACAGCGGTTACGGTCACTTTGACAGCGACACCTGGATGGACGGCATCAACGAGATGGGCTTTGCCAAACCCAGCGGCGGGCATGGTGCAGCGCGACAGCGTTTGCAAAGCGTCAGCGACGCCGCGCAAGAAGCCCGCCTCAAGGCCCAGCGCAATTACGGCGGCAGTCTGTGGAGCGCACCAGCACCGGACAGTGCCCCCAGCGCCCACCCGCACTTCGGGCCGGTCATCATTGGTTGCGAACACGCCGATCTGCGCTTGACACCCCGTGGCGTGGCCATTGACGGCGACATCACCCAGCGCATTGAGTCTGTGCCTTTGGGCCATGCACCGCGCCATGAGGTCATCGACGAAATGGTGTTGGCCCACAGCGGACAAGCCACTTTGCACAACGGGCGTTGGTCACGCGCCAGCACCGCGGTGAGTTTGGCCATATTGCAATCGGCACGCATTGGTGAAAGCGTCCGGCCCGACCACCAAGTGGCCCCATTGGCATGAAAAAAGACACCCAGCAACTGCTGCGCCACTGGCAAGAGGCGGTGCCCAATGACCGCTTGGCGCATTTGGTGCGCGACACCGCACGCGCCTATACCCGGGCCTTGCAAGCCCGCTTGGCGCAGCACCAAGTGCCGTTTGGGCATTGGGCGTTTTTGCGCATCCTGTGGCATGGCGACGGCTTGACCCAGCGTGAACTCAGTGTCCGCGCCGGTGTGATGGAGCCCACCACCTTTGCCGCCATGAAGGCCATGGAGGCGCTGGGCTATATCAAACGCCGCCAGTCCCCCGAAAACAAAAAAAACATGTACGTCTACCTTACCCCACAGGGGCGGTCCTTGCAAAAAAAGCTGGTCCCGATGGCCGAACAAACCAACCAAGTCAGCACGCAGGGCTTGAGCGCGCAGCAGGTTCAAGCCACGCGCGAGGTGTTGCTTAAATTATTGGAAAACCTGGCCGCTGATGAAGGCCAGTGGAGCGACAAAGGCTGAGCGCGCTCAACGGGCTACGTTTTGCGGTCGACCCGCCGCAAAGGCATTGATGTTGTCAAACGCGGTGCCAAAAAACACCTCGTAGTTGTCTTTTTCCACATAACCCAAGTGTGGCGTGCACAGGCAATTGGGCAGGGCCAGCAAGGGATGCTGGGCACCCAAGACGGGTTCTTCTTCGTACACATCGACCGCTGCAAAACCCGGTCGACCGGCCTTCAAGGCCTGCGCCAATGCCCCAGGTGCAATCAATCCAGCGCGGCTGGTGTTGACCAGCAAGGCATCGGGCTTCATGCGCGCCAAATCAGCGGCCCCCACATAGCCCTGGGTTTGGGCGGACAACTTCAGTTGGATGGACAAGATGTCGCATTGCTCAAAAAATGCAGCCCGGTCGGCGGCCACTGCAAACCCATGCGCAGCCGCTTTGGTTTGGGTGTTATCGCTGCCCCACACCAGGGGTCGGGCCCCAAAGGCTTGACCCACACGGCACACTTGCTCGCCAATGCGGCCAAAACCCAGCACGCCCAGTGTTTTGCCGCTGAGTTGGCGCCCCAAATGGCCTTGCCATAAACCGTCTTTGAGCCGCTGCACCTCGCTGGTGAAGTGGCGCATGCTGGCCAGCATGAGCAAAAACGTCAACTCAGCGGTGGCCGAGCCCGTGCCACCGCCTTCGCAAACGGTGATGCCACGGGCCTGACAAGCGGCAAAGTCCAGGTGCGCGCTGATCTTGCCGGTTTGAGAGATCAATTTCAGGTTGGGCAATCGATCGAGCAAGGCGGCGCTGATGCGGGTGCGCTCGCGGATGAGCACCAAGGCATCGGCCGCTGCAAAGCGCCGCACCAATTGATCGAGGTCATTGACCGTGTCGTTGTAAACAGTCACCTGGTGACCTTTGAGCTTAGGGAAGCAGTCCAGGTGGCGGACACAGTCTTGGTAGTCGTCGGCGATCACAATATTCATGTTCAAGTCCATCAAAGTTCAGACGCTGAAGTTAGCATAATGGGGCATCTGTTGTTGGGAGCGCTGATTGCAAACATCCTTCACCTCGAATGCGCCATGGCGAACGGCTTGTTTGTCCTTGCTGCTGAGCCTGTGTACGGGTTGGGCCCTGGCCGAATACCCCGACAAACCCATCAAACTGGTGGTGTCGTTCACCGCCGGGGGGACCACCGACATCTTGGCGCGCGAAGTGGGCATGCAACTGACCGCCCGCTGGGGTGTGCCCGTGGTGGTTGAAAACCGCGCTGGTGCAGCGGGCAACCTGGGCACCGAGATCGTGGGGCGCGCTGCACCCGACGGCTACACCTTGCTGGCCAATTCGTTCGGGCCGATCGCCATCAACCCGACCTTGTTCAAAAACCTGCCCGTCAATGCCCAACGCGATTTGCAACCCATCGCCTTGATTGCCGAGGTGCCCACGGTGTTGGTCGTGCCCAGCGTGTCGGGTATCCATAGCCTGCCCGAGTTGCTCAAGTTCGCCAAAGAGCGGCCCAACGACATCAACTTTGCATCCACCGGCATTGGCACTTCCGCGCACATGACGGGCTTTTTGTTCAGCCAACGGGCCAAGCTCAACGCCATCCATGTGCCCTACAAGGGCGCCGAGGCCACCCGCGATCTGGTGGCCGGGCGCATCCATTACATGTTTGCCACCGTGCCGTCGGTCATCGCCTTGATCAAGGCGGGTCAACTCAAAGCCTTGGCGGTGTCGACCAAAATGCGCTCGCGCAGCCTGCCCGACGTGCCCACCCTCAAAGAGCTGGGCGTGGACATGGCCACCGGCTCTTGGTTTGGACTGTTTGCCCCCAAAGGCACGCCCATGGCCATCGTGCAAAAACTCAATGAAGCCGTGATCAAGGCACTGGACGATGCGCAAGTCAATGCCAGGCTCGTCGCCCAGGGTGCCGAACCCGTGCCCATGAACGTGGACGAGTTTTCGCGTTTTGTGCGCACCGAATACGAGACCTGGATTCCCATCGTGCGCGACTCGGGGGCCAAACCCGAGTGAAGGCGGCAAACCATCACCCCCAAAGAAAGACACCCCCATGAGCCTTGGACGATTGCAACTGCCTTCATTGAAAAACCAAGTGACCCCCGAAGAATGGCAAGCCCGGGTGGACCTGGCTGCTTGCTACCGGTTGGTGGCGCATTACGACATGTCCGACATGATGGCCAACCACATTACCTTGCGCGTGCCCGGCGAAGAAAACGCCTTTCTCACCAACCCATACGGCATGATGTACGAGGAAATGAGCGCCTCGTGTTTGGTCAAGATCGACCACGATGGGCATGTGCTTTCCCAACCCGATTTTGGTGAACTCAAATACGGCCTGAACAAGCCTGGCTTTATTTTGCACAGCGCCATCCACAAAGCACGGCCCGAGGTGGCCTGCGTCATCCACACCCACACGCCCGCTGGCATGGCGGTGTCGTCTCTGGCCTGTGGCTTGCTCCCGATGAACCAAACCTCGATGCGCTTTCTCAAAATCAGTTACCACGACTACATGGGCGTGGTGCTGGACATGGCCGAGCAAGAAGTGCTGGTGCGCGACTTGGGCACCACAGAGGCCATGGTCTTGCGCAACCACGGCTTGCTCACCTGCGGACGCACCGTGGGCGAGGCATTCAACTGGATGCACCGGCTGGAGCTGTCATGCCGCGCCCAACTGCAAGCCATGGCCTGCAACACAGCACTGCAAACCGTGCCCGATGCGGTGCTGCAAGAAACCTATCTGAACTACCAACCGCAAACCCGTCGCCCTTACGGCGTGATGGAATGGCCCGGGCTGCTGCGCATGCTCGATCGCATGGACCCAACTTACCGGGATTGAAGCGTCACTGGTTTTTCAAGAGCCGCCTTTCTTTGACTGCGAATTTTTTGAAACGCGGGGCCGTCTTCACAGGCCCGGGTCAGCTTCAATGTCAACGGTGATTCATGTGATCACCTTGAGAAAAATAACACCGCGTTGTCACCATGTCCATCCCACAGTGATGCGGCTATCATGCTTTGAGAAACATTTTTCACCCTGCAACCACAGGAGAACCACGTGGATTACACCGGCATTGAATCGGTTCACTTTGGCTCTGACGACTTGACCCAGTCGCGGCGCTTTTTCACCGATTGGGGCTTGAAAAAAACTTCGCACAGCGCCAAGCTGCTGCGCTTTCAAACAGGCAACGGTGCCGAGGTGGTGGTGCGCGATGCCAGCAGTGCACTGCTGGCCCCGCCCCTGAGCGAAGGCGCACAGTTTAGAGAGTTTGTGCTGGGTGTGAAAACCCAACGCGATTTAGACCGCTTGGCCAACGACTTGGCCCGCGATCGCCATGTGAACCTGGACCGCGAGGGTGTGGTGCACAGCGTAGACGATGCAGGCATTCACTTTGGCTTGCGCGTTTCACAGCGCAAAGCTGCCAAGCCGCCCGCCGTGGTGCCACGCAATGCACCGGGTCAGCGACTGCGGGTGGACCGCATCAGCACCCACTACGAAGGCGCACAACCTTGGCAAATGGGGCACATTGTTTTTTTTGTGCCCGACACCGGCGAGGCCGAGCGTTTTTACCGCCAGCGACTGGGCTTTCATTTGTCTGACCGATATGTCGGCGGGGCGGGTGTGTTTTTGCGTTGGGCCCAGCGCAGCGAACACCACAATATGTTTTTACTCAAAAGCCCCACCGGTAAATCTGCATTGCACCACTTGGCCTTTGAAGTGCGCGACCAGCACGAGGTGTTTGGCGGTGGATTGGCGTTTGCCAAACGCGGTTGGTCCACCCAAGTGGGCCCCGGTCGCCACCCGATTTCATCGGCCTACTTTTGGTACTTTCAAAACCCCTTGGGTGGCGGCATCGAGTATTTTTGCGACCCAGATTTTGTGACCGAAAAATGGAAGCCCCACCAGTACCGTGTCAACCGCTTCAGCGAATGGCACCTGCCCAAAGGCATTGTGCAAATCGACGAAGACAAGATGCGCCCCTCGTTGGCCACAGCCAAAGCGATTGAACGTGCTCAATCAGCCCAGAAAGAAAAAACAACATGAACGAAAAAACCATCTCATTGACTTCGCAAGGTTTGCGCTTGGCGGGTGTGCTGCGCTGGCCCGCGGGCATGAAGGCCAAAGAGCGCCGACCTGCGTTGATCGTGCTGCATGGGTTTGGCAGCAACAAGTCAGCCGAGAACGTGTTGGGGCCGTGTGCCGAACTCGAGGGCATGGGCTACATCACTTTGCGCTTTGACATGCCCGGGTGCGGCGACAGTGAAGGGCCACGCGGCAACTTGATTTGCATGGAGCAAGTGCAAGCCACGCTGGATGCGGTGAGCTTCATGACCGGCGAGGCCAGTGTGCAATCCGATGCGATTGGTCTCATTGGGTCAAGTTTTGGTGCTGCGGTGGCGGTGTATGCCGGCGCTGTCGACCAGCGCGTTGCTGGTGTGATTTCCTCCGGGGGCTGGGGCCATGGCGAGAACAAGTTTCGCGGCCAACACCCCACGCCACAGGCCTGGGCCGACTTCACCGAGATGCTGGCCAAGGGGCGCACCCACCGCGAAAAAACCGGCACATCCCTCATGGTGCCGCGCATGCAAATCGTGCCGTTGCCCCCGGGCTTGAAGCGCCAACTGGTACCTGGCGCCATCCAAGAGTTCACCGCCGAGACGGCGCAAAGCATGTTTGACTTTCGGGCCGAAGATGTGGTGCACCAAATGAGTCCGCGCCCCTTGATGCTGCTGCACAGCTCGGTCGATTCGGTCACCCCCACCGCGCAATCTTTGGCTTTGTTTGCCAAAGCCAAAATGCCCACCGACTTGCACCTGTTTGGCGACACCGATCACTTCATGTTTGCCGAAGGCAACCAACGGGTCTGGAACGTGGTGCGCGACTGGCTGTACAAGTACCTGCCCTTGGGGGCACAGAAATGAGTTTCAAACACGCACTGGCATTGCTGGGTCTGGTTTCATCGCTGGCACTGGCACAAGAGTACCCGACCAAACCCATTCGCATTTTGGTGCCTTACCCGCCCGGTGGCGTGACCGATGTCGCAGCCCGTTTGGTTGCGCCCAAAATGAGCGAGACCTTGGGCCAGCCCATCATCATCGAAAACCAGCCCGCCGCCGGTGGCGTGGTGGCCACCAATGCGCTGGCCCGCTCTACCCCAGACGGTTACAACTTGGGTGTGGTGTTCGATAGCTTTGCGACCAACCCATTTTTGTACAAAGGCGTGACGCACGACCCGTTGAAAGACTTTGTGCCCATCTCCTTGATGGTGCGCAGCCCACAGTTGTTGGTGGTGCACCCCAGCAAGGGCATCAAAAACATCCAAGACCTGTTGACCCAGGGCAAAGAAAAAAACAAAGTGTTTTTTTCCACCCCCGGCGCGGGCACTTCGAGCCGTTTATCGGCCGAGTTGCTCAAGTCCACCGCCAACATCGACATCACCTTGGTGTCATACCGCGGTGGCGCTGCCGCCCTCAACGATTTGCTCGGCGGGCAAGTCACCGGCATGATCGCCTCCATGGCCTTGGTGCTGCCACATGTGCAAACAGGCAAGTTGTTGGCGCTGGGGGTGTCCTCTCCCAACCGATCACCGCAAATCAATACCGTGGCACCGATTGCCGATACCTTGCCGGGCTTTGAAGCCCAATCATGGACTGGGATGATCGCGCCCGCGGGCACGCCCAAACCCATCCTCGATAAATTGCATGCGGCACTGATGAAGGCCTTGGCCAGCCCCGATGTGCGCGAAAAGCTCGCTGGTCAGGGTGTGGAGGTGGTGGGCAACACCCAAGCCGAGTTCGCTGAATGGCTGGCCAAAGAAAGCCAGCGCTGGGGCAAGGTCATCAAAGACCGCAACATCACGGTCGAGTAGGCGGCAAGGTCAATCCGTGGTCCTGGGCCAATTCACCCAAGGCCTGCCACACCGGATTGTCCACCGCCACCCCTTGCTGTTGGCTGGTGTGCCAATGCGCAAGCCTGCGCTCACCGGGCATGTGAATTTGCCCCGCCCCTTGCGCCTTGGGCATGGCCTTTATAGTGTCGCGCAGCACGCGCACTTGGTCCACAAAGCCCGCACCAGATGGAAAGGCGTCCACACGCGCCAGCATGATCATGGCGTTTTGGGTGTGGCGTTTTTCACTGGCGCTGGCGGCACGCAAATGGGGTGCCACCACCGGGTTGCCCACCGCCAAACTGGTCATCAACTCAAACATCAAGGCCATCCCCGAGCCTTTGGCACCGGCCATGGGCAAGGGCGTGACGGCTTGGCTGGCATCGGTGGTGACAGCCCCTTGGGCATCCAAGGCCGCATTCATGGGCAGCACCGCGCCTTGAGCGCGC
>Ga0214919_10002253_pt1 | contig 30548 bp, 33 predicted proteins | sample LL1503_MetaG_FD_177994 | JGI IMG/M metagenome (GOLD analysis project Ga0214919, IMG submission 177994) | Freshwater microbial communities from Lake Lanier, Atlanta, Georgia, United States - LL-1503 | ecosystem: Environmental > Aquatic > Freshwater > Lake | place: USA: Georgia | collected... | reverse complement strand
CTTTAGACTTTTAAATATTAAGACTAAAAACAAATGGCAAAATATACTGAGGACGATTTAAAAGTTGAACTCGAAAGCAAAGAATACGAGTACGGATTTTATACTGATTTAGAATCGGAAACGTTTCCTATTGGATTAAATGAAGATATTGTTCGCGCTATCTCTAAAAAGAAAGAGGAACCACAATGGATGACCGATTGGCGCATTCAAGCTTTTCGTGCTTGGCAAGAAATGATTGAACCAGAATGGGCCAACGTTCATTATGAAAAACCCGATTTTCAAGCCATTTCTTATTTTTCAGCACCAAAAAAAGCAGATCCAAATAAAACATTAGACGACGTAGATCCAGACCTTTTAGAAATGTATAAAAAGTTAGGCATTTCTATTGATGAACAAAAAATGATGAACAATGTTGCTATGGACATTGTTGTCGATTCTGTTTCGGTCGCCACTACTTTCAAGAAAACATTGGCAGAAAAAGGAATTATCTTTATGAGTATCTCCGAAGCTATTCGTGAATATCCAGATTTAGTTCAGCGATATTTAGGAACGGTTATACCGCAAAAAGATAATTTTTATGCGGCATTAAATTCGGCTGTTTTCTCGGATGGAAGTTTCTGTTATATTCCAAAAGGTGTTCGTTGCCCTATGGAATTATCAACCTATTTCCGTATCAATCAAGCTGGAACAGGTCAATTTGAAAGAACACTTTTAATTGCCGATGAGGGTAGTTATGTTTCTTATCTTGAAGGTTGTACCGCACCAAGTCGCGATGAAAATCAATTGCACGCAGCTTGCGTAGAATTGATTGCTTTGGACAATGCCGAAATTAAATATTCTACAGTACAGAACTGGTATCCTGGAAACAAAGAAGGTAAAGGCGGTGTTTTCAACTTCGTGACTAAAAGAGGAATTTGCGAAAAAAATGCGAAAATATCTTGGACGCAAGTAGAAACAGGTTCTGCAATTACTTGGAAATATCCTTCAGTTGTTTTAAAAGGCGATAATTCAATTGGCGAATTTTACTCGATTGCGGTTACCAATAATTTTCAGCAAGCCGATACAGGAACCAAAATGACACATTTGGGTAAAAATACCAAATCAACTATTATTTCCAAAGGAATATCAGCTGGAAAATCTCAAAACAGTTACCGTGGTTTGGTTCGAATTAGTGCCAATGCCGATAATGCTCGTAACTTTTCACAATGTGATTCTTTGTTGATGGGAAATAATTGTGGAGCACATACATTTCCATATATCGAAAGTAAAAATTCATCAGCAATTATTGAACACGAAGCCACAACATCAAAAATTGGTGAAGATCAAGTATTCTATTGCAACCAACGAGGCATTCCAACCGAAAAAGCAATTGCGTTAATCGTAAACGGTTTCAGTAAAGAAGTTTTGAACAAGTTGCCAATGGAATTTGCAGTGGAAGCACAGAAGTTGTTAGAAATTTCCTTAGAGGGAAGCGTCGGTTAGATTTGTTTCAAGTTTAAGGTTTCAATTTGATACCTAAGCTAAAACAAACAGAGCATGAATTTAAAAAGTATTAAATGAACAAATGTTTCAAAATTACGGATTAATAAACCTGAAACTTGAAACCTGAAACAACAATTAAAATGTTAAGTATAAAAAATCTACACGCCTCAATTGGCGATAAAGAAATATTAAGAGGCATCAACCTTCTAGTAAATGCTGGCGAAGTGCACGCAATCATGGGTCCAAATGGTGCCGGAAAAAGTACACTTGCTTCCATCATTGCAGGAAATGAAAAATACGAAGTTTCAGAAGGCGAAATCCTTTTAGAAGGTGAAGATATTTCAGAATTGGCTCCAGAAGAAAGAGCGCACAAAGGTGTTTTTCTTTCATTTCAATATCCGGTGGAAATTCCGGGAGTTTCAGTAACGAACTTCATGAAAACAGCCATCAATGAAAGCCGCAAAGCCAACGGAAAAGAAGAAATGCCAGCAAACGAAATGCTGAAATTAATTCGTGAAAAATCAGAATTATTAGAAATTGATCGCAAGTTTTTGTCACGTTCTCTAAACGAAGGTTTTTCTGGTGGAGAAAAAAAACGTAATGAGATTTTTCAAATGGCAATGCTAGAACCAAAAATAGCCATTCTTGACGAAACCGATTCTGGTTTGGATATCGATGCGCTTCGCATCGTTGCCAATGGTGTAAACAAATTGAAAAACGAAAATAATGCCGTTTTAGTTATCACACATTACCAAAGATTATTAGATTATATCATTCCAGATTTTGTTCACGTATTAATGGACGGGAAAATCGTTAAATCGGGCGGAAAAGAACTCGCCTATGAATTAGAGGAAAAAGGATACGACTGGATTAAAGCGGAATTAGAAGTTTAAAAAAGTTGTCAGTTTTCTGTTAAAAACAACAACCGACAACCGACAACCGACAACAAAAAAACAATGGAATTAAAAGAAAAACTTATATCATCCTTTATGGCTTTTGAAGAGCAAATCGATGTTCATTCTGAACTTCACGATGTGCGTACTTCCGCTATAAAAAACTTTGAAAACAAAGGTTTCCCTACCAAAAAAGAGGAAGCTTGGAAATATACCTCACTGAATGCAATCCTGAAAAATGATTATTCTGTGTTTCCAAAACATGAAAATACTGTAGAATTTGCAGATGTGAAAAAATATTTCTTGCACGAAATTGACACACACAAAGTCATTTTTGTAGACGGAAAATTTTCTTCTTTTTTATCAGCAACAACTCACGAAGGATTGGATGTTTGTTTGATGTCTTCGGCGTTGAACAAACCAAAATACAAAATAGCCATTGATGAATATTTCAACAAAATAGCCAGCAAAGACGAAACGTTAACAACTTTAAATACTGCTTTTGCCAATGAAGGAGCGTATATCAACGTCCCGAAAAGTAAAGTGGTGGAGAAACCAATCGAAATTATTTATTTTTCAACAGGAGTTGAAAATGCTTTGATGTTACAACCCAGAAATTTAGTCATTGTTGGCGAAAATGCGCATGTTCAAATCATTGAAAGACATCAAAGTTTAAACGAAAATCCGGTGCTGACGAATTCGGTAACTGAGATATTTGCTCAAAAAAGAGCGATAGTTGATTACTATAAAATCCAAAACGATCTACAATCAGCAGATTTGATTGACAATACCTATATTTCTCAACAACAAGAAAGTTTTGTTTCGGTGCATACGTTTTCTTTTGGCGGAAACATCACTCGAAACAATCTGAATTTTTATCATTTTGGCGAAAGAATTGATAGCACGTTAAAAGGAATTACCATAATTGGTGACAAACAGCATGTGGATCATTTCACGTTGGTAAATCATGCAACGCCAAATTGCGAAAGCCACCAAAATTACAAAACCATTTTAGCAGGTAGTGCAACCGGAGTGTTCAACGGTAAGATTTTTGTCGAAAAAGAAGCCCAAAAAACAGATGCTTTCCAGCAAAACAATAATATTTTACTAGGCGATAAAGCAACAATTAATGCCAAACCACAATTGGAGATTTTTGCCGATGATGTGAAATGTTCACACGGATGCACCATTGGTCAACTCGACGAAAGCGCCATGTTCTATATGCAACAACGAGGCATTCCAAAGAAAGAAGCCAAGGCATTATTGATGTACGCATTCTCTAACGAAGTCATTGAAAGCATCAAAATTCCAGAACTCAAAAAACGAATTACTATAATTATTGCCACTAAACTAGGTGTGAATTTAGGGTTTGATTTGTAGAAAATAGTTTGTCGTAAAAGAACCTATTTTATACTTGAAATAACGCCGCTCAAAAACCCGTTAAAATCAAAGTCCTCACTCAATCCCATTCTTACTACAACCAAATCTTGGCTTGGGAATATTGCCACCATTTGCCCTTGATAGCCGCTACAACGGTAAAAATCTCTTGGCACATCGGGAAAATCACCATTGGTGTTGAGCCAAAAATGAGCGCCATACCTTCCGTTGGAACCATTGGTTGGTGTAGCCACATAGTTAGACCAACTTGGGTCAAAAAGTTGTTCTCCATTCCAGTTGCCTTTGTGCAAATAGAGTAATCCAAATTTTGCCCAATCTCTCGTAGTTGCCCAGCCATAGGATGATCCCACAAAATTTCCAGCCATATCAGTTTCAATCAAAGCCGAATTCATACCGATTTTATCCAATAAACTACTGTACCAAAAATCTAAATAGTCTTGGTGGGTTTTGAATTGTTTTCGCAGAATTCCAGATAATAAATTAGTCGTTCCCGATGAATAATTCCAAGTGTTATTAGGTTTTCCAACAAATGGCTTGTCAATTTGTGATTGCGTCATGTCTTCTGCAATAAAAAGCATTTGGGTCACATCGGATATTTTACCATAATCTTCTTCCCATTCCAAGCCAGAGTTCATGTGGAGCAAATCATTAATAGTTATTTTTGAACGTTCATCAGCCGCCCATTGCGCAATTGGCGCTGGTTTCATGATATTGAGTTTTCCTTGTTTTTGCAGAATTCCGAAATAGGTTGCCGTCAAACTTTTGGTCATCGACCAACCTAATATTTTGGAGTTTTTATCAAATCCATCGGCATATTTTTCGGCGATGATTTTGTCTTTATAAATCACAATCACAGCGCGAGTTCGTTTGTTTTTTTCTGCTTTTTTGTCAAAAGCATTGTCAACAACAATATTTAATTTGTCATAATCAATATTTGAAAACAGCGTGTCTTTTGGCTCTAAATTTCCATAAGGAAAGGCTAAATTGTTTCTAGTTTTGTTTCTTTTTGGAACTTCATAAGGTTTGTTTACATCAAATCCATCATTGATTAAGGTGGCGCCTAATCCTTCACGGTAAATGGCTTTTCGAGTTTTTAATCCATAAACATTGGAAGTTACAAATCTTTGCTTATCCTCTATTTTATTGGTCGCCCAGTCTATTTTATCAATATCATTGTCGCCTTGTTGAATGGCTTCCAAACTTCTACCATCAATAAAATGCCCTGAAGCCACACTTTTTGCCGAAAATCCTGAAATTAAATCGAGTTGAGGATAAATGGATAATCGTAAATAAATCAGTAAAAAGAGAAGTAAAACACCGAAGATTTTAAGAAATTTTTTCATGTTAACAAATTTAAAGCAATTTATAAAAATAAAATATTGTGAGCCACAAACAAATCATAAATATTCTTGAATTCATGGCATTTTACACTTCGTTTTTTCTATTTTTGTATTTAGCGTTTTTCTAAATAAAGTAATGATAGACATACAAAAAATCAGGGCTGATTTTCCAATACTTTCTCGAAAAGTCAATGGAAAACCATTAGTCTATTTTGACAACGGTGCCACTTCGCAAAAACCGCAAGTAGTTATTGAAGCGATATCAAAATATTACCAAGAAATTAATGCCAATATTCATCGCGGAGTTCATACGTTGAGTCAATTAGCAACTGATGCCTACGAAGAGTCGCGCAGCAAAATCCAAAAGCACCTTAATGCAAAATTGGCATGTGAAGTAATTTTTACTTCAGGAACGACTCATGCTATTAACGCTGTGGCCAATGGTTTTGCTTCACTAGTAAAAGTTGGTGATGAGGTTTTGGTTTCAGCTTTAGAGCATCATAGTAATATTGTGCCTTGGCAAATGCTTTGCGAAAGAACGGGAGCAACGTTGCGCGTTATTCCAATGAATGACAAGGGAGAATTAATTTTATCAGAATATGATAATTTACTTTCATCAAAAACAAAAATTGTTACCGTAAATCATATATCCAATGCTTTGGGAACTATTAACCCAATCAAATACATGATTGATAAAGCGCATGAAGTTGGCGCTGCAATTTTGATTGACGGCGCACAAGCGGTTCCTCATTTAAAGCCCGATGTTCAGGATTTAGATTGTGATTTTTATGTGTTTTCTGGACATAAAATTTGCGGACCAACAGGAGTTGGAATTCTATATGGAAAAGAAGAATGGCTTCGCAAATTACCGCCCTATCAAGGTGGAGGCGAAATGATAGCCACGGTTTCGTTTGAGAAAACTACGTATGCTGATTTGCCTCATAAATTTGAAGCCGGAACACCAAACATTGAAGCCGGAATAGTACTTGGAACAGCCATTGATTATCTAAATGAAATAGGTTTTGAAAACATTGCGCAATATGAACATGAATTGCTAGAATATGCGACAGATAAATTGTTGCAAATAGAAGGATTAAAAATTTTCGGTACGGCAAGAGAAAAAACTTCCGTAATTTCGTTTAATATTGATGGAATTCATCCTTATGACATTGGCACGATTATAGATAAATTAGGCATTGCAGTAAGAACTGGACATCATTGTGCACAACCAATTATGGATTTTTATAAAATCCCAGGAACTATAAGAGCAAGTTTCGCGTTTTATAATGCTAAGGAAGAAATAGATTTAATGATTGAAGCGGTTAAAAAAGCAAAAATGATGTTATCTTAAAAATAAAAAAATGAAAGCATTCTCATTGATTTTACTAACCATTTTCCTTGGAAAAAGTTGTACTTCCCAAGTGCAAAATGACATAAAAAAAACCACCATTCAATATACTGCCTCGACACGTGGTTTTTTTCAAAAAATAGTTGTAGCCAATCAAAAAGCAATCATCTCTAGAGACAGAAATGGCAAAGAAGTCCCAAAAGAAATAACAATTTCAGATGCTGATTGGAAAGAACTAGTAGCTGCTTTCGAAAAAATAAATTTAGAGGCATTACCGAATTTAAAAGACCCAACACAAAAACGATTTTATGATGGAGCGGCCATTGCTCATTTGAAAGTTAGTTATCAAGATAAAAATTATGAAACTAAAGATTTTGATAACGGATTTCCGCCGCAGGAAATAGAAAAACTAGTCAATAAAATTGTTTCATTAGCCAAAGAAGAGTAACACGGAAATAAATTAACTAAAATGACAATAGAACAAATACAAAATGACATAGTTGATGAATTTTCGATGTTTGACGATTGGATGGAGCGCTACGAATACATCATTGAACTTGGAAAAGGATTGCCAATTATAAAAGAACAATACAAAACCGAAGACAATATCATCAAAGGCTGCCAGTCGAAAGTTTGGGTTCATGGAGAACAAAATGAAGATAAAATAGTTTTCACTGCCGATAGTGATGCCATTTTAACCAAAGGAATAATTGCCATTTTAATTCGTTCATTTTCCAATCAAAAAGCAGCGGATATTTTGGAAGCCAATACTGATTTTATTGACGAAATTGGATTAAAAGAACATTTATCGCCAACACGTGCCAATGGTTTAGTTTCGATGATAAAACAAATAAAAATGTATGCTTTGGCATTTAATGCAAAAAATTAGAAAAAATAACAAACTTCAGCAGAGATGCTGACACGAGCGCAGCGAACTGACGCAGTAAAATAAATTCAGCTTAAATGGAAGAATTCAAAGACGAAATTAACTTAGGAGAAAATGTGGTAAAAACCTTAAAAGGAATTTACGACCCAGAAATTCCAGTAGATATTTACGAACTTGGTTTAATCTACGATGTGATGATTAACGAAGACAACGATGTAAAAGTTTTGATGACCTTAACTTCTCCTAATTGCCCTGTGGCAGAAACATTACCTCGCGAAGTAGAAGAAAAAATCCAAAAAATAGACACGGTAAAATCTTGTGAAGTAGAAATTACTTTTGACCCACCATGGAGCAAAGATTTGATGAGCGAAGAAGCAAAATTAGAGCTTGGGATGTTATAAAATGCAAGATGAAATTGTAAATAAAGTTGCTAATTCTGCACTCGAAGTTTTCGATTTGGAAGATTATTATCCAATGGGTATTCGAACACAAATTGATATTTCACAATGGTTAATTGAAGGTTTTCTGCTCAAAGAAAAAGACTTTCGCGAAGCATTGAAAAACTATGATTGGGCACAATTTCAAAATCACTTTGTGGCTATTCATTGTTCTACGGATGCCATTATTCCGGCTTGGGCAACCATTTTAGTTACAACATATATTTCCACTTTTGCAAAAAAAGTAGTTTTAGGAAATCTCAATGATTTAGAAACTGCATTATTCCAAGAAATTTTACCAACATTAGATTACTCAAAATACCAAGACAAATCAGTTATCTTAAAAGGCTGTTCTAAAAAACCTGTTCCCGAAAGTGCTTACATTATGGCAGTTCAAAAACTGCAGCCTTTTGCCAAGAGCATAATGTATGGTGAAGCCTGTTCAGCAGTTCCGCTTTATAAAAAGAGTAAATAGCCAATCTAGTTTTTTGTAAAAATAAAATTCTAAATTTTATTACCTAAACGCCTGTTCTAAATCAGCTAATAAGTCATCTATATCTTCAACGCCAGTACTTAATCGGACTAAGTCATCAGTAATTCCTATTTCTTTCCGTTTGTCTTCCGGAATAGAAGCATGTGTCATTAGCGCCGGATGATTAGCCAAACTCTCAACACCACCAAGAGATTCTGCTAAAGTGAAAACTTTTAATTTTTCTAAAAAAGATACAGCATCCCCTTTTTTTCCTGATTTGAATGTGAAAGAAACCATACCTCCAAAACCGCTCATTTGTTTTTTAGCAACTTCGTGATAAGGATGATCAGGTAATCCCGGATAATATACTTTTTCTACTTCGGGATGATTGCTTAAAAAAGCAGCGACTTTTTCTCCGTTTTCACAATGTCTTTGCACCCGCAAATGCAAGGTTTTAATTCCACGCAAAACTAAGAAACTATCCATTGGGCCTAAAGTTCCTCCTGTAGCAAACATTTGAAAATGCAATTGATCACCAAGAGCGGCATCTTTAATGACTAATGCTCCAGCAATGACATCACTATGTCCTCCAAGATACTTTGTGGCAGAATGCATTACGATATCAGCGCCTAAATCTAATGGTTTTTGCAAATAAGGCGTAGCAAAAGTATTGTCTACTGCAAAAAGAATGTTGTGTTTTTTAGTGAGCTTAGCAATTTCAGTAATATCTGCTAATTTCATTAATGGATTGGTTGGTGTTTCTACCCAAACCAATTTGGTATTTTCATTAATCAAAGATTGGAATTTTTCCATATCATTCATATCCACAAAATGAAACTTAATGCCACTATCTTTATAAATTCTAGTGAATAAACGATAAGTTCCACCATATAAATCATCCATCGCTATGATTTCATCACCTGCCTTGAAGGAACGCAACAAGCAATCGGTTGCTGCTAATCCTGAAGAAAAAGCCAAACCACGAGCGCCATTTTCTATGCTCGCCAAAGCATCTTCCAGCGCTTGACGCGTTGGGTTGGCAGCACGAGAATATTCATATTCGCCTACAGGTTTTCCTGGTGAAACTTGGGCATAGGTTGAGGTTAAAAATACCGGAGGCATAACAGCTCCAGTAACTTCTTCATGGTGTTGATTGCCATGTATAACTTTGGTATTGAATTTCATTTGTATGAATGTTTTTGGCAAAGATATTTTAAAAATTAAGATGACAATAATCCTTTGACGGAAGATTAGTAGTCATAAAAAGTTTTACTTTTGTAAAAAGAAATTTATGACCAATAAAATATACTATCTCGCCTCTTGTGATACTTGTAGAAAAATCATAAAATCATTGCCAAAAAGTGTCGATTTAGTTTATCATGATATAAAACAAGACCCAATAACCGCAAGTGAATTGGAATACATGCAGACACTTTCTGGCAGTTACGAAGCTCTTTTTAGTAGAAAAGCACAACTCTATAAATCGCTGGATTTAAAAAATAAATCGTTGACCGAAGAAGACTATAAAAAATATATTTTAGAACATTATACTTTTTTGAGTCGCCCGGTTTTTATTATTAATAATAAAATTTACATCGGAAATTCGCAACAAAATATGTTGCAAGTATTGAAAGTGTTGGAAAATGTCTAGAAGAACTTTAGCACTTTTTGCGGCAACATTAGTTTCAATAATTTATGGTGTAACCTTTACTATTGCCAAAGATGTAATGCCAAAATTCGTTCTCCCATTTGGATTTATCACGATGCGTGTAGGAGGTTCAGTAATTCTATTTTGGTTGGTTGCTATTTTCGGACCTAAAGAAAAAATTGAAATTGGAGATTTTCCCCGAATTATTGCCGCCGCCTTCTTTGGTGTGGCATTAAACATGCTTTCTTTTTTTAAAGGGTTGAGTTATACTTCTCCAATAATGGGAGCCGTTTTAATGGTAACCACACCCATGATTGTATTAGTTCTTTCAGCATTCATAATAAAAGAACGCATGAAAAAACGAATAGTTTTTGGTCTGCTTTTGGGATTGGCAGGAACCATAACTTTAATTCTCTACGGAAAATCGGTCGCCAATGCTCCTAACGCTTCTTTAGGTAATTTATTGGTTTTTACCAATGCTTTTTCATATGGTATTTACTTAGTAATCGTTAAGAAATTAATGGATAAATACAATGCTTTTACTTTTGTAAAATGGATTTATACCTTCGGATTTATAATGGTTTTACCTTTCGGATGGAATGAATTTCAGGCTATTCAATGGGCTATTATTCCAATGGACATTTTATGGAAAATTGGATTTGTAGTGGTTTTTTCTACTTTTATTACCTATTTATTCAATTTACTTTCCATGCGGGAATTATCCCCAACCACAATTGCAGTTTTTGTTTATTTGCAACCGTTTTTCGCAACCGTTTTTGCAATGGGTTTAGGAAAAGATGAATTGACATGGGTTAAAATAATTTCGGCAGTTTTAATTTTTACAGGAGTTTATTTGGTTACTAAAAAAACGAGTAAAAAGGGAACAGTAATTAGCGATTAGCTTTGAAAATCAGAATAACAAATCACTTTTTACGAATCACTAATCACTATTTCATATATTTGTCGTCATTAGAAAACACACGAATGATACAATCCATGACGGGTTTTGGTAAAGCCACTTTGCAATTACCAGCCAAAAAAATTACTGTAGAAATAAAATCGTTGAACTCCAAAGGGTTGGATTTAAATACCCGTATGCCTTCTGTTTTTCGTGAAATGGAATTGGGTTTACGCAACCAGCTTTCTCAACGACTAGAACGCGGAAAAATAGATTTTTCATTGTATGTTGAAATTACTGGTGAAGAAACTTCATCAAAAATCAATGTGCCGATTGTCAGAGGTTATATCAACCAGATGAAAGCCGTAATTCCGAATGCTGATGAAACAGAATTGATGAAAATGGCTATCAGAATGCCAGATGCATTAAAAACAGAGCGAGACGAAATTGATGAAAACGAGTGGGAAAAAATTCAGACCGTCATTGATGAAGCGCTTGAAAATATTGCACAATTCAGAAAAGATGAAGGCGTTTCTTTGGAAAAAGAATTTTTGCATCGTATCGCTAATATCATGACATTAATGAATAAGGCGGTTTCATATGATGCTGAACGAGTAGCAACAGTAAAAACCAGATTGAGAACGGCTTTGGATGAATTAAAAGAGAATGTAGATGAAAACCGTTTTGAACAAGAGTTGATTTTTTATCTTGAGAAATACGATATTACCGAAGAGAAAGTTCGTTTGGAAAATCATTTAAATTATTTCATAGAAACCCTTGCCGGAACAGAAGCTAACGGAAGAAAACTCGGTTTCATCACTCAAGAAATGGGAAGAGAAATCAATACTATGGGTTCAAAATCCAATCATTCCGAAATGCAGAAACTGGTTGTAATGATGAAGGATGAATTGGAGAAAATCAAAGAACAGGTTTTGAATGTTCTTTAAAGAGAATAGAGAAAAGAATAAATAAAATAGACAACACATCTTCAGATACTGAAATTAATTCAGCATAAAATGCAAAAAGGAAAATTATTAGTATTCTCAGCACCATCAGGTTCAGGGAAAACAACTATAGTAAGATATTTATTGGCTCAGCCCGAATTGAATTTGGAATTCTCTATTTCGGCAGCAACTCGTGAGCCAAGAGGAGAAGAAGAGCATGGGAAAGATTATTATTTTATGTCGATTGCCGATTTCAAAAAACACATCAAAGCAGAGGATTTCATTGAATGGGAAGAGGTATATCGCGATAATTTTTATGGCACCTTGAAAAGTGAAGTTGAACGTATTTGGGCCAAAGGCAAAAACGTAATTTTTGATATCGATGTGGCTGGTGGATTGCGAATCAAACATAAATTTCCAGAAGAAACACTGGCCGTTTTTGTAAAACCACCAAGTGTAGATGAATTAAAACGCCGTTTAAAAGAACGCTCTACAGAAACCGACGAAAAAATCAATATGCGTATAGCCAAAGCACACGTAGAACTAGCCACAGCGCCACAGTTTGATACCATTATTAAGAATTATGATTTGGATGTAGCGAAGGCTGAAGCTTATGAATTGGTAAAAGAATTTATAAAATAATGAAAATCGGATTGTATTTCGGAACCTTCAACCCAATTCACGTAGGGCATTTGATTATTGCTAATCATTTGGCGGAACATTCTGATTTGGAGCAAATTTGGATGGTCGTAACACCACATAATCCACTCAAAGAAAAAAACACTTTGCTTGATGATTACCAGCGATTGCATTTGGTTCACTTGGCAACAGAAGAGTATCCAAAAATAAAACCTTCCGATATTGAGTTCAAATTGCCTCAACCTAATTATACGGTAAATACATTAGCTCACTTAATGGAAAAATATCCTCAACATGCCTTTTCGTTAATCATGGGCGAAGACAACTTAAAATCGTTACATAAGTGGAAAAACTACGACTACATTTTGCAGCATCACGATATTTATGTTTATCCAAGAGTTTCAGTTGGAGAAGATAATTCAGAGTTTAAAAATCATCCTCGCATACATAAAATAGATGCTCCAATAGTTGAAATATCGTCCACTTTTATTCGTGAAAACATTAAAAATAAAAAAAATATTAGACCCTTATTGCCTCACAATGTATGGGAATATGTAGATCATAATAATTTCTACAAGAAATAAGTTAACATTACTTTACCACTCGTTCCATAAAGTGTTTTGTAACTTTGTATTCTAAAACAAATTTGCCATGTTAAACTTTGAATTATACAATCCTACCAACTATGTTTTTGGGAAAGGACAAACAGAAAAATTATCAAAATTAGTTCCTACTCGTGCAAAAATTCTTTTGGCATACGGTGGAGGAAGCATTTTTAAAAATGGTGTTTATGACCAAGTTAAAGCGGCCCTAGCAGGTTTTGAAATAGTTGAGTTTGGTGGCATTGAACCTAATCCAAGGTTTGAAACTTTGATGAAAGCGGTCGAAATTGTAAAATCTGAAAACATTACATTCATACTTGCTGTTGGTGGAGGAAGTGTAATTGATGGTGTAAAATTTATTTCTGGCGCAGTACATTTTGAAGGTAATCCTATAGATATTTTAAAAAACAGAGTTTTATTTACAGATATCACTAAAGTCATCCCGTTTGGAACGGTTTTAACTTTACCGGCAACAGGTTCAGAAATGAATTCTGGTTCGGTAGTTACTATAGAAGCAACTCAGGAAAAACTAGTACTTGGCGGTAGTGCATTATTTCCAAAATTTTCCATTTGTGATCCAAATGTGATTGCCTCGCTACCAAAAAGACAAATTCAAAATGGCGTGGTTGATGCATTTACTCATGTGATGGAACAGTATTTAACCTACCCACATGATGCACTTTTACAAGACAGAATAGCCGAAAGTATTTTGCAAACTTTAACAGAAATAGGACCAAGTGTTGTTGAAAATCCAACCGATTATAAATTGGCCTCCAATTTTATGTGGTGCGCTACCATGGCATTGAATGGATTAATACAAAAAGGAGTTCCTTCAGATTGGGCAACACACATGATAGGTCATGAATTGACTGCTTTATATGAAATAGATCATGCTAGAACGTTAGCAATTATTGGTCCAAACTTGTATAGAGTTTTATTTGAAACTAAAAAAGATAAACTAGCCCAATATGGTGAAAGAGTTTGGCAAATTACTGGAAACTCTATCGAAGAGAAAGCAGAAAAAGCAATTCAAAAAACGGTTGATTTTCTTCACAAAATGGGAATGAAAACAAAACTTTCTGAAAATACAGACAACTACCAAAACACAGCAGCTTTTATTGTCAATCGTTTTGAAGAAAGAGGGTGGAAAGCCCTAGGCGAAAAACAAAATGTTACGTTGGATAAAGTAAAAGAGATAGTTGAAATGAGTTATTAATCTATATCTAGTTGGAATAGTGCTGTTTTTTGCGTTTCATATTTTTAAAAGTTCACATTTTATCGTCTAAAAATGAGTATTTTTGAAACATTAAAAATTGATATTTCATGAGTGATTCTCCAAAATTTGCAGTTATTGGCGGTGGAAGTTGGGCAACAGCAATAGCAAAAATGCTGTGTGTTAATTTACCAGAAATAGCATGGTACATGAGAAGTCAATCTGCAATTGACCATATAAAAACAGAGAAACACAACCCTAATTACCTAAGTTCTGTTGAGTTTGATGTCAATAAATTACTACTTACTAATGACATCAACGAAGCTGTTGCTTATGCCGATTATTTGATTTTTGCTATTCCCTCAGCTTTCCTTAGCACAGAATTAGAAAAACTCTCAGTTGATTTAAAAGACAAAGTAATATTCTCTGCCATTAAAGGTATTGTTCCTGAAACGTTCTTGATTGTAGGAGAACATTTTAATATAAAATTCGATATACCTTTTGAAAATATTGGGGTGATTACAGGTCCGTGTCACGCGGAAGAAGTAGCCTTGGAACGTCTTTCGTACTTAACAATTGCTTGCGGCGATGCTAAGAAAGCAAAAGTGGTAGCAAAAGTTCTTGCTAGTAACTACATTAAAACCAAAATCTCAGATGATATTATTGGTACCGAATATGCAGCTATGTTAAAAAATATTTATGCCATTGCTGCAGGAATTGCACATGGATTGGGTTATGGTGATAATTTCCAGTCTGTTATTATGAGTAATGCCATTCGAGAGATGAAAAAGTTTATCCGAAAAGTACACAAGATGAAACGTAACATTAATAATTCGGCTTACTTAGGGGATTTATTAGTGACTGGTTACTCTGTTTTCTCTAGAAATAGAATGTTTGGAAACATGATTGGAAAAGGTTACACCGTAAAATCAGCGATGATGGAAATGAGTATGGTTGCAGAGGGTTATTATGCTGTCAAAAGTGCCTACAAATTAAACCAAGAATATAAGGCCCAAACACCAATTATAGATGCTGTTTATGAGATTTTGTATGAAGGGAAAGAGGCTAAAAAAGTATTTAAGAAACTAACTGAAAAACTAGATTAAGATGAGCGAAAGATGGAACTACCAAATTAAAATTGGATTGTTTTGGGGTTTATTCATGTCAATAATGTCAGTTTTTATGAGTGAAAAAACATTGGCTGAAGAAATGGGGAACAGTAATATTTATTGGAAACTTATTCTAAATGTAGTTGTTGGAATATTTGTAATGGGTTATCTTTTTTGGAAAGGAAAAGATCCAAAAAACAACAGTTGGTCTACTTTTTTTAAAAGTAATAATAAAGAAAACGAGAACTAGTAATTTACCTAACTATTACTCCATCCATGAACAATATCGGAACTTCTTCTACATAATCGGGAGTGATGGATTGAGCTTTGAAGATGAATTTCTTATCATATAATGTGCCGCCTATAAAGTAAGTTACCATAAATTCATTGTTTAATCGCAATACTTTATTTTCAATCATCTCAATCTTCACAACAGATACTGCCGGAATTTGCATAAAAGCATGACGTAATAGCGCCGTTTTTTTCATTTCCCCATCAAGAGTTCCAAAAGCTTTAGAAACGACCATTACGCTTTCTAAATCATAGTCAGAATCGTTGATGAGATATACATTCCAAACCTTATCCATGAAATCATCACTCCATTCTTGAATGGCGGCAAGGAAAACATTTTCTACGGTTGGAATAAATATGTCGGATTTCATAGGATTGTTGATTAACGATTTTTGATTTTAGAACTTATAAAAATCTACATTCGACATTCGTCAATCATCATTCTTAAATCTAAATACTCGATTTGAATTGTTCCAAGAAACGCACGTCGTTTTCATAAAACATTCTAATATCGCTTATTTGGTATAATAACATAGCAATACGCTCAATTCCCATTCCGAAAGCAAAACCATTATATTCTTCAGGATTGATACCACAGTTTTTCAACACATTTGGATCCACCATTCCGCAACCCATAATTTCTAACCAACCCGTTCCTTTAGTGATACGATAGTCAGTTTCTGTTTTTAAACCCCAATAAATATCTACTTCTGCACTTGGTTCAGTAAAAGGGAAATAACTTGGTCTTAAACGAATTTTTGACTTGCCAAACATTTCTTTGGTGAAATATAAAAGCGTTTGTTTCAAATCGGCAAAGGAAACGTCTTTGTCAATATACAAACCTTCTACTTGGTGAAAAATACAGTGAGAACGCGATGAAACTGCTTCATTACGAAAAACTCTTCCTGGAGATATAGTTCTAATTGGCGGTTTATGGTTTTCCATATAACGCACTTGAACAGACGAAGTATGGGTTCTAAGTAACACATCAGGATTCGTTTGTATAAAAAAGGTGTCTTGCATGTCTCTTGCAGGATGATATTCTGGTAAATTTAAGGCAGTGAAATTGTGCCAATCGTCCTCAATTTCTGGACCTTCTGAAACGTTGAAACCAATGGTAGAAAAAATATCAATAATTTGATTTTTTACCAATGATATTGGATGACGTGAACCGATGGTAATAGGCTCAGCGGGTCTTGATAAATCGCCATAGAAACTTTTTACTTCTTCTTTGCTTTCTAATTCTTCTTGAATGGTTTTTACCTTCTCTTCGGCAACCATTTTCAACGTATTGATAACTTGACCAAAATCTTTTTTCTGGTCTTTTGGAATATTTTTAAATTCAGAAAACAGTTCTTTTAATAAACCTTTACTTCCTAAGTATTTGATACGAAAATTTTCTAAAGCTTCTTTATTTTTTGTGTTGAATGCTTTAGCTTCTTCTATGTGTTCTTTAATCTTATCTATCATCAGTCATTTTGTAAAAGTGCAAATTTAGGTAAAAGTTGGAAGTTAGAAGTTGGAAGTTGGAAGTTTTTAGTCAATCACTTCTCTCTCTAAGAAATAATTCACTATCGCTTCTTTCATCAAAACTGATTGTTCGCCTGCTTTTAGCGGAGGTAATTCTTCTTTTACATTGTAGTGTGGCCAACCTTCTTTGTCAACATAGTCAAATTCGTAGTAACCATAAGGTTCGAGCAAACGACAAATGGCTATGTGCATCAAGTTGAGTTTTTCATCTTTTTTAAAAGTTTGATGAACTTTACCTAATTCTTGAACACCAATCAAATATATTATAGCGTCTAAATCTAAAACATCTCCTTCAGCAAACTGATTAGAAAGAATTTGTACGACCTTTTCCCAGCGGTTTTTTAATTGTTCGTCTCTTGACACGTGAATTATGATTGTTGAATAACGATTTAAGATTTTTGAAGGATTTAATCGATATCAAAATTAGTATGCAAAGATACACATACTGAACACTAATTCTTTATTTCTTTTATAGCATTTTCCTCAATCCAACCAGTAGTTTCATCAGTAAGTTCGATTTTTTTCCAGTTAGCAATGCTTTCTAAAATGTAAACTTTTGTTCCTTCGTGTAAAACAAATGCGTCATTACTAGAAGCTTTAGGCTCGCTTTTTACAGAGGTAGTTTCTGCAAAAACTATGGCTGGTTTTTCGTTATTCATTCGGTTTTTTTCATAAAAACCCGAAGCAGCACTAAGAAATATACCGAGTAACCAAACGAACATTCCAAAAAAGAAAATACGTTTCAAAATTGTTTTTTCTGAAAAATAATAACCAGCAAAAAAAGCTAAAAATAAAAAAGCAAATACAACGGCAATCCATGCCCAAGTGTCATAATAATATTTTGAGGTAAAATCAGCAATCATTTTGTTGAAACCAACTTTAGGAATGAATTTGATATCATCAATAGCCATTTTTCGAGCAAAATCAAGGTTTGTTTTAATTTCGTTATCATTGGGACTTAACAGTAATGCTTTTTCATAATTGTAAATAGCAGGCGCGACTTTGTGTAATTTGTAATAACAATTGCCAAGGTTAAAATACACTTCAGCCGATTGTTTTCTAGAGTTTATGATATTTTCAAAACTTGAAATTGCCGCCTGATAATTTTCTTTTTGGTAGTATTGATTTCCTTGTTCAAAAGGAGATTGTGCCGTTATAATTTGTGTAAAGAATAACAATAAAAAAAATAGTTTCTTCATGATTATCGTTATTTAAGTTGTTTTTCAAGTTCTGAAATAATAGCAACAGCTTTTTCATAATCTTGTTGAATAGCGCTTTCCGAAGACATAGCATATCGAGCTAATTCACAATTTTCGGTTAACCTGATAAAATCAAGAATCGTTTCAGATTCAGCATTTTTTGATTTAAGAATTTCCGAAATTTTTTCTTTACTCATTTCTGAAGTTTCAATATTGAGTTTTGCTTTCAGGAAGTTGTGTAATGCTTTTTCCAAAGCAATATAAAACGGCTCTTTATTGCCTAAATGCTTTTTGGCTTCTGATAGATATTTCTTTGCCAAAGCATTAGACTTTTTGATTTTATTGCCTAGTATATCATTGTCTGAAGCTTCTTTTCTTCGTTTACCAACAATTAATAACGGTATGGCTAAAAATGGTAACATTACCAAAGAATAAAACAAACTTGACCCAAGAAAATCATCTTTTTCCTTTGGCTCTAAAATTGTTTGCTGTTTGTTGTAAGCAAATGTTTTTGCTACTTCTATTTTGTTTTTTGCAACATTATTTGGATTTGTTGTTCCAGAACTTGCAACGCTTGGACCATCTAAAACAGTAATGGTTATGGGTTGAGATGCTATTGTTTTGTAGTTATTGGTATTTAAATCAAAATAACTAAAGCGCAACGGTTTTATTTGATAATTGCCTTTATATTGAGGAATTATGGTGTATTTGTCAGCAATTTTTCCCGTCATTCCAGTTAATGGAGTTGATACTTTTTCATCGTGAACTGGATCATACATTTCTAGAGCTGAAGGTAAAACAGGTTTTGGCAACGTAAATAATTTCAAATTTCCGGTACCTACTACACTCAAATCTAAATCAAAAGACTCCCCATTTTTTAATAAGGTTTTAGAAGGTTTCACTCTAAAATCAAAACGTCCAACCGCACCTGTAAAATCATCGGGTTTCCCTTTTTCTGGCAATGCTTTTACAGTAATAATTTTGCTTCCGGCAGAAACTCTCTTGCTGTCTTCGGTCATCAAAGCTTGCCCCCAAAAATTTCTTCTGTTGGTTGGTACTTGACAATCTATATCTAAAGAAAGCGGTTCAATTTCTAGTTTTCCTGATTTTGTTGGATATAATACGGTTTTTCTTAATACTACATAACGATAACGCTCGCCTTTGAACATTCCGTCTTCGGCTTTCAGTTGTTTGATATCAATATTTTGGCTCCAAAAATCATTATATTTTGGTTTGTTTAATTCTCTCCAATTAGTTATTCCAATATTGTAGCTGAAATATAATTTATAAACTACAGTAATGGGTTCGTTGAGGTAAGGATTTGTTTTTGAAATATCAGCAACTAAATAAAGATTATCATCGGCACTGATGGCAGGCATTTCGTTTGGATCTTTTGGAATTTCAACCGCATTAGTTACGTTGATTTTTAACGGCGATGTTTTATAAACTTGACCATTGATTTCAATCGAAGCTTGTTTTATCGTTAATGCCCCTTTTTGTGTTGGCAATAAAATATAAATATAGGATTTGTTAAAGGTACTTCTTCCGTTTATCCATGATTGACTAACCGATTGACTTGGTCCGCCTACAACCCTAAAACCTGAGGCTTCAAAATTTGGCGGCTGAAAGTTATCCCCATCAGCATTCATGTTAAATTCTATTCGAAGCCTTTCGTTGACACCCAAAGAATTTTTGCTCACTTTGGCTTCAAATTGTACTTGAGCCCAAAGTGAATTGGTCATTAAAAATAGTAATATTATTATCCTTTTCATTTTCAAATTTTCAATTGGACTGATTTTCAAATTATTTTACCAATCTTTTTCAGCTTTTTTAGGATTGGCTTGAACTTTTTGTTTGTTAACTTTATCTTGAACTTTTTTCTCTTCGTTATTCACAGCGTCTAATAAGTTATTCAATCGTTGTTTAGAAACACCATTGGGTTGTGGTTGAGGTTTGTTTCCATTTTGATCTTTATTGTCTTGTTGATTTTTATCGTTTTTGCTGTCTTTTTTGTCCTTGTCTTTATCGTTTCCGTCTTTTTTGTCGTCTTTTTTGTCTTTGTCCTTATCTTTATCCTTCTTGTCTTTTTTGTCGTCTTTTTTATCTTTATCCTTGTTCTTTTTGTCATCTTTCTTTGGCGGATTGTTTTTCAAATATAATTTGGCCAAGGCATAGTTATAACGAGTTTCTTCATCGTTTGGATTGTTTCTGAGCGCATTTTTATAGGCTTCTACGGCACCTGAGTAATTTTTCTCTTTCATCAAAGTATTACCTAAATTGTGAAAAGCCTGGTGTTTTTCTTCACGAGTTTTAGCATTTTTAAGTGCTTTAGCATAATGATATTTAGCTTCTTCGGCTTGATTTTGTCTATAGATAGCATTTCCTAAATTATATGGAGCAATAGATTTCTTGGGATTTTTGGCTTCTGAAATACGGTATTCAGTTTCAGCATCAGCATAATTTTTTTCAACGAAGGCATTATTCCCTTTTGGCAAATTTTTATCGTTTTCCTTTTTTTGGGCTTGCGCTAAAAAGGAAATCAGAATCAAACTATATAAAAATAACTTTTTCATTTATTCCTTTTCGTTAAATAAATTCATTTTTTTAACCCAATTGGTTCTCTTTTCTAAAATAATAACATCTAAAAATAACAAGAAAAAACCAAAGCCTAGAAACCACTGAAACTGCGATTTGAAATCAGCCATTTGCGTACTTTCAAATTCTGTTTTTTGTATATTATCTAAAGCATTTTTTACATAATCTAAAACGGTTTTTGTAGAATCTCCATCTACATAACCGCCTCCAGTTGCTTTTGCAATATTTTTTAGTACTTCTGAATCTCTTTTGGTGATGACAACTTCGCCATTATCATCCCTCTTAAAACTAGAGGTTATTCCGTTTTCTTTTAACGGAATTGGTCCTCCTTTTTCAGTTCCAACTCCAATAGTTATTATTTTTAGCCCTAATTTTTTTGCTTCTTCAGCAGCATCAACAGCATCGTTGGAATGATCTTCACCATCAGTAATAATGATGAGTAACTTATTAGTTTTATCTTTTTTATCTATGAAAGTTGTGGCTAAATTTATTGCTTGGTCAATTGAAGTTCCTTGTGCTGAGATTACCCCAGGATTCATTCCTTGTAAAAACATTTTGGCTACACTGTAATCTGTTGTAATTGGCAACACTGGAAAAGCACTGCCAGAATAAGCTATAATTCCTATTCTGTCACTTCCAAGATTGTTGATAATTTGAGAAACTAATTGTTTGCTTTTATCTAATCGACTTGGTGCTACGTCTTCGGCTAACATACTTTTTGAAACATCAATCGCAAAAATAATATCAATCCCTTCTCTTTTCACAGTTTCTAGTTTAGTACCAATTTTTGGATTCACTAAACCAATGATTAAAAAGGTCAAACCTATAAGCAAAACTATAAATTTTAACACTGGTTTGAATACAGATTTCTCAGGACTCAATTTTTTGATTAAATCTAAGTCGCCAAATTCGCGTTGTTTTTTTCTTTTCCAGAATTGGACATACAAGAAAAGTGTTGTCAATACTGGAATGAATATCAAGAAATACAAATACCCTTTTTCTTCTAACTCGTACATAATTGTTTTATATAAAACTTCTGTAAATAGTGTTTCTTAATCCAAATTCTATCAAAACTAAAATACCAGCTATCCAAACAAATGGTCTGTATTTTTCGTCATAATCATAGAATCTTAATTCTTGAATTTCAGTTGTTTCTAATTTATTTATTTCGCTATAAATAGATTCTAATTTGCTATTGCTGTTCGCTCTGAAATATTTTCCCCCAGTATTTCCAGCAATAGCTTGTAATAAATTCACGTCTATCTCAACAGGCATCATTTTAAATAAAAAGCCGCCATTTGGCGCATAAGCATAGGGAAACATAGCATCACCATTAGTTCCAATACCAATAGTGTAAACTTTTATACCATATTCTTTAGCAATTTGCGAAGCCGTTTCTGGCTCAATAAATCCTGCATTATTTACACCATCAGTTAGTAGAATTATAACTCTGCTTTTGGCTTTGCTATCTTTTAATCTGTTTACTGCCGTTGTTAAACCCATTCCAATTCCGGTTCCGTCTTGCAGCACGTTGTCATATTTTATGCCTCTAATAGCGTCTTGGATGATAGCTTTGTCACTTGTAACAGGTGTTTTAGTATAAGCTTCGGCGGCATAAACTACAATTCCTATTCTATCATTTGGTCTTCCTTCCACAAAGTTGGCGGCAACTTTTTTTAATGCTTCCATGCGGTTGGGTTTTAAATCTTTGGCCAACATACTTCCCGAAACGTCAATTGCCATTACAATGTCAATTCCTTTAGTGGATTTGGTTTGGCTGCTTATATCAACTTTTCTTGGTCGTGCCATGGCTATAATCAAAGAGCTTAAGGCTAATAATCGAAGTACAAACAATAAAGGTTTTAGTTTAGCCAATAATGATTTTTGTGATTTAAAACCATTCACGGAACTAATTTTCAATGTAGCGGTTTGTTGTTTTCTTTTCCAAATTTGCCAAGCTATAGCCAATGGAAGTAATAGAAACAACCAGAAAAATTCAGGATTTAAAAAACTTACTTCTTTCATGATTATTCTGTTGTTTGTAATTCTACTGAATTTAGCATTCTTTCAGCTATTTGTTGCCCATATTTGTCTTCTTCTCTATGCATTACTAAAATGGTTTGTAAACCTCCATTTTGACTAAACAGCAATAGCTCATAATACATCTTAGTTGATTTTCCTTTTATTTTATCTAAAACGGTCAAAGTTCCATAGGCTTTTTTACCCGAAATTCCTTTTTGGGTATCAAAATCTTCGGTTTTTGTGATAATGTTTTGTGCGCCTTGATTTTGTAGTAGATTCAAATAATTATCGGCAGTTTTATCCAAATCTATTTTTGTTTCTTGCTTGTATTTGATAGTCGAAACGGTGATATAAAAATCTTCTAAAATATTGCCGTAAACAAATGTTTGCATCTCTTTAATCATCGCTGCCGTTGTATTTGGCAATGATTTTAATGACTCTATTCTTTTTAATACTTTTGGAGTTTCTACTTTTACACCAGGATTTCCATATTCGCTATAAATCCATTCGCCTTCTACTAATTCTTTGGTTGGATTACCTAGGAAATTATCTTTTACATAGTCTATTCCTTTGAAATAGATTAATCCTAAAACAAAGAGCACTAACATTCCTAAAACAATTCCAACTGTTGAAATAATTCTGTTGCGTTTTTGTTTTTTAAGTTTTTGTAAGCGCGCTAGTTCTTTTTGTTGTTCGTTCCAAATTGCTAATTCATCGTTTTCTTCCACAATTTCTGGAATAGATTTGTGAATGGTTACAATAGAACTTGAAATGCGTTTTTTATCCTCTTCAATTTCGTAATCTAATGGTTTTACTTTAGCAAATTTTACTAAATCTGCTTGTTTTAAAACCTTTTCAAGGTTTTCAACAGTTTCGTTAGAAAGTTTTAATTTCTTTTGTTTAGAAGCTTTTCGTAATCCTTCAATGAGTTCCGAAGTAGTACTTTCCATGGCTGGAATATTGATTTCTTCTTCAATATAATTACGAGCAATGTCGGTTAGTTCCGAATAATAATCTTTGATTTCTCCTTTTTGCCAGAGCTCTTTTGTTTCTAACTGTTGTAATAAAGTAGTTGCTTTTTCAATAGGTGATTTGAAAACAATTTCTTCAACTTTGGGTTGATTTAGTCTTTTCTTAATGAATTTATAAATAAAAAATCCAGCAACAGTTATCGCTAATAAAATTAAAATATAAATCCACCAGGTTCCCAAGGGGCTTTCTACTTCAGCAATGTCTTTGATGTCATACATTTTTTGTTTTAATGTATCTACTTGGATAGTATTAACTTCTACTTTAATGCTATCAGAAAAAATAGGTTTTCCGTTTATTAAAACAGGAATTTTTGGAATGATGTATTTACCACTGTCAAATTGAGTTAATCCGTATTTTTTGATTAATTCATAACGAGCACCGTTTTTAACGGTATCAATCTTGTAGGATTGAATTACTTCTAAAGCTCCAAAATTCTTAGCTTCAGGGAATTTAACTTTATATAAAGTATCAACATCTGTTTTTAAAGTAAGCTTAAATTCAGCACCAATTTTTTTCTTAGTAGAATCAATTGATGTTGTCACCTTTTGAGCAAAAAGTGACGTTGATAGGAGTAAAAGAAATATATATATTTTGAACTTCATTATAATTGTTGATTGAAGATTAACGATTTTTGATTTCAGAATTTGTTTTAGCAGTTTTAATGCTTGAAACAAAGATTGATATAAGCTCGTTGACTTTTATTTTTAATTTATTGATTAATTCTATGTTGGTTGTTAGTTTTGCTCTTTCAATAATTTTCAAACAATTAAAAGTTTCTCTTAATTCTTTTAGGAAAATACCCATTTTGTGAATAAAATCTTTTTTGCTTTCTGCACTTTGTGCTTCACCATAATTTAAAGCAGGTGAAGTTGATGAACGAACAATTTGTCCAACCAAATGATTTCCAGAATATGATTTATCAACATGACTTGTAAATAAAATTATGTTGGAGGCAAAATCAATCAATCGTTCTTCTAATTTAAATTTGTCCATTTCAATCCTAATAAATCTGCAATCTTAAATCATTAATCTTATTTCTCTATCTTGATTTAAAATAACTCAACAATTTTGTCACATAACTTTCGTCAACACGAGTATTCACTGTCCCCGAACCGCATTTTGAAAAGATGTCTTTGAAGTAATTTACTTTATTTTGATATTCTTTTTCGTAACTCAAACGTACTTTTTTCGAACTCGTATTGACCACCAAAATCTCTCCAGTTTCGGCATCTTCCATTTCCACCATGCCGATGTTTGGTATTTTTTCTTCGCGGATGTCATACACTCGAATTCCTGTTAAATCATGCTTTTTGCTGGCAATTTTCAATGTTTTTTCATAATCATCATCGACCATAAAATCCGAAATTACAAAAACAATAGCTTTCTTTTTTTGTGTTCCCGATAAAAATTTCAACGCCTGAGATAAATCGGTTTTATTGCTTTTGGGTTGGAATTCAATTAGTTCGCGTATGATGCGCAACACATGGGATTTTCCTTTTTTAGGAGGAATATATAATTCGATTTGGTCAGAAAATAAAATCAAACCAATTTTATCGTTGTTTTGTGTAGCCGAAAACGCCATTGTTGCAGCAATTTCAGTAACAATTTCGCTTTTTAATTGGTTTTTGGTACCAAAACTTTCTGAACCTGAAATGTCCACCATCAACATCATGGTTAACTCGCGTTCTTCTTCAAAAACTTTTACATGCGCTTCATTGTATCGCGCAGTAACATTCCAATCGATAGCACGAATATCATCACCATATTGGTATTGACGCACTTCCGAAAAAGTCATTCCACGACCTTTGAACGACGTGTGATATTCTCCCGAGAAGATATGATCGCTCAATCTTCGGGTTTTGATTTCTATTTTACGAACTTTTTTGAGAAGGTCTTTTGTTTCCATTTTTTCAATTGTCGGTTGTCAGTGTTTTAGCAATGATAATTAGCTAACAGGTAACAGAAAACGGATAACTGACTAAGGTACTTCAATTTCATTTACAATTTTGTTGATGATGTCAACTGAAGTAATATTTTCAGCTTCGGCTTCATATGTCACCCCAATTCTGTGTCGCAACACATCATGCACTACTGCACGAACATCTTCTGGAATTACATAGCCACGACGTTTGATAAACGCATAACACTTAGCTGCATTCGCTAAATTGATACTTCCACGAGGAGATGCTCCGAAACTGATAAGCGGTTTAAGACTTTCTAATTTGTATTTCTCAGGATAACGAGTAGCAAAGATGATGTCTAGAATGTATTTTTCAATTTTTTCATCCATATATACTTCGCGAACCGCTTCTTGTGCACGAAGAATTTGGTCAACTGAAACTACAGCATTTACTTTTTCGTAAGCACCTTTTAAGTTTTGGCGAATAACCATTCTTTCTTCGTCAATTTTTGGATAATCAATAACAGTTTTAAGCATGAAACGATCCACTTGGGCCTCTGGTAAAGGATAAGTTCCTTCTTGCTCAATTGGGTTTTGAGTGGCTAAAACTAAAAACGGTCTGTCCAATTTAAAAGTAGTGTCGCCAATAGTTACTTGCTTTTCCTGCATCGCTTCAAGCAAAGCCGATTGCACTTTGGCTGGCGCACGATTAATTTCATCTGCTAGAACGAAGTTGGCAAAAATAGGTCCTTTTTTTATGGAAAACTCATTGGCTTTAATGTTATAAATCATTGTTCCCACAACATCGGCTGGCAATAAATCGGGCGTAAATTGAATTCTGCTAAAGCTTCCTTGAACCGCATGAGATAATGTGTTTATCGCTAAAGTTTTTGCCAAACCAGGAACTCCTTCCAAAAGAATATGTCCTTGTCCTAAAAGTCCAATTAATAATCGCTCTACCATGTGTTTTTGACCTACAATAACTTTGTTCATTTCTGTAGTCAACAATTCAATAAAAGCACTTTCTCTTTCAATTTTCTCATTAATTGCTCTAATGTCTAAAGCAGTACCAATTTCTTCCATAGTTACTCTATTTATTCTAAAATGTGTCAGTTATAAATTTAATAATTCAAAAATGAAAATTTAATCTCTTACAAGATGTTAAGAATGCGTTAAAACTTTACAAAACACCACAATTTTAAGGATGATTTATGATTTTCTTTTTATAATTTTAAGACCGATTAGGGTTTTGAATTTTTTTTACAAAAAAAACAAATTATTTTAAAAACCAATAACTCCAAATATTATTAATACAACACTAAAAAATAACGAAATGCAAACTAAACTTTCGTCTATAGTAGCCGGAACTATGAATTGGGGAATATGGGATAAAAAATTGAATACTTATGAAATGTCACACATCATAAACACATGTGTTGAGAATAGAATATCCACTTTTGACCATGCTGATATTTATGGAAATTACACCACTGAAGCCGATTTTGGAAAAGCTTTTATCCAAAGTAAAACAGCAAGAGAAAAAGTTCAATTCATATCAAAATGTGGTATCCAGAATGCTGGCGCACGAAATAATTCAATAAAGTATTATGATTACTCTAGAGACTACATCATTTGGTCGGTGGAGAATTCATTAAAAAATTTGCAAACCGATTATTTGGATGTATTGTTATTGCATCGTCCAAGTCCATTAATGGAAGCAGATGAAATTGCGGAAGCGGTGGAAAAACTAAAAAAAGAAGGTAAGATTCTTGACTTTGGGTTATCCAATTTTACAGCATCTCAAACCGAGCTTATTCGTCAAAAAACGGAAATAAGTTATAACCAAATTCAGTTTTCGGCAACCCATTATGAATCTATGTTGGACGGAAGTTTTGATTATATGCAATTGCATAACATTCGTCCCATGTCATGGAATCCTCTAGGAACCGTTTTTAGAGAAGACATTGAACAAACCCGACGCTTGAAAAAACTGTTGGTTCAATTGGTAGAAAAATACCATTTGGGTTCCGACACTATTTTATTGGCTTGGATTTTAAAACATCCAGCAAAAGTTATCCCCGTGGCTGGCACCGTAAATATTGCTCGAATTCAAGCCTTAATGAAAGCGGTTGAATTGGATTTAGAACAAGAAGATTGGTTTGCCATTTGGACGGAAAGTATGGGGAGTAAAGTGCCTTAATGATTGCAGAGTGTTGATTAACGATTGCAGATTTTTGAATTAAATCTGTAATCAAAAATCGTTATTCTTAAATCAAAAAATCAAATGATAAACAAACGTCTTCTTATTAAAAACCTACTGGCTCACAATGATGAGAGTAGTTTTTATGACAAGAAGCGACAGTTAAATCTGCATACAAAAGAAGGTAAAGCTAAGTTTTTAAAACACATTTGCGCTTTGTCAAATTCTAATCCTTCTAATAATTCCTATATAGTTGTGGGAGTAGAAGACCAAGATAACGAAATTACCGGCGATGATTTTTTTGACGATAGCCGAATACAAAACTTGGTTAATGCGTATCTAGAAAATCCTCCAAAAATTCAATACGAAAATGTGCCGTTTCCTAACTTGCCAAAAGACAGAGTTGTTGGATTAGTAACGATAAAGCCAAAGCATAAAGTGTCTTTTTTTAAGAAAAACATTCATACTATTTTAGCCAACACTGTTTTCGTTCGAAGAGGAAGTAATTCGATGCCCACGGAAGAGAAAATTCCACATTCCAAACAAAATATTGAAACCGTTATCAGTATTGAAAACAGTTCAAGAAACAGCATTGCTTATACGCTTGACGGCGTTATAGATTTTACGAATAATCGTCACAAAGACATGCCTTCAAAATATAAAGTTTTCAAAGAACTTTTTGTGATTTGTTGGGCCGGAATTCCCAAGAAAATTAGAGATACAACCTATTTATCCAGAGTTGATATAGAGCTGATTAATGAGCAGGTAAAACTGTTTTATTCAGCACATGATGTGGTTACTATAAGTTATGACGAGCAAAGTTTTACTATAATTGAATACGTTCCTCTTGGGCTGAACGACAAAACTAGCTACTATCCATTGGAAAAATTAACGATACATTTTTTTGATAACGGATATTATAAAATGGAAACCCAAATGCTTTTTGAACCTCCAGCGTTTAACAAAAAAATACTACATCATATTTATAATTCTACTATTGTTTTAATTAATAAATTGCAAAAAGGATTTCTCCTCTCAGAAAGTGAAGAAAAGGATTTAGAAAACTTATCCTCTACTCTAATGATATGTTATTTAAATGGTTTTAATGATGCCAAACAAAAATTAATTGAAGTTAAACCTTTTTTAAAAGCACAAAAAAAGCCAATAATTTATCTTAGTTTTAAAGAAGCAATGCGAATTTTAAGAAAAATGAAATACAATAAAAATAATGAGTAGAATATTAGTAATAGGGGATATTCACGGCGGATTACGTGCGTTGCATCAAATTATTGAAAGAGCCAAAGTGACTAAAGAAGATAATCTTATTTTCCTCGGAGATTATGTAGATGGATGGAGTGAATCCCCACAAGTTATAGATTATTTGATACATTTAAATAAAAAACAAAACTGTATTTTTATCAGAGGGAATCATGATGAGCTATTGTTAGATTGGTTAACCGGAAACACTAAAAATTTTGATGAAAAAACATGGTTTAAACATGGAGGAGAGGCAACAATCACAGCCTATTCATCAATTTCAGAGGAAACAAAAAAAGAGCATATTCAGTTTCTAAAATCACTTCAAAATTATTATTTAGATTCTAAAAACCGTTTATTTATTCATGCGGGTTTTACCAATATGAATGGTATTACTTATGAATATTTTCCCAAATTATTTTATTGGGACAGAACGCTTTGGGAAACAGCTTTATCAATGGATTCATCTATTCCGAAAGAAAGTTTATTGTATCCAAAAAGATTGACTTTATATAATGAAATTTATATTGGTCATACTCCTGTAACTAAAATTGAAAAAACAATTCCTATCCAAAAAGCATGTGTTTGGAACATCGATACTGGCGCAGCTTTTAATGGACCATTAACTATAATGGATATAGAAACAAAGGAATTTTGGCAAAGCGAACCATTGATGGATTTGTATTTTAATGAAAAAGGCAGAAATTGATTTAATTATTTACTTTTGAAGTAAATTAATAGAAAATGAAAAAACTAATTACAATATTGGCTTCAGTTATAATAAGTTTCGCAAACGCTCAGGCTTATAAGGGGAAAGGAGACACAAAATTTCAAGTTGGATCAAGTTTTCAAAGTGGTGGTTCAGGAATTCATGTTAGCACTGACCTAGGAATTGGAGAAAACATGTCTTATGGATTTGTAGCTTCCTATTTGCTAAAAGTATCGGAAGGAAACATAAGTAATGTAAAATTTGGCGACAGATTTGATTGCAAAGCTAGATTTAATGCCAATATTGGTAACGTATTAGGATTAGATAAAAAAATGGATGTTTATCCTGGATTAGACTTAGGATTAAAAAACTTTGGAGCGCATTTAGGTTTTAGATATTTTTTTACACAGGGTTTTGGTTTGTATACCGAAGCCGGAATTCCATTGGCAAAATACGACTCAAATGTTCAAGGATTTGAAGAATATAATAATCAGTTTGTGTTTC
>Ga0214919_10002252_pt1 | contig 30553 bp, 26 predicted proteins | sample LL1503_MetaG_FD_177994 | JGI IMG/M metagenome (GOLD analysis project Ga0214919, IMG submission 177994) | Freshwater microbial communities from Lake Lanier, Atlanta, Georgia, United States - LL-1503 | ecosystem: Environmental > Aquatic > Freshwater > Lake | place: USA: Georgia | collected... | reverse complement strand
TGAAAAACGGTCTAATAAAGAAGATAGTTGCATGAATTATAAATTGAAACGTAAAATTAAAAGAAAATGAACTGTAATTGGCATAAAAGCAATTTTTTTTCAATTTTTTAAATCATCCCTTTGGGACTTCTAAATTAAAAAAAATATTTGCTAGAAAATTACTGATTTTAAAAAACTACTAATTAAAATTAAATAACAAATCCATCAGTTAATACAGCCCCTTTTTTTATAACTACAATTCCATCCTTTACTGAGTAAAGAGAATGGTCGGTATTGGATAAATGATTTCCCCCATTTATTCGAACATCATTTCCAATTCTGCAGTTTTTATCAACAATGGCATTTTTGATATAACATCGATCACCGATACCTATTGTAGGGATATTTTTTTCACCATTGTTTTCTATATCTCCTGTGGTTTCATAAAAATCATTTCCCATGATATAACAACTTAAAACGGTAGAACCATGCCCTATTCGACTTCGAATACCAATCACGCTATTTTCAATTTTGCTTCCATTGATAATTGCCCCTTCAGCAATGATCGTTTTTTCCAAATTTGTTCCGCTGATTTTAGCAGGTGGCAACATCCTTGCATGGCTGTAAACAGTTTTTTGATTATCAAATAAATTAAATGGAGGCATATCCAATGTCAAGGACAGATTGGCTTCAAAAAAAGAATGAATACTACCAATATCCGTCCAATACCCATCATATTGAAAACTTACCACATTGTACTTTTCGATGGAACCAGGAATTATTTCTTTACCAAAATCGGTCGCATCTTTATTTTCATTCTCTAGCAGATTAAATAATAACTTTCTACTAAAAACATAAATACCCATAGAAGCCAAGTATTGTCTACCCTGGGCTTTCATCTCATCTCCTGTATCACTGATCCATTCTGGTAAAATATTTTTTGCAGGCTTCTCAATAAATGAAGTAATCGTCTGCTCATCATTTGACTTTAAAATACCAAATTCTGGTGCATCTCTTTCACCTACTGGAATGGTTGCAATAGAAATATCTGCCCCTTTGGCAATATGGTTGTCAATCATTTCAGCAAAATCCATTTGATACAACTGATCACCACTTAAAATGAGTACGTATTCAAAATCGTAATTAACGATATGCCTTAGTGACTGTCGCACAGCATCAGCAGTACCTTGAAACCATTTTGGATTATCAGGGGTTTGCTCAGCTGCAAGAATATCTACGAACCCCTTGCTAAAAATGCTAAACTGATAAGTATTTTTAATATGCCTATTTAAAGAAGCAGAATTAAATTGAGTTAACACCAAGATACGATTCAGACTAGAGTTGATACAATTTGAAATGGGTATATCTACCAACCTATATTTTCCTGCAATAGGAACTGCAGGCTTACTTCTAGAGGCTGTTAAAGGATATAACCTTGATCCAGCCCCACCTCCCAATACGATTGAAATTACCGATGCAGTTTCCATATTTAATTAAAAGATTTATAATTTATTATTTTCGAAATATATAAAAATTTATTTATATCAATTTTAATATTAAAGTATACTTTCATAAAGATCAATGTACTTTTTGGCACTACTTTGCCAGCTATTATCCAATTTCATAATCCTAGTGATTAGTTTTTTTAACAACTTAGGTTGATTGTAAATTTCCAACGCCCTATGAATAGAATTGGTAATATCCCAGACCGTTGCTTCGTTGAAACAAATTCCATAGCCTTTTGGTTCACCAAAATCTATTACCGTATCTTGAAGACCTCCAGTATTTCTAACCAGCGGAATAGTACCATAACGCATAGCGTACATTTGGTTAAGTCCACAAGGCTCTACCCTGCTGGGCATTATTAAAAAATCAGCTCCTGCATACATTTGATGACTCAATTGTTCATTGTAGCCAATTTTAGAATTATAATAACCTACCAATTTGCTTTTCATATTTTCAAGTTCTGCTTCTACAGAACTATCGCCACTGCCCAAAACAAGAAAATTCATTTTACCCTCCATGTGGTGAATAGAATCATAGATAACCTGAGGAAGTAGATCCGCCGCTTTTTCGTAAACCAATCGACCTATGAAAATGAACAAAGGTTTTTCGAAATCCAAATTAAACTGCTCACACAATATCTTTTTATTGGCTAGTTTTCCTAAAGAAGCATCTATTATATTAAAATTAGTACTTATATAAGAATCAGTCGAAGGATCCCAGACTTCAGTATCAATTCCATTTAGGATCCCTTTGAATTTTCCCTTCTCATAATCAAACAACTTTTCTAATCCATTCGCATTTTGACGCATCTCCTCTAGGTACCGCTGACTAACGGTAGTGACTACACGAGCACATTTAACTGCTGAAGCCAAGGGATTGATATTATTTTGCCAGTCCAACTTACCCCAATCAAAACTATCCCAGTCGGGAAGGTATCTCGATTTATCCCAGCCCATCCATCCCTGATATTGTGCATTGTGAATGGTGAGAACAGTGGCAACTTCGGCTAAATGTCGATAAGCAGTGCAGTACTGCATCATAAAGGGAATTAAACCTGTATGATGATCGTGAACATGCACTATATCAGGTTGATGTTTCCATTGAGACAACCAATCAACTACCGCTATTTGAAAAGCGGTAAATCGCTCTGAGTCATCACCATAGCCATAAACAGATTGCCTATCCAACATTCCATTAATGTCTACTAGGTACAAATCGAAGCCGAGGACATTTTCTCTTTCTTTAATAATGGAGTAATTAAACCAATGTTCACCCATGTTGAATGAACCTTGATGGACAGTATCAAATTGGTGGTCGAATAAAAACTTGGTACGATACATGGGCAAAACAACCTTTGCAGTATGACCCAATTGATTTTGATATTTTGGAAGCGCCCCCACTACATCTCCTAAACCACCTACCTTAGCTACTGGATAACACTCTGCACTGACATGTAATATTTCCATTGAATATATAAATATTTAATGGCCTTGAAATTAAGCAGTATTTTGCAAGAAACAAATTATCAAATGAAAATTTTTCCTAGTGCTAAAAATATTCTACATTGGGCAACTTAAAAAATACTCTTTTCCTCCAAATCTAAAAGAGACCCTTTAACAAGAAAATAAATTTGAATAAGTTGAGAAAAAATTTCCAACTTGATCAATGAATAAATCATTTTTTCAATAGATCGAAATATGCTTAAAAAGTACGCAGTAGGAATTGACATAGGTGGAACCACAGCAAAGTTTGGAATTGTAGACAGGAACGGACAAATTCTTGAGCAGGATCGAGTGCCGAGCAATGAACATGCAGTAGTAGAAGATTTTATAGATGACATGTATGCCAAATTAATGCCAATGATTGACAGAGTTGGTGGAATTGACAATTTTGTTGGTATAGGCATGGGGGCTCCCAACGGAAATTTTTATACTGGCACCATTGAATATGCTCCTAATTTAAAATGGAAAGGAATAATACCCATTGCTAATTTAATTGAGAAAAAATTCAAGCTTACTACCCAACTTACCAATGATGCCAATGCTGCTGCAGTCGGTGAAATGATGTACGGTTGTACGAAAGATATCAAGCATTTTATTACCATTACTCTTGGTACAGGTGTAGGAAGTGGTATTGTTATAGACGGCAAGATTTTATTAGGTTATGATGGGTTTGCTGGTGAACTAGGACATACCATCATTCGTCCGGGTGGAAGAATGCACAAATCAACTGGTATGAGAGGAAGTCTTGAGTCCTACGCCTCTGCTACTGGTGTAAGGGAAACAGCCATTGAAATGCTGACAACTCAGCCAGATACCGAAAGTTTACTCCGAAATTACAGAATCAATGAACTAACCAGCGAAACGGTTTACGACTGTGCGATGCAGGGTGACAATATCGCAAATAAAATTTTTGAATTCACTGGCCAAATTTTGGGAGAATCACTGGCCAACTTTGTTATGTTCTCTTCTCCTGAAGCAATCATTTTATTTGGAGGACTTACCAAGGCTGGTAATTTATTAATCAACCCAACTCGCAAACATATGGAGGCTAACTTGCTTCCTATTTATCAAAACAAAGTGAAATTGCTTTTTAGTGAATTAAAAGAAGCCGATGCTGCAATTTTAGGTGCAAGTGCGCTTGTATGGAATCTGTAAGTTGATGGGATATTGAGTAAAATAAATTACTTAATTATATTCTAAAACACAATCAACTTCTTAGTTAGAAATAGCTATTAATGACCATTTTCATTTAGAGAAATTTCTCCTCTTCCCATTTTTTTCTACCCCATCCTGCTATCACATGCTTTTCACTATGATAAGAGGAACGAACCAGTGGACCACTTTCCACATAATCGAAGCCCATATTGTAACCAATTTCCCTTAGCTCCTTAAACTCATCTGGATGAACAAAACGTTGAACTTGCAAATGCTTTTTACTAGGTTGCAGATACTGACCAATCGTAATTACATCCACTCTACTATCTCGTAAGTCTTGCATTGTTTGAGTTACCTCTTGCATAGATTCTCCTAAACCAAGCATGATTCCACTCTTAGTTCGCATTCCACCTTCTTTCAAAAAACGAAGGGTTTCCATACTTCTCCAATATTTAGCTTGTATGCGTACCTGTTTGGTCAACCTTTCTACCGTTTCAATATTGTGTGATACCACTTCAGGACTTGCTTCAATAATTCTCTGTATATTTTCCTTCTCAGCTTTAAAATCAGGGATTAATGTTTCCAATGTAGTAGAAGGATTCAAAGTTTTGATTGCCTTGATCGTATTAAACCAGACAATACTTCCACCATCCACTAATTCATCTCTATTTACAGAAGTTACTACCGCATGTTTTACCTTCATTAAATGAATAGCTTCAGCAACCCTTTGAGGCTCATCCCAATCTACTGAATCAGGCATACCAGTAGCAACTGCACAAAAACCACAACTCCGGGTACAAATATTTCCCAAAATCATAAAAGTTGCAGTCCCCTCACCCCAACATTCACCCATATTGGGACAATTGCCACTTTCACAAATAGTATGTAGCCGATGGGTATCTACCAAATTAAGAACCTCCTTGTACGATTCTCCAATAGGTAATTTTACCCTAAGCCAGTTAGGCTTTTTAACTCTTTGCTCCACTATTCCATCAATAACCGGTAACTCTATCATGAAGTAAAATTATATTTTGAAAAAGACTGAAAATTTAAATATTTACAAAATTAATGGTAAGAATTGATATGTAAACAACTTTGTAAAATACAATTTGTCTAAAAAGTAGAACGCTAAAAAAATAGCTATTATTTTCTTTTCCCAAATAGGATTGCAACATAGACACTGATAAAATATTGACTAGGCTTTGTGTATACTAACTGGGGAACTGCTTTGGAATACATTTCAGCCATCAATCCTACTTCCAATGCGCTAAGCTGCTCGTTGTATTTACCATAATCAAATCTTAAAGAAGCCTTGGTATAAATACCAGGAGTAATCTTAATTTGATTCCAGCCTTTTGTAAATCCTCCACCAGATACCTGCATAAATCCAAGTAAACTAGAATTTGTAAACAATACGCTATCAGCAATATGAGTATATCTTCCTGAACTTGAATACAATGAACTATCAGAAGATTCATATCGAATGAACTTACGTCCCCCTTTATCCATATCATTTACTTCAAGGTTATAAGGCCTTAACAAGGCAAGAGAAATACCTCCACCTATATTTCCAGTTACACTAATTCCATTTCTATTGGTCTTATTACCCAATAAAAATTGCTGTTGCACTCCCAACTTTAAAGGATAGAAATAATTGATTTTACCAAATACAAAAGGTGAAGAGGGTATATTGATATTGCTTTGCTTTTCTTCCTTAGAATGTTTCCTCTCTGTTAACTCAATTTGAAATAGCAATGATTTTTTAACTGATTTAGATTTACCCACTTCAAAAAAACCACCATAACCATCCGAAGTAAGTTTAAATCCAAATGCTGATTGTTGATGATAAGAAATCACGCCTTCCTCCTCCTGTTTTACCAGTGCATTGATCCGCTGCTTCTTTTGCAACATTAAATCCTTTTTTGACTTTTGGGCAAAAGAGGCATATCCGATTACAATAGTTAAAAAAATTAAAAATAATTTACGCATAATAAATTTTTACTTCAGTAAATTTATGCAAAAATAACACAATGACAGCAACCATTCAATATCAAGGCGATTTAAGATGCACCGCTCAACATTTACAAAGCGGAACAATCGTTGAAACAGATGCCCCTTCTGATAACCGAGGTAAAGGAGAAAGATTTTCACCCACCGACTTGGTTTGCACTGCCCTAGCCACTTGTATGGCTACTACCATGGCAATCAAAGCAAATGATATGGATATTGAATTAAAGGGTTTAACAATTGCAGTCACAAAAAATATGCAGAGCGACCCCCGTAGAATTTCAAAAATTGATGTTAAAGTTTCATTTCCCACCTCCCTAGTGTTAGAAGAAAAAGAGAAAATTATTTTACAGCGAACGGGTGACAACTGCCCAGTAGTAAATAGTCTTCATCCAGACTTAATCCTTAATATTGAATATAATTAATAGACAGGAGGACTCTGTGGCCTAAGTAACTTATTTCCTACTGCACAATCCAAGCAACGTTTTTGATTACAGTAATCATTTTTTAATTGAATGAGCGCTTGAGAATCAAAAGCGTTCTTATTTTCAATTCCCAAAATCTTAAACCCGTTGGTGATAGTATTATTTTCTTCAGCAATTTGCCCCAGCCAAAGCAATGCCCGATCCTTGTACTTTGTTTCTCCTCGTTGGTGACCATAGGCGAAAATAATAGGAACAATGGTATTGATCAATAAAGAATGAATCATCTGTTGACCTATATTTTTCTCACGATAATCTGAAAGCTCATCAAAAACATAATGATAATGCCAATAGTCGTTGGCAGTAACAGACAATAGTTTTTTTACGTCTTCTAATAAGATCGTTTCTTTTATAATAGAGAACAAATGCACACTTTTATGAATCAACATAGACAATTGTGCCAAACGAAGGGAAGGGAAATTAGAAGGGCGCATTCTTAAAAAATACAATGGGATCTGAGTAGACAATAGTTGATATTTTTTCTTTAAAAAAAGAAACTCTTTTTTCAAAAGTTTTGGATAATCTTCCTCAAAATCTTTATTCAATAAACCTGCCTGACCAAATAAAAGCGCCTCGGTTTGATGAATTTGATTTTTATGTTTTGCTAAAATATTAATTGATAAAGAACGAGCCAACTTTTCAAATGAATCAGAATTCACCGTATTTCCAAAGTTTCGGGCTATTAGCCACCAAAAAGTCTCCTCCCAATGATTGTGGTTGCAAACAAGGAAATCAAAAATAACCGACGTTTTCCTTTGCATCCTTTCTACTAAAAGCCTTTCTTTCCAAGAAACCCAAAGCAAAGGCGTAATGGTTGGAATCATTGTTTCACAAGCAATAAAAGATTTTGAATTCATTAACTCATTGAATTTTTGTAGCAATATTTTTGAAACCAGGCTTTGTAATTCAAGTACTGGAAAAGATTCATGAAGATTTATATCATTTTCCCAAACAACGTGTAAAATAATATTTCCATAATTTTTATCCAAACTATGGTGATGGCTATTCCAATCAGAAGACAAAACATGCAACTCAATACTACCTGCCCAAAAGGTATTGTTTACTTTAATTTTTGCATTTAAAAAATCAGGCCCTTGATTGGTATTGATTATTCCAGGATGGACAATGTTCAAGGTTTCACCATCGCCTGTTTTTAATTCTTGTCTATTATAATATTGTAGCTGCCATATAAATTGTAAGAGCCTCTCGTTCATGACCATTGTTTAAAATCACAAATACTATGGATGAATTCCTAGTTTTTGAGATTCACTAATTTACAAAAATCATTTTATAATATTATGATTATTTATAATATTATAATTAGAAGAAAAAACAAAATGCATTTTATTTTGAAAAAAAGAAGATCAAAAGATCGGTGGGAGATTAAAAAAAATTACAATTGCTTCAACGCTTGCACCACTCTACTTACTGGAAGTCCCATAACGTTGTAAAAATCACCTGATACGGATTGAATTCCTACTACACCAATCCATTCCTGAATAGCATAGGCGCCTGCTTTGTCAAATGGCTGGTATTTATCAACATAAAAAATGATTTGCTCCTTTGACAGGCTATGAAAACTAACCTCTGTGGTATCTGCAAATGCAAGTTCCTTTTCATTATATAGAATAACCACTCCGGTAATAACCTTGTGTACTTTACCAGACAGTGCAGATAAAATAGCGATGGCATCTTCTCGGTTGATGGGTTTGCCAATTACTCTATCTTCCAATACAACAATTGTATCAGCTGCTAAAACAGGCACAGTAAATTGATGATCTTTTTGCACAGCCAATGCTTTATTTCGGGCAATATGGATAGCGGTGTCTTCAAAAGACAATCCAGGAGGGTAGGATTCATCAGTAGATTGAACCACCACAGTAAAAGGCAGTTCGGCCCATTCTAATAACTGCTTTCTTCTTGGTGACTGTGATGCCAAAATAATACCCTCGGTATAAATCATAAAAAAATAATAAAAAATATTTGTAATTGAATTGAGTAAAATCAGCTCAGCTAGCTAATTGAGTTAGCTTCGATTTGCAAAATTACTTCATTAATAAAATAGAACATATTCCAGTCAACATAACCAGTTTAATTAAATTACTAATGGTATGATACTCCGCTGTGGTATGGGCTTTATAAAATCGTTTGAGTATCCATACAAGCGGAAAAATTACTAAAACAAAAGAGTACAATGCACTGCCCCACCACCCTATTTGAAGTACATACAATTGAAGTATTACCAAAGATCCTATTAAAACTGTTAGCCAAACTCCAACAAAAACTTTTGTGGCTGGAATACCCCACATGATAGGCATTGTTTTACATTGATATTTAGCATCACCAGACATATCTTCTATGTCTTTTACAACCTCTCTAATCAATGAAATAATAAAAGCAAAACCAGCATACAAAGCTGCGAATTTATAAATTCTGGACAAACCAACTATGAATTTAGCAGATACTTCTGTTGTATTAAACAGTAAAGTGTTGGTAGTAAAATACAAAACCAGCACAGTCCAAGCTGTTAAGCCTGCAATGATAATATTCCCAGAAAGTAATTTCTTTTTAAAACTAGTAGAATAGACCCATAACAAAAAAGAACATAAAATATTGGCGAAAAATATTATTGGACTAGTTTTAAATGCAACATATCCACTCAAAGTGATACCAGCCAATGTTATCAACAAATGAAAAAGAATTGCCCAATGGCGACTAATGATTTTTTGAACCACCATCTTAGCAGGTTTGTTTACCTGATCAATATTGATATCAAAATAATCGTTGATAATATATCCCGCAGCTGCAATTAAAACAGAAGCGATTACTAAATAATAAAAAAGGTTGGGAGTTAATGCTTTTTGCTGAAAAAAATAATCGCTGGGTAAGGATGGAATAATTATACAATAATAAAAAAGGAATTGCGTAAGAGCAATAAAAAAAAGATTAGGCCAACGTATCAATCGAAAAAAGGCTAACAATAATTTCATGAAGAAAATTTATATTTTATCCCATTCAATATTTTCCCAAGGCCAATAGGCGATTTATTTTTGGTTGTCTCTCCATTCATACACCCAACTACTCTGAATCATTTCAAGATGTCCTTCGTTGCTTTGTTCAGCAGTTCCCGAAAAATTAGGAATCTCCATTACCCATTTATGTAAATCGGTAAAGCGAATACGGTATATTTTACTTTCATTAAAATCATCACCGAAACGTTCATGCAATTTCATTGCAATGTCTTCGTAATCATTCCAATGAATAGGAGGTTCGAAAGTCATAAAAGATATTTTTGTAAATAGACTGATTTAATATTTATTTTATTAATGTCTTTCTATTTTTTGAAAAAATAAAATCACTCTTGTTGAATAAGTTGCTAAACTGGCTAAATTACTCTCCCAAAAATTGTGTCTGATCAGGTAATGTTACAACAATAACACCAGACCCTTGTTGTAAAACGCATTGACAACCCAACCTCGAATTGATTCGAGGATTAACTGCTCTATCTATAAAATCCTCTTCTTTATCAGACAGTTCTTCCAATAATACATCCCCTTGATCTACATATAAATGACAGGTACTGCAAGCGCATACTCCACCGCAATTGTGATGTAATTCAATATTATGCTTAAGGGCAACTTCCAATAAAGATTGTCCTTCTTCAATATTATCTAGCGTAATTGGTGAACAACCTTTTTGTTCAAAATTATAAGTAATTGTATACATATTTTTTAAAGTTCGATCTGCAAAACTACTTCAGAATAATCATTTAAAGAAAACTTAGTTTGAAAGTAGATTCATTAGGTAAATCCAAAATTGATTCTCAATCCAATCGGCGTTTTAATAAACTCTCAGTAAACATAAGGTAAATTATTTTTAATTCAGGGTGATTTGACAATGCTTGAATATGTTTATCCAATGTAGATTGATCATTTCTACTAGCAGGACCAGTTTGAAGATCGCCAGGCAACTTGGCCTTTAATCGCAAAGCAGTTTGCTCAATAATGGGCTGGAGCATCTTGAAATCTACTCCTTCATTTTTACAATATTCAGCAGTCAACGTATACAAATGATTGGTGAAATTATTGACAATAACAGCGGCTAGGTGCAAGGAAAGGCGCTTTTCATCTCCGACTTTTGAAACGACTGAGGAAAAACTGAATGCAAATTGTTCAATAATCTTAAGAACGGACTCGTTATTAGCATCTATCAGCAATGGAATAATGGATTGGTCTGCTACCTGATCTTTTCGTAAAGACTGTAAAGGATATAACACGCCATACTGTGAGGATATATTACTTAAAACTTCTTTAGAAATAGAACCAGCAGTATGAACAACTAATTTATCTCCTAAAAAAATAGTTTTGTGGATATGCTGTAAGGCGTTGTCAGTGATTGCTAAAATATAAATATCGGCAGTTGAATCGATTGCCTCCAAACTATCTACAAATGAGCATCCCAGTTCTTTACCCAATGATTGAGCACTTGAAAAAGATCTGCTATATACTTGTATTATTTTATGACCAGCCGCTGAAATCAATCTTCCAAAAACGGTGGCTACATTACCTGCTCCAATAATTACTACTCTCATTCTGTATCTTTGTAACAATGAAATTAAAGCAAAAAATAGCAATTGGATATATAAGAGTAAAATTTAAATTACTTACAATCGTATCAAAACGTTTGGCTGCAGAAAAAGCTTTTGACTTATTTTGTACACCCTTTATTAAGACAGAACCTTGGACTCCACCCATTTTCACAAAAGGAGATGCCCTTCAATTTGAGCTGGATGGATTAAAAGTAAACGGCTTTAGATGGAATCAAGGTAGGCCTCATAAAATTTTGATTTTACATGGATTTGGCTCTGCGGCACACAATTTTCACAATTACATAGCTCCATTGATTGCAAAAGATTATGAAGTAATCGCATTTGATGCTCCTGCTCATGGAAACAGTGAAGGAGATAAAATTAACGCAGTCCAATACAGTCTAATGATAGAAAAGGTAGTTGAACTATTTGGACCAATAAAGGGATACATAGCCCATTCTTTTGCAGGAATTGCCTTGAGCCTTGCGATTGAAAAGACCAAACACAATGAGGATAACAATATTGTATTCATTGCTCCTGCAACTGAAACTACCACCGCTATTGAAGGAGCTTTTAAAATGTTAAAGATAAATAACACCCAAGTAAGAAAGGAATTTCACAAAATTATTTTCGAAAAAAGTGGTCATCCTACTGAATGGTTTTCTATAAAAAGAGCGATGAAAAATATTAAGGCAACTGTACTTTGGATACATGATGAATCAGATGATATAACCCCATTAGCTGATGCGCTAGAAGTTAAAGAAGCAAACTTTCCTAATATCCGATTTTTAATAACCCAAGGTCTTGGACACAAAAAAATTTACCGAGACAATGACATCAGAAATGAAGTAATTGACTTTTTGTAAAAGAGGTCTAAACGGTTGCTTCAAGAAGATTTATTTCGAATTTTCAATTTTAAAGTAATATTGCACTTCAAATTGAGTACCATTACAATTGTAAATATTTTATAATATATATAGAGGAAATGTATATTTTTGCAATCCCCGGCACATTAGAATTTGAATAATAATTTTACTAAAAACTACTTCCCTTGAGGGAAAAGCACAAAATAGACTGTTGATTATGGCGAAGAATTTACTAATTGTTGAGTCCCCTGCGAAAGCTAAAACCATCGAAGGAATTTTAGGAAAAGATTTTGAGGTTAAAAGTTGTTTTGGACATATTCGAGACTTAGAGAAAAATGATATGGGAATTGACATCAACAATCATTTCAAACCCAAATACATCGTTCCAGCTGATAAAGACAGGGTGGTAAAAGAATTAAAAAGTATTGCTAAAAAAAGTCAAGAAGTTTGGCTTGCATCGGATGAGGACCGAGAAGGAGAAAGTATTTCCTGGCATTTGGCGGAGGTTTTAGGATTAGACCCTGCTACCACTAAAAGAATTGTTTTTCACGAAATAACGAAACCTGCAATAGAGAAAGCCGTAAAAAACCCAAGGATAATCAATATGAACCTCGTAAATGCTCAGCAAGCTAGGCGAGTAGTGGACAGATTGGTTGGCTTTGAATTAAGTCCTGTTCTTTGGAGAAAAATAGGCATGAGTGGTGGATTAAGTGCCGGTCGTGTGCAAAGTGTTGCGGTAAAACTAATAGCAGAAAAAGAAAGAGAGATTAACCATTTTTCTGCTTCCAGCAGTTTTAAAATTGAAGCGGCTTTATCTGCCACAGACAATAGCAATCGCACGGTCAATTTTAAAGCCGAAGGAGCTAAGTACGAAGTAAGTGAAGATGCTGAGAAATTCTTAGAAAGCTGCATTGGTGCTAATTATACAGTTAAAGACATACAGGTAAAACCAGGAAAAAGAACACCAGCAGCCCCTTTCACTACCTCTACCCTGCAGCAAGAAGCCAGTAGGAAATTAGGCTATGGAGTAACTAAAACTATGTTACTCGCACAAAAACTATATGAAAGTGGTAAGATCACTTACATGAGAACGGACAGTGTCAATTTAGGTGAAACAGCCATGGATGCAATAGTTTCAGAAATCAAAAGCAGCTACGGTGATAAATACCTTCAAATTCGCAAATACAAAAATAAAAATGAGAGTGCGCAGGAAGCCCACGAAGCGATCAGGCCTACCTACATGGAAAATCATACGGTAAATGATCCTGACTTAAATCGTTTATATGAATTGATATGGAAAAGAACCATTGCTTCACAAATGAGCGATGCAGAATTAGAAAAAACGATTGCTAAAATCAGTATTAGCACCAATCAACAGGAATTAACTGCCACTGGCGAAGTAATGAAGTTTGATGGCTTCCTAAAAGTATATCTAGAAAGTAGTGATGACGAAGAGGATGAAAATGAAAAAGAAGGTGAAAGTAGGTTACCTAATTTAGCGCCAGGCCAGGTACTCGCCTTCAATCAAATGACCGCTACAGAGCGATTTACTAAACACTCTGCAAGATATACGGAGGCTTCTTTGGTGAAAAAATTAGAAGAATTAGGAATAGGTAGACCCAGTACTTATGCTCCCACGATTTCTACCATTATCAAAAGAACCTACATAGAAAAAAAGGATAAAGAAGGAGTGAAAAGAAATTTCAGAATATTGAAATTGAAAAATGATAAGATCGAAAAAGGGATTGAGCAAGAAAATACAGGTGCTGAAAAATCAAAGCTTTTTCCTACTGATCTTGGATTGGTAGTAACCGATTTTTTAAACCAGCACTTCACCAAAGTAATGGATTATTCTTTTACAGCAAATATTGAAAAAGAATTTGACGAGGTGGCAGAAGGGAAAATTCAATGGAGCAAGATGGTGGAAGATTTTTATACTCCTTTTCATATTGGGGTTACCCATACATTAGAAACAGCCGAAAGAGCTGTAGGAGAGCGCATTTTAGGAGTGGATGAAACTGGAAAGCCGATCATGGCTAGAATGGGAAGATATGGACCAATGGTTCAGGTAGGCTCTCAAAATGATGAAGAAAAACCAAGATTTGCTAAACTTAAAGCAAACCAAAGTATTGAAACAATTAGTTTGGACGAAGCCTTAGAATTATTTAAACTACCCCTCAGCTTAGGTGAGCATGAAGAACTTGAAGTAAGTGTTAATATCGGACGTTTTGGTCCCTATGTAAAATGGGGAGAGCAATATATATCCATTCCAAAAGGTGAAGATCTTTCTTCAGTTGACCTATTAAGAGCAGTGGAAATCATTCACGCAAAACAAGTTGAGGACGCTCCTATTGGATTTTTTGATGAAAAACCAATTACCAAGGGAAAAGGAAGATTTGGTCCTTTCATTAAATGGAACGACCTTTTTATTAATATACCAAGGGCTTATAATTTTGATATTCTTACTCAGCAAGACTGTAATGAGCTTATTGAAAAAAAGATGGAAAAGGAAGCAAACCGATTCATCCAACAATGGCCAGCAGAAAAAATTTCCATTGAAAATGGAAGATGGGGCCCATTCATTCGCTTTGGAAAAAAAATGCTGAAGCTAATATCTGGTCCTAATGGAAAATATACGGCAGATCAACTTGCAACCATCGAACTAGAAGAAGTAAAAAAAATGATTCTGATTCAAGAACCAAAGGCATTTGACAAGAAAGGAGCAGTAAAGAAAAAGGCAGCGGTAAAGAAAAAAGCTGCAACAAAAAAATAATAAATCTTTTTTAAAGACTTAAAAAGCGTTGAAATTTCAACGCTTTTTTTATTGTAATGATTGAATGAAAAAGTTAGATTCAGTCAATCAGATTACAACCTGAATTACCATTACAAAATGAATTTGAATATTTTATACACTCTTGTGGAAAGTTAAAAATGGATTATTTTCAAAATTTACCGAATTTCATTATTAAATAAATAATTTGATTGAGAACAAAGAAATAGTAGCGCTTTTTCACTTAATGGATGATCCAGATGAAATCGTCTACAACAGCGTGAGCAATAAGATTCTCTCTTTTGGAAAGGAAATAATTCCCAATCTTGAAAACCTATGGGAAAATACACCACAAGAACAGACACAAGAGAGAATTCAGCAAATTATTCACAAATTACATTTCAAAGATCTTACCAATGATTTTATTTCCTGGAAAAATAGTGATGGTGGTTTATTAAAGGGGGCTCTTCTAGTAGCAAAGTACCAATTTCCAGAAATGCAGGATACTCCCATCCTAAAAAAAATAGAAAAAATTCGGAGAAATATATGGCTAGAGTTAAATAATTATCTAACGCCGCTTGAACAGGTAAATGTAATCACTAGCATTCTGTATAATTATTACCAACAGAAAGGATTAGAAGTTTCTTACAATCAACCAGAGGATTTCTTAATCAACAAAACACTTGAAAATAATCGAGGAAATGCTTTAAGCAACGGTATATTATATTTAATTCTTTGCCAATTACTCGACATCTCTGTAAATGCAACCAATATACCAAAACAGTTTGTCCTTGGGTATTTTAACCCTCAACATGAATTTGGTCAACCAGTGAGTCATAGTTCCGAAAAAATATTTTTTTTCATCGACCCTTTAAATGGAAACATCCATTCTCACAAGGACATAGAAAAATATTTTAGTCGCATATCAATTTCACCTTCCTCTTTATTTTTCAAACCGCTTAGCAATATAAAAATCATTCAATTTTTATTGGAAGAGTTAAGCAGATGTTTCAATGACGAACTGAACACTTATAAAAAAGAGGAATTATTAAGCCTTGCAAAACTATTAGACGAATGATTTATCATGTAACCACCCTTACCCATTGGGAACAATCTTTAACTCAGGGATACCACGAAGCTGAGTCTCTAGCAACAGAAGGCTTTATTCACGCCAGTGATAGCCATCAGGTGAAAGGTGTTTTGGATAGATACTATAAAAATAAAACTGATCTATTGCTATTACACATAGACGAAACGAAATTAACTTCAGTTTTAAAATACGAATTGGCGCCTTCTGTAAATGAACTCTTTCCGCACATTTATGGAAGTATTAATACCGATGCAGTGGTGGAGACTTCTTCTATTTAAATTTCTTTAGTCTAAGAAATAGAATTTAAAATTGTACTAAATTTTAATTATATTTTTTCAACACCGTATTTATGTCCATCGAAAAATCCTATTTTAATAGCCCTATTGGCATAATAGAAATAAAAGTTTCTAACCAATCTATATCTTCAATATTATTTACCGATACTGAAAAGAAAAACATTCCACTTACAGAAAATACATCACTGAAACAAAGTGAAAACCCGCTTACAAAGATTTGTCATCAACAATTATCAGAATATTTTAATGGAGAAAGAAAAGTTTTCGAATTGCCCTTAGAGCAAGTAGGGACTTCGTTTCAACAAAAAATATGGTCTGAACTAACTACAATTCCTTTTGGCAAAACGATCAACTATCAATCGCTTTCAAAAAGAATTGGAAATAGTAAAGCCATTAGGGCCGTAGGTACTGCCAATGGGAAAAATTCAATCTGCATCGCGATTCCTTGCCATAGAGTAATTGGAAGCAACGGGGAACTAAAAGGATACAACGGAGATCAGTGGAGAAAAAAATGGCTATTAGAACACGAAGGTGTAAATACGAGTGCAATTCAAAAATCTATTGAATTTACAAAAGACAAAAGCTAGTTCGGAAAAAAGCAATGACTTCTTTTGGTGATAATAAAATATCCAATAAATAATTTATCGACTAGAAGCAAGATCATTTGCACTAAAAGGAAGCGGTAAAAGATCCGATGCTTTTTCTATAATATATACTTCGCCAGTCATCCCACTCAAAATAATTCGGAAAGATTGTTTTACACGTTGTTCATACTCAACTAAACTTTGTCTACACATTCCGCAAGGAGATATTGGATAGTCACTTTTACCTTTTAGATTATGGTAACTGATGGCCATCGTTTGAATGGCTAAATTGGAAAACTGGGATGAGATAGATGAAAGCAAAACTCTTTCAGCACAAAGTCCAACTGGATAGGAAGCGTTTTCTTGGTTGGTTCCTTTCACCATCGCACCATTTACCAAATGCGCTACTGCCCCCACTAAAAAATTAGAATAAGGAGCATAAGCGGCTTGGGTAGTTTCTCTAGCAGCTGACAACAAGGCTTTATCTTCTGGCTGTAAATCTTCGATACTTTTGAAAACATCCACAGTAAAATGAATTTCTTTTTTTATCATCTATCAGTTTTTTGAATGTCGATTTTAGTTATTGTAAATCATTTTTATAATATGGAATGCTATCAATTCATCAACTAAAATATGAAATATGTTTAAATAAAAAATTAAAAATCCTCCTAGCAAAAGAACTAGGAGGATAAAAATATTTTAAAAAAAGGGATGTTATATTATCTTATTACATTAAAGAATCTTTTCCAACGTGGCCCCTTTTCCCAGCTAAACCAAATCATGGATGCCTTTCCTACCACATGGTCTTCAGGTACAAATCCCCAATAACGACTGTCCAATGAATTGTGTCGATTGTCTCCCATTAACCAGTAATAATCATATTTAAAAGTATAATTACTAGCCTCTTTTCCATTTATAAAAAACTTGCCATTTTTGCTTTCCAAATCATTTCCTTCATAGGTTCTTATACAACGTTCATAACGAATGTAATTGTCAGGAGTAAGCTGTATCGAAACTCCTTTTTTTGGAACCCACAAAGGACCAAAATTATCAACGCTCCAGTGAGCTGTTGTGTCATAGTATGGATAGAGATCGTTGCTGACTTGATTAATCTGAACTTCGACCTTGGTTACATTTTTTAAAGCCTCCACTTTTTTCTTCTCTCCCTGAGTCATATTAATAATATACATACCATTGTTGTAGGACATAAATTCGTGCAGCTCTTGATCAGTGTGAATACCAAAAGATTGGAGCTGCTCTTCATCTAAAGGACTGCTTGATTGAACATTATAATAAAGTTCAGATTCAGCAGGAAAAGGTTGCGCAACATCATTGAGGTACAAAACCGTATTTTTAATTTCAAGCTTGTCACCTGCAATAGCAACACAACGCTTGATGAAATTTTCACGCTTATCTACAGGTCGGGTAATCACAAGATCTCCATAGTTTTGCCAAACCTTATCTCTGCCTATCTCTCTAACCGCCTGGTAATAAGTGATTTTAGATCCGAAATTTTCTTCGTCATTGATCAAAGTATCATTGGCAGGAAAATTAAATACCACCGCATCATTTCTAGTTACTTCCCTTGAAAACCACCTAGTGTAAGGTATTTTGATCCACTCAGAATAAGATTTAGCATTTACCCAAGGCATGGTATGGTGTACAAATGGCATGGCGATAGGTGTGTTAGGAATTCTAGGACCATAAGCTGACTTACTAACGAACAAAAAATCATTCACCAATAATGTCTTCTCCATCGAAGGCGTTGGAATTGTATAAGCTTCAAAGACAAAAGTTCGAATAATAGTGGCAGCAACTACAGCAAATGCGGCAGCGTCGATCCATTCCCTAGCAGCAGATTTTTTGTAATTACTAACTACCAACTCACCTGCATATTTTTCATTATTTGAAAAGCCCAAAATTGGAAAATAAACAAAAGGAATAAAAACAGTCATTGTGTGGTGGGTGAAATCAAAACGTCCAAAATGTTCCACCCATTTAATGGTAATCCAGATGGTAACAAACTGACCTGCAATCGGCACCAATTGAAAAAAGAACCACTTTTTCTTCAGTTGAATCTTTTCAACAATACACCAAGTATTATAGAATGGAACCAAGGCTTTCCATCCCTCAATACCTGCTTTTTTAAACATACCATACATTCCTAAATGCCAACCAATGGTTGCAACAATAAAAATTATCAAGCCTATACTCATAAATTAAATTTTCAAAGTCGAAATTACCATAATTATACGTTTGACAAGGATTTAAATGTGAAATGTTTGAAAATGTTTAAAATGGATTAAATATGAAAATATCTCAAATAATAGGTCGTAAAAGCCAATAATTAAATCGATTAAATCAAATTAAGATAATAGAAAGGTTATCCTATTAATAGGCTATTTGATTTCATTTATAAAATTCGGCTTAAATTTACTGTATAATATTTTAGCCTAATTCCCTAAATACCTTAAAAAATGTTTGAGTCATTTGAGAAAATTCCAGTACAAATATTTGAAACCTCTCAAAAAGGGTCGCTATATGCTGCTCAAGAAATTGCAAAACTCATTCAGCAAAAACAATCTCTAGGACAAGATTGTGTATTAGGGCTTGCCACTGGATCTACCCCCATTATTTTATACAAAGAGTTGGTCAGAATGCACCAGCAGGAAGGATTGAGTTTTAAAAATGTAATTAGTTTTAATCTAGATGAATACTATCCTCTAGAAAGAGAAGCTACTCAGAGCTACTGGAGTTTTATGCATCAATATCTTTTTAATCACATTGATATAAAACCTGAAAACATTCATATACCGAATGGTAAATGGGAAAAAGAAGATATAAAAAAGCATTGTGAAGCCTTTGAAAATTCCATAGAAGCAGCTGGTGGAATTGACTTTCAAATTTTAGGGATTGGTAATAATGGGCATATTGGTTTTAATGAACCGGGTTCAAGTATCTATTCAAAAACAAGGTTAATAAATCTAGAAAACAACACTAGAATTGCTAATCAAAAAGAATTTCAAAATATTAGTCAGGTCCCTCGTTTGGCAATAACTGCAGGAATAAGCACCATATTAAAAGCAAAGCGAATTATTTTGTTGGCTTGGGGATCTAAATCATCGATCGTTGCAAAATCCGTTGAAGGTGAGGTTACTGAAAAGGTACCCGCTAGTCTACTCCAAACCCACTCGAATTGCAGTTTTATAATTGATGAACAAGCCTCAACTGAATTAACCCGCAATAAATCACCTTGGCTAACGGGGCAAATTGAGTGGACACCTAAATTAATCCGAAAGGCGGTAATTGATATGGCTTTAACAACGGGTAAGCCAATACTAATGCTTACCAACAAAGACTACAACGATTTCTCTTTAGGTGATCTTCTTGCAGAAAAAGGAGGATCCTCTGAAATTAATTTACAGGTTTACTATATGTTGCGGGACAGCATTACTGGCTGGCCTGGAGGAAAATTAAATGCAGTTTTACCTGGACATCCTGAAAGATGTGAAATTCAGCCAAAAAAAGTAGTCATCTTCTCTCCTCACCCCGACGATGATATCATCAGTATGGGAGGCACTTTTATGCGATTACACGATCAGGGGCATGATGTTCACATAGCTTACCAAACCAGCGGAAACATTGCAGTAACAGATGAATTTGTGACCCGCTTTTTAGATTTTGCTGTTGGGTTTGAGGAATTGAGTAATATAGACAATGGGATATCATCTACCATTTTAGAAAAGGTAAGTAGCTTCATAGAAGGCAAAAAACCAGACCAAGTAGATACCAATCAAATAAGGCAAATCAAAGGCTTAATTAGAAGGTGTGAAGCCAGGGCTACCTGCAGATATGTTGGTCTAAAACAAAATCAAATTCATTTCCAAAATCTTCCTTTTTATGAAACCGGCACCATCCAAAAAAATCCGATGGGTGAGGAAGATATTTTACAAACGATTGCTTTACTAAGAGAGCTAAAACCCCATCAAGTATTTTGTGCCGGAGATCTAGCTGACCCACATGGAACACACAAAGTTTGTCTAGATATTATTTTCGAATCATTTAAAAGACTGAAGGCGGCTGGTGATGAATGGACAAAGGATTGTCGCGTTTGGCTTTACAAAGGAGCCTGGCAGGAATGGGATATCGCTGAAATTGAAATGGCTATCCCGATGAGCCCAGACCAGGTAATGAAAAAAAGAAATGGAATATTTATCCACCAGTCGCAAAAAGATATGGTTCCTTTTCAAGGAGATGACAGTAGGGAATTTTGGCAAAGAGCTGAAGAAAGAAATAGCAATACAGCAAACCTCTACGCCAAACTAGGATTAACCAAATATGCAGCAATTGAAGCCTTTGTAAGATGGCATTTCTAGCGAATTTTTTTTGAAAAATCTATATCGCTCTTTTGTTGAAATCAATTTTATCGCCAATGATAACTTACTGATTCGGTAATACATAATTGGTCACATCTTGTAATTCTATTTTTTTTCCTGACAATATAACCAAACGTTCTACCACATTTCTCAATTCACGGATATTGCCTGTCCAGTTGTATTGCATCAGCATTTGTAATGCATCTTTGTCTATTTCTTTTTTGGACTGTCCATATTCATTTGCAATCATATCAAGATAATAATCAATCAACAACGGTATATCTTCTCGACGATCATTTAAGGAGGGTACATGAATAATAATAACGCTTAGACGATGATATAGATCCAATCGGAAATTCTTATTGTCTACCTCCTTTAACAAATCTTTATTGGTTGCAGCCACCACACGAACGTCAACTGAAATATCCTTATCAGCTCCCACTCGAGTAATTTTACCTTCTTGTAATGCTCTCAACACTTTTGCTTGGGCACCCAAACTCATATCTCCAATTTCATCCAAGAATAAAGTGCCACCATTGGCTTGTTCAAATTTCCCAATCCGTTGACGAATGGCAGAAGTAAAAGAGCCTTTTTCATGACCAAACAATTCACTTTCTATTAATTCCCCTGGAATTGCAGCACAATTAACCTCCACCATTGGACCCTTGTTGCGATTGCTTTTTTCATGAATCCAACGAGCTACCAATTCCTTACCCACTCCATTTTCGCCTGTAATCAATACACGGGCTCCAGTGGGTGCCACTTTTTCAATGGTATCTTTTATATTATTAATTGGCTTGCTGTTGCCTATAATATCCTTCACCATTCCAACTTTTCGCTTCAAATCCTTTGTCTCTTTTACAAGCGTTTGTTTATCCAAAGCATTTCTCAAAGTGATTAGTAGACGATTTAGATCAGGGGGTTTACTAATAAAATCAAAAGCTCCTTTTTTAACTGCTTCTACTGCAGTTTCTATATTGCCGTGACCACTAAATACAATAATTGGGACATCTGAATTAATGGCTTTCGAATTTTCCAGAAATTCTATGCCATCCATTTTTGGCATCTTAACGTCGCACAAAACAAGGTCATAGGCAGTATTACTAAATTTCCTTAACCCTTCTTCCCCATCCTCCGCCTCATCAATCTTATAGCCCTCATAACGTAAGATTTCTGTCAATGTTTTTCGAATTGCCTTTTCATCATCAATGATTAAAATACTAGCCATACAGAATTATAAAATTATTTTTTATAAAAAATACTCGATTCCATTCTCAAAAATTATAGTTCAACCAATTTATTTTTTATGTCGAAAATTAAAATTATCAAATACTCAACAATTAAAAAGTAGCTTCTAAGCAACAATATTTTCTTTCAATAAAAAAATACTTGTCTATTTAAATCAAATATAAGATAGACAAATTTATTTGAAAATTAAGTTGGAAATTATTGAAAGAACAATTTGAAAAATTATATCTACGTTAATTAGTCGACCCTAAAAAAGTCGGGGCAGAAAATTTGCAATTACAGTTATTTAAACGCCCTCGAATAAAATTGCTAGAAATTTTAAATAGCAGCCGTTAAAAAATCAATCCGCCCCTCAATATCAGTATTTAATTCAACTCATTATGAACAACTAAAAAGGGTTCGAAACTTTAGTTTCGAACCCTTTTTAATTAATTATTATAAAGTAATAAGATTATCTATTTGCGCATATACATTACTTCCTTCACCAGTTTAACCGTTCTAGGAATATCAGGTAAATAAAGTGCCACTAAATTAGGAGCATAATGCATAGGAGCATCCACAGATGTAATTCTTCTTATGGGTGCATCGAGGTAATCAAAACCTTCTTTTTGAATGCGATAGGTGATTTCTGAAGACACTGAGGCAAAAGGCCATTGCTCTTCAACAATTACCAAACGATTGGTTTTTTTAACACTTTCTAAAATAGTAAACCAATCTAATGGGCGAATAGTCGCTAGGTCAATTACCTCAGCCTCGATTCCTTCCTTTGCCAATTCTTCTGCAGCTCCTAAGGCTACTTTCATCATTTTATTAAAAGATACGATGGTTACGTCCTTACCTGTACGCTTGACAAAAGCCTTGCCAATGGGTAATAAATATTCTTCTTCAGGTACCTCTCCTTTTTCACCATACATAACTTCACACTCCATAAAAACAATTGGATCATCGTCACGAATGGCACTTTTCAATAAGCCCTTTGCATCATAAGGATTACTAACAGAGATTACTTTTAATCCTGGAATATTAGCATACAAAGCTTCAAAAGCAGTGGAATGTTGAGCACCTAATTGGCCGGCGCTACCACCTGGTCCGCGAAATACAATGGGGCAACCCACTTGCCCACCACTCATCGCCAACATTTTAGAAGCCGTATTTAAAATTTGATCAAGCGGTAAAACTGCAAAATTCCAAGTCATAAACTCAACAATTGGACGCAACCCATTTTGAGCAGCTCCTACAGCGATACCAGCAAAACCCAATTCGGCAATGGGAGTATCGATCACTCTTTTTTCTCCAAATTCATCTAACATCCCCTGGCTTACTTTATAAGCTCCATTATACTCTGCCACTTCTTCCCCCATTAAAAACACCCGCTCATCTCTTCTCATTTCTTCCTGCATGGCTTCTCTCAAAGCTTCCCTAAACGCAATTTGTCGCATATATTTTGACGATTATTTGGTTAATACAAACCCAATTTGGATTGATATAGATTATGGACTTAAATATTATAGACTGCAAATTTATTCTTTCAAAGTCAGATGAGCAAATTGAGTTGTAGTTACTACCTTTTAAACAGTTAATAACTCATGAAAATATTAGGTTAAAAATAATCATTTACTGAAGACAATTACTCAACAGTTGGTCAAATTTACTCATTTTATCAAAGTATGAATCAATAAAAACGGCTGGCTCTTTGCAGAGTCAGCCGTTTGTATTTAATAGTTTTAAATACTACTGCGGTAATAATACTTGGTCAATTTTCATAATCACCCCATTTACAAAATTTTGATCCGTAGCAAAAGGATTCAACGGATTGATAATAACATTGGATGCGGTGGTATTCGCTAACCCTTTAAAGGTGGCTGCACCTACAAAAGGACCAACAAAAGTTGCTTGAGCTGTAACACCAGGATGTACTGGAACCGCTGTATTTAAAAGCGTTTTCATTGGTGTTGCAGTAGCAGGTAAATTTACTGAGAAAACTCGGATTCCAGGAATGGATGTACCTAAAACATGGTAAACCACGATGCCCTTCACTGTTTGTGCAGACAATGCACCATACAAAGCAGGGTTACTGAATACATCAGGAGTAGACGCTAAATATTGAGCCGTTGGGTAAGCGGTTGCAGCTGGCATGCCTTGTGAAACCAATGCCTTATAAATTGCCCCAGTTAACAAGTTTTGAAAGGCAAGATTTGTGGGCGCCAATACAGTCAAATTAACTCCAAAACTTTTCAATGCAGTTTGTAATTGAGAAGCCACTCCTACTCCACTATCTGCTCTTATAATGGCAGCTTTAAGATAGGTCAAGTCTTTACTAACATTAATAGAATCCCAGATATAATTACTCGGTGGAGCTATTAAAGTGTACACTTTGTGTAATACCCCATTGGAAGCCTTTACATCGGCTGCAGTAACAGGAATATTGTTAACCCAAGCAGCTGCACCACGACGGCTAGGATAAGTCGTTAAGCGTACCAATGGATTATAGGCTGGTGTTCCAGCAGTAGGGTTTAAAATAGTTGGATATTCAAAATTTGGAAAATTTGTAGAGATGTCAGAAGCATTGATTACTTGTGGGATTACATGATAACTAACCAATCCTGCAACCGTAGCAACAGGCAATGCATTAATTACAGCCTCACTTGGAATACCAGACAAGATAAAAGCATTGTTGGTAGGTGCAAATACGGTATACCTAGCTGTAGTTGTAGCTAAATTAGGTAATAAACCTACCCTTGTTACCGCTGCCTTTAAAAATGAAAAATCTGGATTGTCAAGCAGTGTTGCCAAAGTAATACTTTGATCCTGAGTAGGAGCCTTAATGGGAGTTGGGTCAAGCGGAGCTTTATTACACGCTGAAAAAAACAGCCCAATGGACAAAGCCAAAATGCTTGCTATTTTTATTTTAGTAAATATTTTCATATTGATAAATTTTAAAAAAGATAATAAATTTTTAGAATACATTGTATCCGAAACTAACATAATACAAACCTCCTATGATAGAATTTCCAGCTCCATTTACATAATACTGATTTAGTAAATTGTTAGCGCCTAATTTTACCAATGACTTAATTGAAGGAAGTTTAATACTAAACTGAGCATCCACTGTATGAATAGCAGGTAAATCAGCATTTGCAAAATCACCTTGGAAATAGAAAGCATCCTGCCAGCGATAGGCAATATTAAATCCTAGTCTTTTTTTATCTCCAAAACCTGTATTTCCAAACCCAAGATTGGCTCTGTATTTTGGTGTACTAAAATAAGCGATAAAACCATCTGGTACATCCGTTAGATTATCAGAAGAAAAGTTAGAGTTGATAATAAATCCAGCTGGAAGTCTGTAATCCAACCCCAAACCAAATCCATAGGTTTTGACCTTTGAAGGTGCATTAACTGGTATAGAATAAATATTGGCAACATTACTTACTGCCACATTAGTAGCGATTGCAGAAGCTATACTAGCCAATGTGTAAGTAGCTTTTGGTTGTACCAATAAAGTACGAGATAAAAAGTTCTGGTATTGACCATAGTATCCGTAGATATCAATTAGTAATTTATTTTGTAAAGCAAGCCCTTTATAACCTAATTCAAATGTACTAACAGACTCTGGTTTGAAAGGACTTACCTTATAAGGAGTAGTTACCCCAGGTAACGCAGACAACTGGTAAGTGTTAGTGTTTAGGCCATATTTATTCTCAAAGTAGGGAACACCACCTAATAATCTTGTACTAGAACCCACATCTAAGTCGATCCATTGTTGCTGAGTGCTAGGAAAACGATAGGCTGTTTGATAACTTACTCTCACATTGTTATTTTTTGCAACCCTAAACAATGCGGTCGCTCTAGGAGTAAAACGTCCATCAAAATTTTGATTTTTATCATATCTACCACTTAATGATAATTTAAGAAACTCTTGAAAAAGATTTTTTGATGCCTGAACATACCCACCAAATTCACCTATTCCAATTGTACCTCCGCCATCAGCAAATAAAGTACCTTGACTATTTAAATCGTACTTTTTATAATTAGCACCAACCAATACATCAGCCACTTTACCAGTAAGTTCTGATAAGTTATATTGACCTTCAATCATGTAAAGATTGGTTCTATCTACAAATAAACCTCCACCAGCTCCAATCGGAATACTTCTAATTTTATTAAAACCCTCATTAAAAGCAGCGCTTCCTGGGTTTGGCCTACCTCCATCTGCAAAATTTCTTGCCAAGGTATGGGCATCCATGTCAATAGCTCCATTTAAGCGAGCACCCAAATAAGTCTGAGCATATTGAGAAAACCATCCCGTAGAACCACCACTTGGTTTCCAGTTTTCATTGAACAAACGCGTTGTAACGGTCGCATTAAAACTTTCACCTGAATTTTCTTGAGTTGTATATCCTCTAATCATCCAGTTCTTATGGTTAAGTTCTAGCTTATATTGTCCCATTTTTAATCCCTTTAAGCTATAACGCTCACTACCTGTATAAACAGTATTACCCGTTCCCCAATAACCAGACAAAATCGCTTCTACCGAAGGGGACACTTTATAATGCAAAGCACCAGACAGTTTATAGTTATAAGTATCATGGTTAATAATATCATCTTCATTGTACCCTGTTCTGGAAACATTGATAGGAAGACCTCCATTTAAATTATCAATGAAATTTTTCAAAAAAGGAGCGGCTGATGAACCGATGGTGTTCAATACAGCTGATCTGATATCTACAGTAGTTTCATCTCCATACACATTTACACCATCATAATTTGGATCTGTAGCTCTATCACCCGCAATTACTTTTCCGAGGGTACCAGTACGAGAATAATTATTTTTATCATAACCCAACCAATCCTTGGCTTGTATCACTTCAGCACCTATTTTAAAGGCAAATTTTTCGGAAACTTTTTCTGCCCAGCGTACTGACCAGTTATGGTAAGGTGAAGGATCTCTATAACGAGAATCTGTATTCATAACTCCTAGTTTCATCTGATAAGAAAGACCCTGGTATTTAAAAGGATTTTTACTATTTATCAGAATTGTACCATTCATACCACCTGGACCATATAAGGCAGAAGAGGCGCCTGGCAACAATTCAATATTATCTACATCTAATTCAGAAAGACCAATAATACTACCTGCAGAAAAATTAAGACCAGGAGCCTGGTTGTCCATACCATCTACAATCTGATTAACTCTAGTATTACCGCTTCCGCTAAAACCACGAGTGGTTGGCGTTTTAAAAGTAAGAGATGACGTAGTAAAATCTACTCCTTTAAGACTACTTAAAATGTCGTAGTAAGAAGAAACAGCAGAATTTCTGATATTGGCTGCACTCACTCTTTCAATAGAGACGGGTGATTCCATGATCTTTTCAGCTACTTTGGAAGCCGATACGACCACTTCCTGGCCCAAAGCCTCTGACGGAACCAACATTACTTTCAGAGATTTGTTATCCCCAGAAATTAATAATTCTTGCGAATTGAATCCAACAGATGAAATTATAAGGGTAAACGGAAGTTTTTGTGAAACCGTTAACTTAAAATTTCCTTTGTCACTTGTAAAAGTTCCATCTGAGCCTCCTTTTACAGTTACAGATACCGCTGAAACAGTCTCTTTAGATAGACTATTTACTACGTTTCCGTTTATAACTGTATTTTGAGAGAAGGCAGACATTGTAATAATATTTGCCATAAAAAAGGCAAATAAATAACCTGATAATTTTTTCATATAGACTTATTTTGAATATAAATATACTGCAATTTATGAAATGTTATTTTTATGTAAAATTTTATTTACTCCCGATTGTTGAAATCTTCTTAGCCTATAATTGGGTGAATTATTAGTATGACTGTAATTTAGCACAATGTCAAACTACCAATTTTCTGATCAAAATAGCTTCTATAGCGGTAAAGTAAGAGATGTATATTCGATAGGCAATCAATTACTGGTAATGATTGCTAGCAATCGCATTTCAGCTTTTGATGTTATTTTACCTAAACCAATTCCTTATAAAGGGCAGGTGTTAAACCAGATTGCTGCCTATATGCTCAAAGCCACTGCAGATATTTGTCCAAACTGGCTAATCAGTACTCCATCACCCACTAGTGCAATCGGTAAAAGATGTACCCCATTTAAGGTTGAAATGGTAATTCGGGGAAATTTAACAGGCCATGCTTGGAGAACTTATCAATCTGGCAAAAGAACATTGTGTGGGGTAACTATGCCCGATGGCTTAAAGGAAAATGATTATTTTGATACTCCTATTATTACCCCTACTACCAAAGCAGCCGTAGGCCATGATGAAGATATAAGCCGCGAAGATATTTTGAAAAATGGCATTGTAGCGAAGGCAGATTATGAAATAATAGAACAATATACTCGTGAGCTTTTTGAGAGGGGGAAACAATTGGCCGCAAAACAAGACTTAATATTGGTAGACACAAAATATGAATTTGGTAAAATTGATGATGTCATTTACTTGATGGATGAGATTCACACTCCCGATAGCTCGAGGTATTTTTACTCAGAAGGGTTTGAACAAAGACAAGCAACGGGAGAAAAACAACAACAGCTTAGTAAAGAATTTGTTAGAGAATGGTTAATCAAAAATGATTTTATGGGCAAAGAGGGGCAGTCGGTTCCCGAGATGACCGATGAATGGATTACTACCATTAGCAATAGATACATTGAGTTATACGAAAGAGTGATCGGTGAAAAATTCTTACCTCAGGATTTAAGTGAGGATGAAAATTTTGAAAAAATAGCAACTGCCCTAAAAACAATTGGCCTTGTTGGTTAAGTTTTAAAAGCTAGTTTAGAAATTTTTTAATTAACTAAATATAAGTTTGTGAAAAAAATATACTTGTTCCTTATTTTATTAAATACTTTCTCCTTTATTGCTTTTTCACAGAGCAACACTTATTTACTAATCGGCACTTACACTTCAGGAAAAAGTGAGGGTATTTATGTTTACAATTTTAATTCAACCACTGGCGATAATAATTATGTAAGTTCTTCCAAAGTAGCCAACCCTTCTTATTTGGCTGTATCATCTGACAACAAGAAAGTATATGCGGTAACAGAAAATGCAGACAGTACAAAATTTGGAATAGGTGGAGCCATCACTGCCTTATCATTTGATAATAAAAAGGGAACACTGACCTATTTAAACCAACAGTTTTCTGGTGGACTACATCCTTGTTATGTAACCGTTGATCATTCTGGAAAATGGGTTTTCGCTGCCAACTATACAAGCGGAACTGCTGCAATGATTGCTGTAAATACGGATGGATCACTAGGTAAGGTAAAACAAGTGTTACAAGACACAGGGAGTGGGCCAAATGTACAAAGACAGAAAAGTCCTCATCTACATTCAACCATGCTTTCACCAGATAATAATTATTTATTTACACCCGATTTGGGAACTGATAAAGTAATGATTTATCAGTTTGATAAAAACAAAGGGATTTTAAATGCAGCCAAACCTGCTTTCGCAGAATCAATGCCAGGAAGTGGACCTCGGCATCTTGACTTTCATCCTAACAACCGCTTTGTATATTTAATAGAAGAGATGACTGGAACGGTAGTTGCCTTTAAATATCAATCAGGAAAACTTCAGAAAATACAAAGAATAAGTGCTTTACCAGAAAAATTTAATGGTACAATTGGTAGTGCAGATATCCATGTTTCAAAGGATGGTAAATTTCTTTACTGCAGCAATAGAGGTAGCTCCAACAGCATTGCTATTTTTAAAATTGATTCACAAACTGGCAAGCTTACTAAAGTGGGTGAACAATCTTGTATGGGTAAGACTCCAAGGAATTTCAACTTTGACCCAACAGGGAATTTCCTATTGGTTGCCAATCAGCAAACTGATGATATTGTAATTTTTAAAATCGATAAAAAAACAGGATTGCTTACAGATACAAATAAGAGAATAAATGTTCCTAATCCAGTTTGCATTAAATGGATTAAGTAATGACTTTAAATTACAGTTAAATGATCAATCATTGATTATTCTGAAGACTTATTGATTTCGTCTAACCGTGGTCGTAATCTTTGTTTGCTCTTATTAAAAACCATTCTTCCTTTTTCGATTCCTTTTCT
>Ga0214919_10002251_pt1 | contig 30559 bp, 33 predicted proteins | sample LL1503_MetaG_FD_177994 | JGI IMG/M metagenome (GOLD analysis project Ga0214919, IMG submission 177994) | Freshwater microbial communities from Lake Lanier, Atlanta, Georgia, United States - LL-1503 | ecosystem: Environmental > Aquatic > Freshwater > Lake | place: USA: Georgia | collected... | reverse complement strand
TAACGCACTTTGTGGAGCTGGACGTGTAATTCTTAGTTCATCTCTAAAAAATCTGAAATACGACACTTGGGCTTGGATGTGGTTGGCACCTGTCGCCTGTAAGATTCTAGAGTTACAGGAGGAGCGAGAGCCTTCCGATTCTCTTGTTCATCTTGCAGCAGCTGCTTCACTTGATTGGACACTTTTACAGTATCCAAGATCAACTCCAGAAGGGTTCAAGAAAATTGTAATGAAAGAGGTTGATAAATGGTTACATGCAGAAATGGCAGTCAGTCTACCCCTTGTCTTGACACCTCCAAAGTCAATGAAATTCGGCTTTTTCGGGCACAAGGGCGATTCATTCAGAGAGCTAATTACTATGTGGGCCGAAAAGGGATATATCGAACACAAGGAGGACCCCATTCTAACACAGTGCTGGCTAGGAGGTGTAGGAAAAGTCTTACTTTATGATAGACCCACATGGTCTTGGCTAGAGAAGTCTGGAGAAGCTGAGCAGTCATATAAGATATGTCTTGCAGGAAATCCTCCAGCATCTGAGAAGCCTGATACGCAGTCATGGATTTTCTGGCCAAGACAGCCCCGACTCGTTGAGAAGCTTGCGGTCGATGAGATAGACTATAATGAGAGAGTGGATTCACTAGTCTTCTATGGGCGAGTTGAGAATGATATACAAGGCAAGTTCAGACAGGATATTGATAGCTGGAAATCGATTTGTTCCAAGTTTTCGATGCCTATCGGTGCAAAGGAGCCGTATTTATTAGGCCCTGAAGAATACTTGATGGCTCTCAAGAAGGCTAAATATGGCTTATGCCTAAGAGGGTTTGGTCAGAAGTGCAATAGAGAGATTGAACTTCTGGCAATGGGTGCTGTCCCTATAGTGACGCCAGGTGTTGATATTTCAGGATATGCTGAGCCACTCCTAGATGGTATTCATGTAATTTGTGTAACAGATGCTCTTGATGCTAAGAAGAAGATGGCGACTATTACACCTTCTGAATGGAATACGATGTCTAAGGCTGGAAGAATGTGGTGGAAGCGTAATGCGAGTGTCGATGGTTCATGGGCAAGAACTAAGATCCATCTCATCTAAGACCAAGTCTTAGCTTGCTCTCATCTAAGACCGAGTCTTAGCTTGCCCCATCGTATAGTCTTCTGCAGCTTTTTCTCGTTGATTGCTTGGCTATAACCACGTAAATCAAAGATAGACCCCTTAAACATTTCCGGCCTATTCTCATACTGAGATGATGCATTAAACCAATTTGACTTACCAATATAATTATCGGTAGTATTCGATGTCTGTGGTAAATGTGCATTTGCATCCTCCGCCATTTTCTTACCATCAATCCAAATCTGTATAGCTGGACGAACTCCATCACCCGTCGCAGTCGTTATACAAATATGGGTCCATTTCTTCAGCTTCACTGCTCCCTGAACTTTGATATGCTGCATTCTAAGCTTACCATTCCAGACCTCATATAAAAGAGTAGCAGTGCTACCACCCGATGTTGGAACTTCGCCCTGTAGAGGAGGAATGGGTTTCAGATCTCTCGGGAGAATGGGCCTTTGACATGCAGGGTCGTCAACATTTGCAGTCGCCAGCATAAGTTCGAGCGGCGACATTGTCGGAACAAATTGTGCTCCAGATGGAAAGTCAGGAACAACCTTATTCAGATCTATGCTATCACATGCATCCTTTCTGAGTTCCGCACTCATATCAATTGTACCATCACCCTTTCCAAGAATTCCCACAAAGACATTATCTATACCAGCACCATTTCCAAAATCTATAAAATGCATGTTATTTCTGAACTCGTCACAATAGACCCACATAGACATGGCACGCATGGTAGTCAGTTTGATTACCTTACCAAAACTCATATCTGAAGAATCACCGAGACGAATAAATTGGTCACTACCATTGAATCTCAGCCCGGTTGTTTTCTGAACCCTCTCATCCAATTTCGTAGTCCTATCATTATCAATTAGTAGTGATTGAGATGGTAAGAGTTTAACATCTGTCTCATCAATCGTTATATCACCAGCGACCGATACTTTTAAATTCTCACCATAGTCTTTCATATCATCAATAAATCTGAACCAAAACATAATTCCCTGATAAAACTCTAAGATATCTGCAATGTCTTCTGGAGGTTTCGTATCAATAAAACTTCTAGTATCAAAGCTATTTGTTAAAGCACGATAACACTGAGTATTCCAAGAACTACTAGCCACCTTTACGACAGCACAATAATCAGCCTTTCCATTATTGTCTGCATCACGCATATAATCATCACGACTTGTCTTAAATCCATCTTTCACTGACGGCGTTCTGAAAGACATCGATGCCAGATTCTCTGTACCAGCTAAAGCACATGCAAAGAATTTCTGGTTTTCATCCTGACCCTTTCTCACTATCATTCTACAGAAGTCATGATTTACTCCCAAACCTTGCACATCGGCGTATCCCATTACATGTCGCTTATCTTGAATGTATCCAGACTCTTCTGAGCCAAAAGAAATATCTCCCCGACGAGGGAAATATGCAGTTAAAAAAGGGTTATCTCCAGCACTCACTAAAAACCCCTCTTTTTCAAAATATGGAACTATAAGATCAACTGTTAAACTAATAAGTAGGATAGCAACGGCTACATATAAAAGGACCTCCCAAATTGATATATTATTGAATATTGATATATTATTCCATACAAACACAGTGTCTCCAGACATACCCTATTCGTTAAAGGGATTTTCAAATGGAATAGACTCTCGCAGATGATTAGATAGAGATGATAGGTGGAGCTTTGAAAGGATATGGAACATACGGATGTGTTTTCCAACCTGCACTTTTATGTCGTGGGTCTAAAAATCCAACTGACCTAAATAAGGTCGGAAAGGTGACCGGATATGTTGATGCAAAGAATGAAATTAAAATTGCTAAATATTTGCAAACATTAGCTAATTCCAATAAATATACAATTTACCCTGAAGCATCATCATGTGTTCCACGTGCAAAAAGTAAACAACTTGATGAAGATATCGATGATTGTCCATTTTTAGAAAAGGTTGATTTAAGACATTCAATTCAACTCGTAATGCCATTAGGAGGAGAACCTCTTAGTCGTATAAATTTAAATCCATCCGGGTTTAATTTTTTAAAGTTCATGGAAAATATACTTTCTATTGGAACATTTCTCATAGTGAATGATATTTGCCACTTTGATGTGTGGGGACAGAATTTCCTATTTGATAAGCAAAATGGGGCTAAACTAATTGACTTTGGATTTGCTTTTAGACCATCTAAGCTTGCGTCATCTGATTTGAGTCTTCGTTGGAGAGAAATCGGATTTGATCACGATACTGAAACACCCGAAGTGACATTAATGCTTGTATCGCATCAAAAGGCTAACGTCACAGATGCAATTGAATCTATGAAAAGAGAAAAGCCAGTCTTACAAGTCCTATCAACAGTCTGCGGACTCTCGTTAGATGTATGGGGACAACATCTCAAAAAATGGACACAGGATTCCCAGAGTTTTCAACAGCATAATTGGTTAAACTGTTGGAAGACTTATTGGCCGGGATTTGATTCTTGGTCTATGGGTGCAATATTCGCTAAAATTCTTGAAATTCAACTAAGGTTTCCAGAATTCCAACAAAGTCAAATGTGGAAAACGAAGGGCCCACTTATTAAACGTGTTCTCGTTAGCATGTGTCATGCTCACCCTGCATATCGTATAGATGCAGCTGAAGCATTATATTATCTGACTGAAGGAAAACACCCACTTGTCTCTAAACCCGACGTTTCCGACGAGTCTGAAAGTACTTCTGATAATGCTTACGAGTGGATCCAAGAGAAGAAAGCTGGTCGCCTATCCCTCTAACACCACCCTTTTGTGCAACCGTACTCATATGTAGTGGCTTGCCTCTTGGCACACAATAATAACCACAAAAATCAGTATATAGAAGCGGGTCTTTCACCTCTTTATACAAGAAAATTGCTCTATCTGGCCTTATTATAGGCCGGTTAGATGAATCAGTGCGCTTTACAGCCAACGCACCAGGCTTGTGTGACCAATAACCATCTGGGTCTTGTCTTAAAAAATGATAGTCACGTTTGGGATCAACAATTAAAGCAATCTTACTTGTTCCTCTTTTACATTGTTCATTAAAGTCTGTACTATATACATTTGGATTATCACCCCACAAACGCATAACCATATCTCCACACCCCTTTTCCTTTTGCTCTGAAAACTTCTTATATCCAGAATTATATCCTGGCTGAGGAAATCCTACATTGCATTCTGGTTCTTTCTTGCATTTATCAACCATTTTATAGTCAATTGTATCAATTGCATATGCAAAACAATTATGGCTCTCTTTTAACGATGTATAATCGTTCCACTTTTTCATATCTAATTTGGGCTCATAACCACTCGTCGGACTCATTTCACAGCTAGTAAATATATTACTTGTCTTGTTTTCCGGCTTGTGAAATGAACAATACGGTTGATTCGGGAGTGGCTTCTCTTGACACAGATTCTTGCATTGGCATAACGGATATTTTGGTAGTTTCATAAATTTTGGTATTCTCTTTCGTCGGGTATTCTCCAGACCCATCTATATTTACGGTGGGAATTATTTGATTGCGTGGTACTAAACCAATTCTAGTTGATTTCGTTTTCATATCGTCTAACCAGCCCTCTATAGCTACACGTTGGTCTGAGGGTAATAGTGCTAAAGCACCCTGTTGTGTGACTGGCGTTTGTAGATTATTCATACTCACGGGATTTGTTGCATTCCCTACACCAGATGTATCAGTGAATTTCCAGAACTCTTCTTCAACCTGTCGCATTTTTATCTTCTCGGCCATATGAAAAAATGTAAGAAATTGATTTTCATGTGTCGGAGGAATTGGCGCATCTTTTGGTGAATATCTTCCAGATAATCCTAAATATTGCCATCCCTCAGATGTAAGAAGTTCAAGAGTTGTATGAATGAAATAATATCGTTTATCTATCTTAAATAATGTAAGCAGACCATTGCATACAGTTACAAGAAGAGATATAAACCAAGTAATCCAATAAAGCTGAGGCTCGTATGATGCTCCCTGTATTGAAATAAATGCAGGAACTATTATACTTCCAACCGTTATGACCGTTTTACTCACATAGAATATGTATGTGAGATAAAAGGCCCGTATTTGAAAATTTTTAACTACACTTACATATCGTTTCTTTAAAATGTCCTTTTGATATTCTTGTATGTTAATTGAATCAAACATAACAACTAAGTCATCCAATTGTCCCGGACTCTTTGGCATCTTTCTAAATTTATGCCATAAATAATTATACTCTATAGGTAGAGTAAAATGAAAGATTTAACTGATATGAAGTTATATTATATAAATCTAGATAAAAGGCCCGATCGCAGACAATTATTTGAATCACAAGCGGCGCTTGCTGCAATGCCTCCAGTTGAACGCATTCCTGCAATTCACGGATTGAGTATTGATATTAAGAAAAATACAAAGATTGGACTTCACACGCGCGTTCAAGTTTCTACGCAATATCGCAGATCGCATTATGAAATTCATAGTCGTGGTGCTCTCGGAGCATCATATTCACACTATAAAACATGGCAAACATTTTTAAAGTCAGGTGCAAAGTACGCATTAATTATGGAAGATGATGTGCAATTGCCATCGACATTTGCGATGATGGTAAAGGATTCAATAAAAGATCTACCAAAAGAGTGGGATATTTGGATTTTAGGTTGGAATCACTCTCCAGTAGATGTAAATAATAAAGATAAAACCCAATTTCGTCAAATACTCCATTTTGTTGGAGCGCATTGTTATATAATTAAACGCGAGGCTGTTAAAATACTGTGTAAAGAAATGTTTCCAATTGAATCACATATTGAACATTTCATGAGTAATGTGGCATTCATTCACGGACTAAAAATAGTAAGAGATATTAATTTCCATATGCCACAAATGAATAGAGTATTAAATATATCAGATGTAAGAAAACCAGATGGCTGTCCAGCATGCGTTCTAGATGATAAAGAGGAAGCAAATGAAGCCCGCCGTAACAATATGGATTAAAATTGATTATTAATAAATGATTTGTTATTATATAACAATGCATTTAGCATATCCACATTATTATAGTTCAAAAGAGGCTGGTGCATGGTGGGGTGTTCAGATACCTGATTCTTTATATATGGATATAATTCGGCAAATGCACCAAATAAGAAGATGCTTTGTAAATATTACAAATTTACGAGGTGATACTATGGCAATTGCAATTGACGGCCCACATTCTGATGGTGATGATATTGTATTTATGCCTGACTGGGCCTTATCAAGACTTGGTCTCGCTAATGGTGACGATGTCAATATTGAATTCATAATCGATATAATTCCAAAGGCTGAATCAATTACTCTGAGACCCGTCAGCGAATCAAGTACAGACTCGCCCATATTCATAGATGGTCTTACTGAAGCTCTTAATAAACTCGGTATTATTCAACCAGGTATCGTATCACTTATTATAGACCCATCTCTGCCAGAACCACATGAATTTATGATAGAGGAACTTATACCAGGAGATATCTGTTTAGCAGATGGAGAATTAAGAGTTAATCTAGAACAGGCATTAGTTACACGGGAAACATCACGTCAATCTACTGTTCGTCCAGGCACCCCTATACCTCCTGAATTAAATAGCCTGGAATCATTTATGGATTCTACATCTATGCTACCCCCATCTATGACACAAGCACAGAAACCCGGATTTATTCCATTTAGTGGTATAGGTAGAAGACTAAATTAAAAATAGGGTCTAAAAATATTATACATATCAGATATATGGTATCAATAAGTGAAGGAAATTCACAGATAAAGAAGGCTATTTCTAATGCACTTTTATTGGATGAAGGATGTCTAATAGGGCGAAATGGTCAAATAGAACTTGGTCTCATTATTAATGCATATAGTCCTGAATCAAGTATGATGAAAATGCTTGAAACAAATGCCGGCATTTTTCCATGTTCCTATTTATTTGATAAATGGAAACAGGATACTATAAAAGCAACTAGGGCGGCAGATGTACTTGTGACAGGCTGGTATGAGCCTCTAAGACAGGCAGAAGGTGAGTTTCTTAAAAAGCTGGCAATCACAGCAAAACAAATTCCACTGAGGTCACTTGAACCATATTATGTGTCTGAAGAAGAGCAATGGACCCATCTCCTAGATGGCCATGATGTTGCAGTCGTAAGTAGTTTTACTCAGTCTGCTAAAGAACAGCTCGAGAAAAATCCATCCGATATATGGGGTGAAAGAGGTGTTCTACCCAAAGGTGTAAAATGGCACTGGGTTCAAACAGGTCATCCTAGAATAATCGCACGAGGAAGAAATGAGTGGCCATCAAACGTCAATGACTGGAAAGAAGCTGTAGAGTATGTTGTATCAGAAGTTGTTCAAACTGGTGCAAGAATCGCTCTCATAGGCTGTGGTGGGCTCGGCATGCCAATTGCAAAAATGCTAAAAGAAAGAGGGATTATAGCGATTGTTCTCGGTGGCGCAATTCAGGTCCTTTTTGGAATTAAAGGGCGCCGCTGGGAAACACATGATGTGATTTCTAAATTCTGGAATGGAAGCTGGGTCTGGCCGCATATCAATGAAACTCCTGGTGCTGCTTCAACAATTGAGGGGGGGTGTTATTGGGCCTAAAAGTTGAATGCGACATTTACCATTTGAATTATACAAACGTAATGAGTGATTTACCTAAAAAGAGAACGTATAAGAAGAAAGCTCTTATTCAACCTAGTGTAGCTGTCCCAGAAAATACAATTGTAGCACCTGAAGAGAAACCATCTTGTGGAGTATGTCTTGAAGCATACAATAAGGTTGCAAATACTGAGGTAAAATGCTGTTTCTGTCAAGAATCATCATGTCGCCGCTGTATTCAGACCTTTCTTACCAGCACCACGAATGATCCACACTGTATGCACTGTAAGAAGGCTTGGGAAAGAGAGTTTATCGATGACAATCTTACTGCTACATATCGTATGAACGACTACAAGAAGCATCGTGAGAATATCCTACTCGAAAGAGAAGTCGCCCTTATGCCCGCAACACAGCATAGAGCTGAGCAAATTAAAGAGGCAGATAAACTCACATCTGAAGTTATCCCCCCTTTTGATAAGCAGCTAAAAGAACTCTATGAGCAATCTGCAGAGATTACAAAAAAAATAAATGCAGTCTATGCACTTCGTTCTGAAACTCAATATCAGATTCGTCTTCTTAGAACAGGCACTGGAGCTAAAGAGAAGGTTGAATCTACCTTTATTCGAAAATGCCCCGATAGTGAATGTCGTGGATTTCTAAGTAGTGCGTGGAAATGTGGTCTCTGCTCAAAATGGGCCTGTCCAGAATGCCATGAAATGAAGGGAGAGAACCGCGATGCACCACATGAATGCAATGCAGAAAATCTTGCAACCGCTAAACTGCTTGCTAAGGATAGTCGCCCGTGTCCAGGCTGCGGAGTTGTGATTTCGAAGATTGAAGGCTGTGACCAAATGTGGTGCCCACAGTGTCACACGGCTTTCTCCTGGCGCACGGGTCACAAGGAAACCGGCATTGTCCATAATCCACACTTTTACGAGTGGCAGAGACGACAGAACGGTGGCAACGCTCCCCGTGTTGCAGGTGATGTTGCCTGCGGAGGAATTCCTCCATACCACGACGTTCGCAATCGTATCACCAGTTTGTCTAAAGTTGGAATCGATACGATCCTTACATTTCACCGTATCCTAACACATATTCAACATGTTGATCTTGCTAGATTCCATAATGTATTCAATGCCGCTGATAATGAAGATATGCGTATTCAGTACTTACTTGGATACGTTAATAAGGACGATCTAAAAGTGGAGATTCAGAAGCGTGAAAAGAAGCGCGAAAAGGAGCGAGCTCAACGTCGTGCCTATGAAGTCCTTATTCAGGCAGGCACAGATATTCTAAGAAGGATTATGGCAGAAGTGAATCCTGAAAAGAAACAGGATATTCTTAATGAGATAGATGCTCTGAGAATCTATATCAATGAGTTACTAGCAAAGATTCATGACCGACTCAAGCTGTCTGTTCCTCAATATGCGAGCAATTGGGCCACAAAATACCCTTTCAGCCCAACAGTGAAAAAAGCCGAGCAAAAGAAGAAGGCTGAGGAAGCGAGAAAGGAGGAGGCTAGACTTGAGCAGGCAATCGATGATTCTGATTAATACCTACCGTGTAGTGCTTAAATTAAGAACTCCCTAAGGATAGCAACAAGTGGCTAAATCATTACACATAATAGTCGCAGTCGCTTTGCGACTGCAGACAATTAAGAGTACTTGGTCACCTAGAAGCTTTGCTTCTAGGACTTAGGCACTTGGCGTTTAGTCGATTGAATTGTCAGGTTTACTTGTCAACTGATTCGAATAATGTGTGATAGGTTTAATTATTTTTCTAAATACACATACTATATATAATACTTGGAATACTATAGCCCCAACTACAAATATAGTATCTAGAGACCCTGAATTTTTGTATTCAGTTATAGGAGGGCCAGGAGGCATTTCAAAATCGTCCATTCTATATGAATAGAGCAGACCGCTTTTAGACTAGAGACCACGTTTTACCAGATTCTTCCTTGAAATAATCATATCCTTTAACATTCCGCTGCATAATGTATATAAATCTATCAATTGGATAATCAAAATTTAAGACTGCAGCTGGTAAGACGGCAAATATCTGAATCTCGGCTAATTCTCTTAATGCTTGACTTGACATGTCCTTTAGCGGAAACTTACTAAGGCTTGTTAGCTTCCAAGAAGGATCACATAGTAACTGAAAGTCTGTAACCTGTTTGTATGAATCTGCCATGACGTATATAGAAAGTGTCGCCTTCTTTGTCTTTTTCTGATAGTCCTTTATCGTATTAACATAGAAGGCAATATTTTCTTTAGTCGCATTCGGAATTATGTGGATCCCAAAGTCAAAGGCCGTCTTAATTGACGCCTGTTCTAAAATCTGAAGAATGGACCGATTGAAATCTGGTAAGTACTGAAATAGGTTTGCTGCCGCCTTCTGCACATCAGCAAATTTCACATTTGATACCACATTTACACACGTCTCTAAACTTAGACGGTCTGTATTTTCTGGAATCTCAGGCATCAACTTGAGCTGCGGATTGTAACGAAGACTCTGTGCAATAAGATTATTCGGGTCATATACAACACAGCGCTCATTCTGCCTCTGACTATAGACAAAGGCGCCAAGTAGATTTAAAAATGTGTCAGAAATGGTTGAAGTCGTAGTTAAATCATAATAAAACGGTAGGGAAACCTTAGGTTTCGCAAATGTTCTTACTGCGCGATTCCAAGAGGACATACTTGGCAAGTTCTATCAAGCTTGCCGGGTTTATACTTCTTTTTATAGCGCATCATACCGCCAAATATTCCAACCACCGCTTTGCAACAAAATCCCAAGATATAATTGTCTTACTATCCTTTAATTTATTACGCAACTTAGACAGCGACTCCTGAGATTTTAGATATTTAACGACTGTTGTTCCAGCCTTCTTATATGTCTCCATGTTGTCCGTACTTCCCGAAATATGGATTCCATCCCGCTCATTAAAAACATAATCATTGCTCAGTATGGGCACTGATCCACACACCAGTGATTCACGGACACTTATACAGTCAATTTCAGTCGGTGAATTACTTATATATAAATGCATAGCCGCTCTGCACTTCTCCTCAGCTATCTTATCTAATGACACTCGCCCATGCTCATAAACACCTTTTTGCTTGAAAAGTTCCTTTAGACTGCGACCCAAAGGTGTTTTTGCAAGACGATTCATTCCATAATATATATGCAATTCAGCATCTGGCACAGCAGCTATGATGCGTGGCCATGTATGCTTTAAAATAGGCTCTAATCCTCTCTCATATGTTGATGCGTATATCAATCTATGAGGCTCTCTTATATTTTCACCGTGTTTTTCGGCGACTGGCTCACATACATCCATTTGAACACCATTCATTACGATCTTTATTTTTGAATCTGGAATATACGGATACAAACTCCTGTGATACTTTGACTTCACCATAAATAAATCAACCTTCTCAAGAAGCTCGGCAGGTGACACATAATTCTTAGGGTCCCAGCTATCATGCAAATCAACAATACGCCTATTTGCTTGTATAAGAGGTATAAGACGAACACCAAATGACCTCCAAAGGATAACCGTATCAAACTTATCCGCTAAATTCAATTTATGAATTGACCTATATTCTACACCATCGATGGTCGCCTCTTTCACATTTCCAAATACGACAACGGGCCTTCCTGCAGCAACCCACCGCTTAGAAAGCTGTACAACTGCTTGCTCAGAACCACCCAAATCATCCTGTCGTGCATCAAATGCAAGTTTTGTAGATCCACATATATATGCAATTGAGCCGGTAGGCCATATTTTTCCCTTTTGATATTCAGGAACTCGCTTTACTCTCCTCGTCTTCATATTTATTATTGATATAGATTATATTGTGGATTGATTACTGTTCTGTTCAGTCCATCACTATATACGTATAAATCATCAATCGTCTCTAGAGTTTTACATATGGCAATAGGGACTTCTGATAAAAGACCATTTAGATGGAGCTGCTGCCCACGTTTATAGCGTATAGAGTCTAGAAGTGGTCTATAAACTACAGCAGTGTCTGCACCGATTTTAAACGCCTTATCAAACTCAATAAATGTCTGAAAAGGTCCATATTCATTTGCAATAGGATGCGCAATATCTGTAATATTTCTAGGTCTAACATTTGTTACACGTGCCGTATAGACAGGTATATCGCCTGACTCCAAAAATAGCAAATATACATTATATCCCTCAACATAGAGGTCACGGATTATCTGATTACGAATCAAATTTGGATTTTCTGCTACACTCCATTTTTTCTGATTATACCATGTCGCTAGCATACCTGAGGGATTCCCTATACGAATTACTACCAATTTATCCATCTTTAATATATAATGTCAATCATCTTTTAGACCGACTCTTCTGACCCCTCTTTTTTATAGCTCGTTTACGACTCTTATTCTTTGACCCACCTGTTAAAACCTTACCGGGTGGGATATTTGATTTCATATTTGCTGATGGCATTCTAATTAAGGCTAATAAAAAATTGAAATTATATTCGGCCTATAAAATAATAACATGGATTTTGAAATTGGAGATTTAGTTGTATATTCGCCTAGTATACGGGGTCTAGAGAGCTATAAAAGGAGAAAGCGTGATTATGGCATTGTTTGTGGACTTAAGAATGATTATGTAATCTTTCAGTTTACTAATTCAAATTCTAAATATGACATTTTAAAAGCTGCTATTTCACACGCACCATATTCTCCAAAGGCCATTAAAGCAGCCTTCAGACCATGCTTACATGAAATAAAGGAGCTTGTGTCTGCAAGAGAGGCTCGTAGAGTCATGCTAGAAAGAACACCATTCAGTGTGAGGCTACCTGGACCAGCGCATCTTGTGCAGGAGTTTCTTACAAGCGTAAAGCGCTCTAAGGTTAGCATCAAAATGCTCGCTGAAGCCTAAAGTGGTATCCATAATCTTTTAAAGATGGCTGAAATTACATTGCCCGTGAGTCTCGGTGAGGCAATTGACAAACTTACAATTTTAGATATCAAACTGAAGAAAATATCCGACACTAGAAAGGCGGATGTACAAAAGGAATACGATGTTCTTTTTAATATTTTAAAAGAGTATGTTCTAAAATACAATTATCACTACCGAATTCTGTATGAAATCAATCTAAGTATCTGGGAACTCCAAGATAAATTTCATGGAAAGGAAACTTCCAGTGAAGAAGGTGCCAGAATCTGTCATACAATTCTTCTTGATAATGACCGTCGTTTCCGAGTAAAAGCTAAAATAAACGCCGCAGCCAAATCAAACTTAAGAGAGCAAAAAGGGTATAATCTTAAGAAATGTGTCTTCTTTGGTCATCTTGGACTTGGAGATATGTTTTGGATGAATGGTGCGGTCCGTTATTTGGCTACAGATTATGATGAAGTCTTAGTCATATGCAAAAAGCGTAATCACAAAAACGCCGAAGCAATGTATAGCGATGATCCCACTATTAAACTCCTTTTAGTTGAGGATTATCACGAATTAGCCCCATGGGATACTGAGCAACGTATATTTTCTAATAATGGCTATAGGATATTTGGATGTGGTGGATTTTCAAGTAAATCAGAACAAGTGCTTTATAATCTACCTGAATCATTTTATGATGATATATCTATACCATTCGAAACTCGTTTAACATATTTTCATGTTCCAAGAACGGCTGCCGCTCTAGAACTTGCTAAAAAATTCACTGTGCCATATATTATTGTTCATGCGCAATCGTCTGTTAAGACCTTAAACTTGGTTGAAATGTTGAGAAATCGAGGTGAAATCCGTCTTATACTTGATCTTAATAAAAATCAATATGAAAAGGGCACAGAAGAATGGGCACTTGCTGAAGAGGTTGTAGGAAAACCTCTGAATGACTATACATATCTGTTAGAGGGTGCAGACGAACTGCATATGATTGAATCATCGATTTATTGTATGGCATCACATTTGGACTTGAGTAAAGTTAAAAAACGGGTGTGCTATGAGCCTTGGGGTGATAATGCAGAAAGATTAGGCACATTTACAACTGGATATTATATTAGTTAAGTCCCGGAGTTTTTTAATGTAATTAATTAATTTACTTCTATAATAGATGGTGTTTAATGCTGAGGTAATAAGTGATACCCATTTGAATATGCAAAGATATAGCAGAGAACAGATTGAGAAAATATTTCCTGGAAATTCACCAAATCTAATTCTTGCAGGTGATATTGGTGACCCCGATGATAAATCACTCTATATAGTAATTAGTATTGCATGTAGTAAATATAAAAGAGTTATCTATATTCCAGGTAATCATGAATTTTATCAACGTGTTCCAGGTTCAAAAAAGACACCCGCATCAACACTTGTGTGGTTTCGTAGCTTAGAAAATAAGTGGCATAATTTCCATTTCTTTTATCGTCGCACAGAAGTCTATGACGGAGTTAGAATCATTGGGGCTACAGGATGGTCTACTGCACCAAATGATTCTACCTGGTCTTTAACAATAAGTGAAGAGGGAAGAAAAGATCGTGAATTTATTGAGCAGGCAATAAGTAAATCCAAAGAGCCTGTATTAGTCGTTACACATTATCCACCCACTCTTCGGATTCTCCAGGATAACTTCAAAAATAAACTGACACAATATAACTACGCACAAGATTTAGAATATATGTTTCGATATCCAGTGCATACATGGATTTTTGGTCATGTGCATCAAAGCCATGATTTTAATATACCGTATAGTTCTGCAATAAGCGGTGCAGGAAAAATACGATTTCTCTGCACTCCTTATGGATATCCAACAGAACCTAATGCTAATTCAGTGGCAAAGGCATTCATAGTTCCAACAGCGTTAGCTTTGGGAGTATATCCTTATGATATGAATTATTAAAAGCAATAATACTTTCTTGAAAGTTCACAGATGGGCGAAAGGCAATCGAACGAATATTTTGTATATATGTAATCGCCTGATTCCAAGAATATCCCCTTTTCACTATTAAACACATTGCGACAATGGCAGCAGACCGCTGCATTCCAGCTGCACAATGGACTAAAACTGTATTTCCTGCATTCATTTCCTTTAGCAAATTATAAATAATTTCATGAGACCAGAGTGTCATATTTCGTATTTCTTCAGCCTTTAAATTATCATCAACCGGAATACGATATTGTTTTTTTGCCTTCATAGAAAATGGAACATCTTTGGTTGCATTGAAAACAACTGATACGTTTTTTTCAATTAACCATTTATCATTCAAAGCGACACGTTTGTTTCCAAGCCAGACACCTGGAATAATTTCATGTGCATCTGGAATACCCTCCATACTAATTAATTCTACGAGTAAAAATGAAACAATGTCACGCACGAACTTTGGACAACAAGCATGAAACAAATAAAACAAGGTCTTACCATCCATCTCTATGTATGCGAAGAAGTTCTCGCAAATTTAAGATGGGCTATAATCTCACGTAATTACAGAGAAGCCATATTTTGGGCAATAGAACTCTATGAGAGTAATATGCTGGATACAGAGTTCTTAATAGAAATCTGGATTCAACAAACTGGATTTACAAAACACGGTATATCTGTTCTTAAAGATATACTTGCAATGAAAGATCTTGAAAGGGGACCCTTCATTTATAGCATCTATAAATGGTGTCGTCTTGAAATAATGGATACAACATGCTTTCAACTTCTCATCCGGAGTAGTTTAACACCCCATACATGGACTATACAATTCCCACACCTCATTGAATTTAAAGATATAGATCATGCAGTCTATAATTGTCTAACTCGCAAAAAGCTAACTGAGGCCTGGATAATAGCACGGGCCCTAGATTCACATGCACAATGGTTAGTCATCGACCGATTCTCAGAAAAGGCCGAATTAATTGGCCTGATAAAATCCCTTGAAGTTTCCGATTGCCTGAAACGTGTTGCCTGCTTTGTTCTAATCACTCTTTCAAACGAGGCTATTAATGCGGCACTCAGCGAACCTGAAATGAGAGATTTTCCAGATGAACTTATTGATTTAATTGACGAACTAGATAATGAAGAATCCATTAAAAGGCGAAGGCAATTCAAAATAAGGGTTGAAGCGCTCACATATATTTGTGCAAGAAGTTGCATGCCCGTATCAGATTCAAACGTCTGTGAAATTCAAGATGACCTCGAACAGAATTTGCATTTATCACCATGCTGGCAAGTAATTTTGGAAGACTACCAGGATGAGGGTCAATGGAAATCAGAAAGTCTTAGAGAGGCATTCTATAATACGTATTTCCCGTATTCGGTAGATGATATTCCTGATGAATGGTCCCTAGCAGAAAAGGAGAAATCACACGGTCGCGGTTTAGGTAAAACAGGCGAGACGGCCATTCGCCAATATATCAATAATGTAATCAGACACAAAAGTATCTGGTTGCATGATTCATATGAGCCTTTAACTGATACTCTTCCAAAGAGTCTTGACTGGGATTCAGTATATTCGGAACTACTGGGTCCATGTCTAGAAAATCTGCAATCAAAACTCCCATTCAAACCTATCATTAAACGGTTTGAAATTAGTTGAACAAGACTGCAATTTTATCAATTTCACTATCTTCAATAGGCTCGTAATTTGTTAGACATTGTCTTACAAGAATCATGTTTGAACGCCGCACTTCACAAAAGATACGCCTACTAGCTCTATCACGTGTAAAAGTAAAAATAGTGTCGTCATTAGATACATATAATATGCTATTGTCACTTGGATTAAATGACGTTTTTATAGCATGAGTATATATTGTAGTATTTTTTGCAATATCTACAGTTGTTATAACAAATCCAACAGAGCCATTTGTAAATTTCGCAGTTTCTAAACTAAATAGAGGTAGAGGCGCACTCGAATCTGCACGCACCAACGGTTTGACATTTGCAGTCTTTAATGTTGATTCGACCAATCCCATCTGATTCTAAGTTAATTCATCAATGTTTAGACCAGTTGGCATTATAAATACATATCTATATCTGAATAAAGGTTTTCTGTTAGCAGTAATACGGTTTTCAAGTGAATACTATCCTGCAATTCCTTTGCAATATAATATCGTTTTGTAGTTGTAATCCACCTTTTAATATAAGGTGAATGATTTTTAGAATAAAGAGCTCTCTTAAATATACTATAGTAGTCTACATCGTCTACATTTGTTAAAGCTGTATCATCAGACAATAAGAAATAATCAAGAACAGTTTCTTGATATAAATCATTTTCAGCAGTAAAAAAGTGTTCAATTGCCCTTATTTTTAATTGCTGCCTATTATATAAACTGAATCTCTCAAGGTTGAAGTTAGATGCCTTGAATCTATCAAATACCCATGAACATATACCATACTTCTTAAATTGAGAATGGATTGATACAAGTTGATAAAATGTAAATGGTTCATTTGATAAAATATTAATTGGCAACTGTGGATTTGAAAACATGTAATCAGATGTTAATAGTCGATTATTGATTGTTTTTCTTATTGTATCAAGTTCATATACATAAGAACACCTCTTTTTGAAGTTTATTATATGAATAGGTTTAACAGGTTCTTCTAGTGTTACTGGATCACATTTATTCATTACATTTCTTAAAGCTCTCTTTATCTTTATAGTATTACATAACTTTCTAATGCTAATAATAAACTTTATAATCTTAGAATAAATTGCCTTCACCTTTAACCATTCATCACACTCCTTTTTAATTGAGTCTTGTATATATCTTGATACACATTCAGGAGGTATCCATGCAGCTGTTTTACTAAATGGCGGCTTCAACTTATTAATATATAACATTTCGTTTATTTTATTATTTATTTCTAAATGCGAACATGAACACATCATCATAAATTTACAGATAATCGATTTGGAAACTGTTAATCCTGAAGGTATAGTCCATTGCCTTAGATTGCTTGGTTTATTTAAGTTCATATGTCTATTTATGTAATATTCTCCTAGCATTTTATCTTTTTTTTGTTTTCTTTTAGATTTAATAACATCATTCACTTTAACACCTATATGAAAAACAGGTGGAGTGTCCATAGTATAATAATGCAAAAAATGTTTAGACCAAAGCTAGGTATCAGATATAACAAATAGTTTTAACATATCACCCTTTATCTTTCCACATTGCGTACCGTCAAGACTATAGACAATTGAATCTTTAGTGACATATGTAGATTCACTTGTTATGACTCGCTCAACAAGAGGCAGATTGACAGGAACAACACTTGAATTCCGCTCATGATGGCTGCATAATTTGGATACGCTCATTGTTGGTTGGCGGCATCTCATTACAACCGCTCCACTACTGATAGGTTCTTGACATTGATATGTATTTGCATCATCATCTGGTATAATTGTAAATTTCGTCCGTTCAACTGCATTCAATTGCGCGATAAGTGGCTGTGGAGAAACACCCAACTCCTTAGCGAGCTCTTTAGCTAAACTGACGCCTTTTGAATAAAGTACGGCATCTAGACTTTCCCAAAGACATCTTGGAATTGAATATTCTTGCGACATAGTTGTGCGTTATAATTGCCACTTCAACTTTCATTTTTTATGGTAAGCGCAATGGTGTCACCTGCAGAATGGGGACCAAATGCATGGACCCTACTTCATGGATTGGCAGAAAAGATCGGAAACCAAACGAATATAATAATGATACGAGACCAGCAAAACTATCTTAAAAATACACTCAAAACCTTCTGGTGTCTCTTGCCATGTCAAAAATGCCAGGCTCATTATCGTGATTGGCTAAAAAAACATCCTCCCGACGCCTTTACTAGCAAAAATGGATTCTATCTTCAAGATGATATGAGAAGCTGGGTATATAAACTTCACGAAAACGTAAATGAGCGACGAGAAGTTAGTTCGGAGTTTCAAGAAGCTATGCTAACAGAAACATATTCAAATGTGAATATACGAGATGCAGCAAATGAATTAAAGACCGTGTATCAACGGGGGCTTCAGATAGGTATTCTGAAGCCTGAAGAATGGAAAGCTGCTTGGAGAAATTTAGATATGCTTATACGATTTATTTAATTATTCCGACACACAAACGGTCGGTGATACTGCAGATGCACTTGGAGGGATAATCTGAGATAAGACACCAAATAAGTCTGAAGAACGTGCTCCACACGATTTCGACATTTCATAAAATCCCCAGCCAATAATACCAGAGATTATTCCAAATGCAATACTTATACTTTTTCCTAGAAATCCTTGCCCTTCACACGAACCCATCAAATAAAATCTTACAATCATAAGTCCTATAAAGAATAATAGTGTTGCAGACAAAATAAACATAGATTGAGAGTTTCGTTTCTCATGTCCTACTGGATCAGAACCAGGATACATTGGTGAATTCAATGTATCCATTATATTTGAAAATACAAAGCCAAAAAAGAAGCCCATTGTTGTTATCCAATAACTTGGCGCACTAGAACCATTCGTATTATTAACAAAATACTCTAGTGTTGCCATTTTTTTGTAAGATGAGACTGTATTACATACATCGGATCCTGAACAAGTCCACAATTTTTTACGCAATTCTTCACTATTACCATGAAACATACATTCTATAATTCCACCCATCAGTCCCTTTGTTAGCCCTGTAAATATTGGCATGAATATAGCTATACCAACAAAAAGAGTGGAATGTGCAATTGAACCTGTTGTTATTGCAAATAGAAAAAATGTTAGTGATAATACCGTAGGCAATTCTTGAATACCACGATACATATATTCTTTTATTCCACTAATAAATCCTGAGGCTGATACCAAAGACATTCTAACTCAGTAAATTATTTTATTAGGGTGATGCACAAACAAACATCGGCTTGCCTCTCTCCACAGCTGAAATTATAATGGGCATGTTTAGTAAATTGATCCCATCACGACCAAACAATAGCTTATTTTGAAACATAATTACTCCACCAACGATTATACCAAGTATAGCTGATATTAAGAGAACACCAAGAGAGTCACAACCGGAAGTATGTCTAAATGCTAATACTATAAATACGTATAATGAACTCAAAATCATGGCAACACTTGTTCGTGTTGATAAATTACCACCCAATGCAGTTATCTCCTCTTTGAAATCTTGAATGCTGCCTATCATATAGGTTATTATAGCAGTTATAAAAAACATGGGAGGTGAGGGAAAGTGTGACTGTCCGCAAATGGTTTCCAATAATGATAAACGCATTTTATTCGGATATATGAATCCTGGCTGGCATACTAAGGCGTTTGCATTCTGACCAGAACCTATGGGTGATATTCCACCCGTAACAGTAGAAAAGAGTCTCTGAATAACCATTATTTCAATCATTGCAAATAATAACACACCGTATGATTTACACATGCTCAGTATGCTTAGAATGAATGTACCAAGAACAATACCATCCGGAAGTAAACGAATAAATTCTGCAATCATTGGAATTAACTCTTCGCTAAGATATTTCATTATATTGATATAAGCATCTTGGAAGGGCATAAGGTCTATCTAACTTATTTAAGATAAAGCGATGGGCATCCCTTCTTATTATAGAACTCTTGTAACAAAAATCCCACATGCTATTAAAAGAGTAGCACCGATCGCAGTTTCAGCACTTGTTATTGACATGAATTGTATGATATATCATGTTTTGAGAGAGCCAAAAATGATCGCAATACCCTATCCAGGAAATACCGGAAGTTCAGAAAGTATCGCTTGGGAACGCAAACTTCAAGAAGAAGTATGTTCCTATTTAACACATATATGGCGCTCGGCTGGTGCTCCACCTCAAGTGTATATTGCTCTGGATGGCGTTGTTCCTTACGCAAAGATTAAGCAACAACGCTTTCGTAGATTCAAATCTGCAGCGCAGCGAATTTCTGAAGATAGTGGCAACAGTCAATGGGATACAAATGCAATTACACCAGGTACATCCTTCATGGCGGCTATGGGTTCTGCTTTAAAGGTGGCCAGCTCAAAATACAGCTGGATAGTCAGCGATACAGATGAACCTGGTGAGGGTGAGCATAAGGTTCTCAGATGGCTACTTTCGACGACAGTGAATCCTGGCCCAGTTATTGTCTATGGCCTAGATGCCGATTTGATTCTTCTAAGTTTATTAGCCGGAGATAGACTCGGATCCAATTATCCGATATTCCTAATGCGTGAATCGATGGCCTTCGGAAAACTTGTTAGACTTGATGAAAAGTCGAATGCAGATCTTTGCTTCTTTGAGATCAGCAGTCTGCGCACATCAATACAGCGAGGCAACGAGTGGTCAAGAGAGCAGTTTTATGATTATATATTTGGAATGTCCTTCTGTGGAAACGACTTTCTACCGACCGGTCTATCTCTAAGAATAAGAGATGAGGGGCATTCAATCTTACTCTCAGGTCTAGAGGCTCTATGGAAAGCTAAAAAGCACATGGTCGTATTCGATGAGAAGGGTGTCGCTAGACCATCTGCAGATGGACTGAAATCCTTCACAAAATGGATAATCCAGCAAGAAGAGAGGCTGGTTTTAACAACCATAAAACGGAAGTTAAATGCACGTTTGGGAGAGTCTGAAGAAGACAATCTACCATTAATTGAACAGGCCGAAAAGCCACTCGTAAATATATGTGATGACGGAGTGTTTCTTAAAGGCGGATGGAAATCCACATATAATAAGCTAGCACTCGGGTCGAATGATCTTAGCCAGAGGAAGAAACGGGTCGCAGATTTCTGGAAAGGCTGGTGTTGGATTTTAGACTATTATCAAGGCCGACCTGTTGACCTAGAATGGGTCTATCCTGCTGGGTATCCTCCTACATGGTCTGACCTCCTCGAATTCTTTGAATTGCCCGACTCCGATGTAGTATATGATGATAGGGTGCCACTAAAACCTACAGAACAACTTGCACTAGTGCTGCCAATGAGCAGTTGGGGCCTGCTTCTCAAGACACCCTTTAGAGATTTACCGATTCGGGCGCCAGTATATTGGCCAAACGGATTCCATTTAGAAACCTTCGGCAAACGCTTCGGCTGGGAGTGCGAGCCACTTATTCCCATGCTAACACCGGCACGACTTAGGTATGAAATGCGCTATAGGTGACCTAGAATGAATCTATACCTATAGAAAGGATGGGTAATAATATATCTTTAGCTGCAGGGCATATACCCGAAGCACACACTCGTATCTACAGAAATATTCTTCAGATACAATCACCGGCCACGCGTCTTCAGATGCTAGAAACACTTCTTGCCGCCCAAGAGTATGTCACAACTGCTAAGCAGACTGGACTCTATGGTCCAATTCTTTCGTACATTGTATCAATTCGTCGTGGAGATCCCGCCGTCCTTCCCGGTGAAAAAACAGGAAGTAATCAACTACAGGTACCAGGACGTGGAACTGGGGCAAGAGGAGAACCTGAAAATCGCCTTATTAGCCGAGCAGGAGATCCAGGAGCACACACAAAGGCCATCTCATTCTTCTCACAATGCCTCCAGATATTAGGTCTAGAAGAGGAGGTCGCATTAAATGAAAAACTTCTGAAAGAAGCCTACAAGAAGGCGTCAATCCGTGCTCACCCAGATAAGGGTGGATCTGAAGAGGCATTTGACGCAGTCACACGGGCTTATGCATATCTCGGCGAAATTCTCCGGCGTGTGAGAGGTGGTCGCAGTGAAAGTGTAAATGTCTCTGAGGAATCACCTGCCCGATTGACTGCATCTAGAGACCAAAACTCTGAGGCGTGGAAAATGACTGAACCAGTCAAGCTCAATCCCAAGAGTCTGAATATTGACGTGTTCAATAAGGTCTTTGAGGAGACCAGACTTCCCGATCCAGATGAAGATGGCTACGGAGATTGGCTGAAGCGTTCTGAAGATGGGCCGGCGGGTGGATCTCAGACAAAGTTCAACGGTAAATTCAATAGGTCTGTTTTCAATGAGACGTTCGAGAATGAACTCAAATCCAGATCCGCACAGCAAAACAGATCGCAGCTTGCGAATAGACAGCCTGAGGCTCTAGTTATGGCCCCAACCTTCGGTATAGAATTGGGTCGGGATAAACCGGAGGACTTTACCGGAGCTAACTTAAATGGTCTCAAGTTCACAGACCTCAAGAAAGCCTATACGACAGACTCGACCTTTAGTCACCAGGTTGCAGATGTGAGAGTTTCAAATCGCAGCTTTGATTCAGCAGCGAGTGAGCGCAAATCTGCACCCGCACCCCTATCGTCGGCTGAGATGGAAGCAATTGCTGAGGGGGAGAGGCGTATGGCACAAAGACAGTCAAATCAAGCAATTAGGATTTCTGAGGAGGATAGGAGAATAAGTGAACATTTTAAGAAAATGCAACAATATGTCATAACGAATAAGTAAAGTATACCGCCAAGTACCGAATTTAAGAACTATTAATGTCAAGACTCGCTGTGCGAGTCTGACCTATTAAGTATTATAATTCGCTACTCGGTGGCACCCTTAGAGAGTTCTTAAATTAAGAACTCTACGGTATACAGAAGAGATGAAGGACTTGATAATGCCACTTACTATAGGCTTGATAGCTGTTGTAGCAATTGGTATAGGTGCAACGATTAGTCAAGGGATGATAAACAAAAACCCTTTTGAAGCTAAAGACCTTTTTAAACGTGGTATGAACTTACCGGCAATTTGGATATTCTACGACACTTCAATTCCGAGTGCGAGACTGTCTGCCGACTTTAGTTCCCGGTCGTCTAGGGCACTTGCACTACCTTTTTTGAATCTCTGCTACGAGAGCATTGCTAAACAGAATGGCTCACAATATCGTATTGAAGCGATCAGCGGTCTTGCGGGTCTTGCAGAAAAGTTGGGTGGCTGGGACCAGCTTCCGAATAAGCTCCAGAACCCTCTAGTCACTTTAGAGCCTGCAGACTTTGCATGGATTCGTGCATCAATTTTGAATAAATACGGTGGCCTCTGGGTCGCACCAGCAACAATCTGTCTGAAACCCTTTGGCAGCTTACCAAATAAGCCAGTCTTCTTTGGAACGGACCCAGATGAATCATTCTCTGGAACGGCTGGCACAAATGTCCCCAACTTCCAGGTCGCATGGTCCCCAGTACCGAATCATCCCTTCTGGGCAGGATGGGAGGCCAAGTCTAAAAACAGACTCGACAAATCTGGAGGAGGTGATACTGCAAGAGGTGATCACAAATGGGAGTATATCGCCTTAGCCAATATGAATCCCGATATTGAAGTGCGACCTATGGCTGAAGTAGGCCGCAAGGGTGCATCAGGAAAACGTATTCAGATTGAGGACTTATTGGCGGCAGGTCAGGAAGGTGTTGCACCCTTTGAAATTGGACCTCTAGGGATATATGTGCCTTTGCCTTGGCCAGAACTCAGAGATCGCAGGGCCTTCGGTTGGTTCTTAAAAATGTCTGAAAGCCAGATTGCAGAAAGCGATCTGGTTATCAGTGACTTATTTCACAAGGCTGGTGTTTAGAGACTTTTATATTTTCTAGAGGCCTTTCTATTTTTTCGTTTATTTCTAGAATGATGTGATATCTTCTTTCTAGAAGTTCGTTTTAATGATCCACCACCTTGTTCTGGATCTGGACCTCCTCCTGGTGACCATCCTGCAGCTGCAGTCTGCGGTGCTGCTGCTGCAGTCTTCTTTACCCAATTGTCCACTTCATTAAATTCAAACTTAGTTAATATACCTTTTTGTATCATTTCTTCTGTGAGTGTTTTCAAATCTGTAAGACTACTAATCCGCCCTTCATGTATAGTTGAAACTGCACCCGGTCTAAAAACTACTATACCTTTGTTTGATACACCTTTAATAGCTTCATCTAAATCTGATGCTCTTTTCATTAATTCATTTAAGCGTGCACTGCTATTCATTATAATATTACCAGTTGCAGTTATCCCTGCCTCATGTTCTTCTTTTGCAGTGAGCAGTAGTTGTTTAACATTAGCTACCTTTTTATTACGTGTAGAACCTAGATTTTGTGCGAATCCAATAGCACTAGTCGTACCATAATCGTGTTCTATAGTTTGCAAATGTGCCATAGCTTGTCTTAATATCTGTTGCTGAGCAGCCTTTGTTTCCTTAAGAATTTCACACATTCCTGATCTTCTATGAGTATTAAGTACTAGACCTGGCCTATCTGACAAAAATGATAATGCTGGTGTAATACTGCCACCGTCACGTTGAGGGTAGCAATGCATTTTTACTAAAGCTACCTGTATGGGATTCTCTCCAACCGGTCTTAAAGTAAGAAGTTCATTCATTTCTTTTACAATAAATTCTGCTCGTAACACTCTTATTATTCTTGGTGGTAATGCAACTCCTATGACCCCTAATTCTCTTAATCGCTGCGTTAGGAAAGCACTATATTTAGTATTTAATGCTTCTGGTAATATTTCAATATGTTTATTACAAATTATAGATAAATTACTAATCCCCCCAGTTAATTGTTCTAATACCGCATTTATTATTTCATTATATCGGGTTTGATCAAGACTAAGCACGTTTGGATTTATAACTACTGAATATATGCATTCTACCGCACAAACAATATGTCCTGGAGATTTATTTTTCAAAACTAGTTTAAAATCTTCGAGGCTTGGACATGATAAATCTTGTGTGCATTGTTCTAAAGAACGATGTCCATTATATTTAATAAACTTTATAGCAGTTAAAAGTGCGTATAATCTAGCTGGATGAGTGTGCCCTGTAATATGGCTTGTCACGTCTGAATGCGGTGTTAATAATAAAACAGCATCAGATGTAGTTGGCATTTCAGAACATCCAATATCAAGAGTTGTACTATATTTACCAAAAGGTTTCCACATTAATTCTGTATCCGATTGATAACGTCCATGTGGAGAATTTGCAATAATAACACTTACTTCCTGAGGACCTTCCATAACATGCTCCATTAGATTTCTAGACTCTCCTGATATAAATGATACTTGTATATCAACAAAATTTCCTAGTTTTAATTGTCTTCCAAGAACTTTTGATTCGACTTTTAAATTAATAAATGAGATATTAAAAGACTTTTTAGGAGATGGAACAAAATTCTCTGATAGATCATATGCAATAGACCAGAAGGGTTGGCCTACTATAGTACCTAATGGTGTTTTAGCAAATACCCCTTTAGCAATTCCAAGTCTAGAACCTAACAATTGATTAATACTATCCTCTGTTAGAATCAATCTTGTACGTAGGTCCTCTTGGACCTTTTCACGATTACTACCTTGAAATCCTCGAGTAGCTGTATCAATATTTGTCACTTTATGATGTTCGAAAGTAGTTGCAATTACAGCCGATTCCAGTGGATCTTGTAAAAGGTGAAAGCCGTTACGCATATATTCTTTTACAAGTCCGAAATTAGGGGCACCACCGTTGCCCGTCTCAAATATACATGCCCATATTTTTCTAATAGATGTCGGATTATTTTTCTTGATCTCATCTAAAAATGCTACTAATAATGATGTAGCAATCCCCTTTTTCTTCTTGAATCCAGTAGCTTTAACAAAATTAAATAATTCAACGATTGGACAATCTGGTATTAATTTTAATGTAAACATACACATAGGAAAATTATTGTTATTATATATAATAACTAGACGTGTTGTGTTTTCTATAAATGATTCTAATTCGAAAGACTTTTTAGCTAGAGCAAGATATGTTGTATTAGTATCTTCATTCGAAATATCTATTATTTCTGCACTATAGAATACTTCAATTTCTCTACTATAGAATACTTCAAGCATATAAAATTTTAATTGCCCACAGTCCCATAAATAATCCTTAATTGGAGGTCTATTTACATCCATTCTTCCAGCTGCTCCTGAAGCCATCTAATTATAAAGCCTATAAAAAAAGCACGCGGATTTCTTCTCCTTCTGCTAAAAGACGAGGTGTAGCCGGATGCATTTGATATACAGTTCGTTTCTTCCCATTGTGTTGTCGCTCATATATTTGTAAACGGAATCCATGAAAGGGTAGCAAATGTTTAAGAATTGTGATTATACGTCGACTATCAATATCATCAAAATACTTCTTAGCTTTACATGGTAAATAGTAGGGCTCAACTAAGGGTACCCATTCTTCAATTGTAGTAAGATTTAATTCATCTGCACTAAAAATTTTACTATCCGTGATTCCTGTAAATCCAAGTTCATTAAGCATTTTTAGTGTTACATCAAAAGCAGGCCTTTCTCGGAAGAGTTTAGTCATTCTACTCTTAGATACATGTGTATTTTAGACCACTAGCGTAAAGTAAGCCAATTCATCACCTGATACACTACCCCACATTTCATCATCCACTGTGACCTTAGCACCATTTTTTTCAAATTCAAGATGAACGGTCGTACCATCACCAGAACCCATGCAGTATGTCCGAATGTATTTTCCAACATATTCTTTGATAAGACTGCCCTTAAACATTTGATTCTTGTAATATTCATTGCCTACAATAAGCTGTGTCCTTGAAATACGGGATTCCATCATATCGCTGATTGTTGTATGATATGACATTTTAAACTATACAATAACATTATTATTATTAGATTCAATTTTTACAATGGAAAACTTAACTTGAATGACTCCAGGGTTTCACTTCAGCACAAACCGTCATTAAATCCAAAATACTCGACCTAGATTGACTATGATAGATCCAACTTTTAATGAGGAACTGTTGAATATTATACCATGCTCTATGATCAATTATATTCATAACTATAACCGTGTGCTCTATTTCAAATAATATGTCTTCAAAAGAATACCCTAATTCCCATATCATATATATTTGTTTTTGAGCACTTTCCCATTCACCATTTATTATAGTGACCAATAGTTTTTGCATAGATGTCCAAATATGAGGATCAAATGATTTTCTTATATAGTCCATATCAATCTTATCCCATCCCTCAGAACATTTCAATACAAATAGCATGCGGACTAAACTCTGAAATTTCATTACAGAACATGCAGACATATTTATTAATTCATTATATGCTTCTGTATCAATATTATCTAGTGTTAAACCCTCTCTCTCTAAGATTTTATCATATATATATTTATTATTTGAAGGCTCAATGAGAATAATGTGGCATCTAGATTGTAATGGAGAAATCAGAGACTCTTGATTTTGACTTATAAATAGAAAGCGAGAAATGTGGTCATAGGTTTCCATAGGTCGTCTTAGAGCCTGTTGAGATATCGCCGGCAAAGTGTCACAATCGTCTATTATTATCCATCTATAGACGCCCTTTCGTGGAGCAATCCACCTCACATGGTCATTCAAAATCTGTCTAAATGTATGAATACCCCTATCTTGATGAGAAGAAATCTCAACACAATATTGATTTTCCTCAGATTTACTTATATTATGCTTTTTAAAGTATGCCTTTATAAACTCCTTCGCGAGAGTCGTTTTCCCAGTTCCAGGAAATCCCACTAATAAAAGATGTGGTGGATTATCAAGACATGAATTAAGCTGTTCTAGAATATGCTCCATTCCAATAAGAGATGTGTTTATTTGACATACATTTGATGCCATCTACCGTTATCTTAATAGGATGTTCTTAGACCATTCGCGCAAATATAATTGGTGTTACCTAAAACATTCGGTAATGATAAAAGGAGATGGACAAGGACCTCTATGCAGTATTAGGTCTCAGCAGAAATGCAGAAACTGATGAGATTCGTTCTACGTATAAAAAGTTAGCCAAAGAGCATCATCCAGATAAGGGTGGTGATCCCGAAAAGTTCAAGGAGATAAGTCAAGCACATGAAGTATTATCTGATGATGAAAAGAGGAGAATGTATGACATGACGGGTAGTATATCGGACGGTAATCAAGGCAGTCAAGGCAGTCCATTTTCAGGAATGGGTATGCCATTTCCAATGCACGAAATGTTCGGGGGAATGTTTGGTGGAATGTTTGGTCCAGGTGGTCCAGGTGGTCCAGGTCCAAGAGGCCCTTCAGGAAGGAGAGAGGGAAAAGCTCCAGGAAAGACACAGGATTTACCACTTCGTATAGCTGACTATTATAACGGGCGACAGCTCAGTGTAAAACTAGGCAGACACTCTTTTTGCAAACTATGCAAGGGGTCTGGTGCTGCAACGACGGAACGCTGCGACCCATGCGGAGGACAAGGTCAGGTGCGCCAAATGGTGCAAATGGGTCCGATTCAAATGCTCACTCAAGCTAACTGTCCAGTGTGTCATGGACGTGGTCAGCAGAATGTCGGTAAATGCGACGGCTGTCAAGGTCGTGGGCTAATCCCTGAGGAAAAGAGTTTGGAGATCAAGATTGAGCCGGGTATGGCATCCGGTAATACGATTATTTTTTCGGGAATGTGTTCAGACTCTCAAGGATTTTCAGAGCCAGGTGATGTTACAGTTATGTTGAGGGAAGCAGAAGAGGAGGGTGACTCACGTATGTGGGCTAGAGAGGGCAATCGCCTCAAGACATCAATTACTATTAATCTCTCTGAGGCTCTTCTCGGCACAAAAAAGGTTCTCACAGGTCATCCTGGATTTCCAAATGGTGTGCCAATTGAGATTCCTGCCGGTGTTCAAAATATGTGGACTGGAACGATTCCAACATTGGGTATGCCTATAAGAGGAACACCCAAGTTTGGTGAAGCATATGTATCTGTGCTTGTTGTACCTTCTACAGAGGAGCTTGCATCGCTAAAATCACAAGCCGTACTCCTCTCTTCAATCTTTTCATTACCACCCGTTCCGGAATGTTCAGAATCGGTCAGGGTTGGTCGCTGGAACGCGGTTTAATTTATTGCTTCGGCGCCCAGTAATTAGGATCTCTTGCAGCAGACCAATCGTGATTTAGAGCGGCCTGGCGTTCAAGGCCAGAAGGGAGAAGCATCGAATTCTCCGATAGGGATGCGCCCATAAACGCTCTAGACCCGCCCCGATGCTTTCGGTTTCTCCGATCCTTCTTAGTACCTCTATTGCGTCTGCGGCCACCATCCTGCATCCCTCTCGTCTGTGCAATCGCAACATCTAGAGGGCCAGTGCGGGCGGAAGCAATCATCGAACCAGAAAGAACACTGTCAGTTACCGCAGTTGGGTATGGTCCGGCACCGCCATGCTGGGCCCGGTGGATGTTAAGGAACTGTGTGCCCTGTGATAGGTTATCCTTCTGTCCCACTAACATACTTGTATCGCCAACTGGCGCCATTCCACCCATCTGATTTTTACGGTTACGGCGACTCCATGCCCGCCGGTGTCTATTTCTAGTCTTATTCATCTTTCGGGACTTGGACTTATTTGCCATTCTACATATTGCTTTGAAAAAAATATCCGCGCTAAATTAGAAAATGCCTACGGAGCCAGAATGGTCTAGCTCTATTTCGAATTCATCAGTCTGCACTTGGTTTTTTATTTTAGCAACAATTGATGCGATTATAGGAGTTGCCGTAATACTTCTTGCTATGAATATGTTATTAAAATCAAAAATTAACTCTATTAATATGATAATGCTAACTCTTGGTGCTCTTGGCGCATTTGCAAATTCCTGGTTCCTCTTTTTAATATGCAACCGCAGCTTGAACGCCGAAGGCTTTGCTGGCAAACTTGTAAAGAAAATGATGGCGCCTAAGGATGTTGGCATGGCCAGTATGAAGGCCTCAATGTATTAATCATCCATAATAAGGCATTTCGCCGAGTTTGAAGACCACATAGCTGGCAGTGTCAAGATACTTGCTTCCTGCTTTTCATCAATTGTAATATGTGTCGCCCGATCTACTTCTAGGAGTTCGGGTGAAACACTCTTTGCTTCAACAATATATACACGGCA
>Ga0214919_10002250_pt1 | contig 30561 bp, 26 predicted proteins | sample LL1503_MetaG_FD_177994 | JGI IMG/M metagenome (GOLD analysis project Ga0214919, IMG submission 177994) | Freshwater microbial communities from Lake Lanier, Atlanta, Georgia, United States - LL-1503 | ecosystem: Environmental > Aquatic > Freshwater > Lake | place: USA: Georgia | collected... | reverse complement strand
CCCGAAGCGCGGTCAACATGGTCGCGTGGATGGCATCTATCGGTACTCCATGTCGGATGGAACCAATGGTGTCAAGATCCGTATTGTAGAGGAACGTTCGCCGATGCCCGGTGACAAGATGGCATCTCGTCATTCGCAGAAGGGCACGGTGGGTCAGCTAATGGATGAGGAGAACATGCCGTTCACTGCAAAGGGTGTTCGTCCGGATCTTATCTTCAATCCCCATGGTCTGCCGACGCGTATGACAATTGGGCAGTTGCTGGAAGCTATGAGCAATAAGCTCGGACTTCAGCTCGGAACCTTCATTGATGCGACGCCATTTACGACATCAAAGCGCGTGAGCGATCTGAGGACGGAAATGATCCTGCGCGGATTTGAACCGCATGGACATGAGACACTCTACAATGGAGAAACGGGTGAAATGATGCAGGCAGATATTTTCATGGGTCCCATCTATTACCAACGCCTCAAGCACATGGTAGAGGACAAGATCAATTACCGATCTACTGGACCTAAGACGCTGTTGACACATCAGCCTCTCCACGGCCGTGCATCTGGTGGCGGTCTTGCGATTGGTGAGATGGAGCGCGACGGCATGATTGCCCATGGCATGTCCAAATTCCTACATGAGAGTTTCATGGATCGGTCGGATGGAGCAGAGATTCAGTTTGACAGGGAGACTGGGCGGTTAGATACGAGCCCCGATAAACTCCCGATGCCGTATGCGATGAGCCTGTTTGTCAAGGAGATGGAATCGTCCCACGTGGAGATGAAGCTGATCACTAAAACGGACTAAACAAGTTTAAAGTGTTAGAGACATACAAAATGCTTCACACACTTCTGTTTGCTCTTTCGGCTGTCTTCGCAGGAGGACAGTCTCCTGCCCCGAGCCGGCCACCGCCGGCTCCGCTGTCGTTCATGGATACAACCAAGATCGTCCCGGTTGGAAACTACACCCTCGGGTATGTGAATAATACCGTTGAGAACGACTGCCATATTGGAGTTGTTAAGTTTCAAGCGTCGACTACGGGTCAGGTGTCGCAGTTCTCGTTTGGTGCCTTCTCGCAAGCTGCGAACGAGACGTGCGGTATTGGGTTTGTCCTGAAGTCGTTCCCGAATGGAACCCAGATAGGCACGGGTGTATCGGCACTCTTTACCGACGTAGCAATGCCCGTTGTTGGCACAGTTGAGATGATCCCATTCCCTGTTCCCTCGACTGCTGTATGGAATCTAGAGACGAATGGAAATTACACCATCACGATCCAGCCATTCACGTGGACAAACGGTCCTGCAGGAGGAACCACAGCATCTGCAGTCCATTGTTCATTTGCCGTCCCCTATGGATTTGCAGGTGCTCCCCAGAATGCGTTAATTGGATATCATGGTCCTACTGGTCTTCCGTGTGGATCTACGCCACTCACAATTGACAAGGCAGGTGATGGATATGGATTGCTGATGAAACTGAAGGGCGGTCCGATTCCGAGTGCAACGGCTTCTCCGTCTCCAAGTCCTACGACGACGTCAACATCAACGCCGACGCCTACGAACACTCCTACGGGAACTCCGACACCAACGGGAACTCCTACAATTACGGACACACCTACGCCGTCTCTGTCTGCAGGGGCGACCGCGTCTATCACGCCGACAAGTACGCGCACTCCTTCGCGCACCCCTTCGGTCAGTTATTCGCCAACTCCCACGCCGTGTCCGACACCTAGCCCAACTCCTTCCTCTACACCTACGCCTACAGCAAGTCTGTCGTTTCGTGCTACTCCTTCTGTGACGCCCACCGAGACACCGGGTCCCACAGATTCTCCTTCGCCTAAACCCGTTGCGGGACTTGGGGCAGGACCTACAGTTCAGGCACCTGTACAGGATCACTCGGGTGCGATTGTTGGAGCCGCGATTGGTGGCGGTGGTCTTGTTGCAATCGTGCTTGCGATTGCTGCTCGGTATCGCGCAGTGTCCATTCAGTTCAACAAGAAGACGCCGTGGAAGCATACGCCTGAGTTGGAAGTCAATCACAATCCTGTTGTTCTTGCGACAAAGTTGACCGACGCATTTGGAGGCAAGAAGAAGAAATCAAAGTTCGAGACTGTCAACATCGTCTAAAATGGATCTAGTTATAGCAAAGGAGTAGAGAGTAGAATGTCTACTTCCAACAACGCCAACATGGAGTCCTGCCTCGAGTTCGCCAGCAAGATCGTCAACGACAAGAAGGGTCAGATGGAGTATGCTACGGCGCTCCTGGAATGCCGGCAGAATCCGGCCTACCATATCGTTCTCAAGACGGGGGACCAGATTCCGGTCGCCAGCTACCCGCTGATGAATTGGGATACCAAGGGATGGAACACGGTCAAGCGCAAGATCCGGGTCAAGAAGATCAAGACTGAGGAGCAGCTCGATGAGGAGGCTGACCTCGACAACTGGGAGGACGTTGAGCACTATGGGCGTGTGACCTACACGAACACGGCTCCTGCAAATGACCACAATGGGGCGCTGTTCGATATCGGCAGTCGCTTCTGATACACTTACACGCAAAACACAAATAACAATCAGGTGCTATAGTCTAGTGGTCAGGACAAGAGGCTTTGAACCTCTGAACCTCGGTTCGATCCCGAGTAGCACCACACTCACCGGTATGGTCTAGTGGTTAGGATAGGGCTCTTTCACAGCCTTGGCTCGGGTTCGATTCCCGGTACCGGTAAACCTTATTTTTTTGCGCTATTAGCTCAGTGGATAGAGCGTCCGCCTTCTACGGGGGTCTGACCCCTTGGGGGAAGCGGGAGGTCGTGGGTTCAATCCCCACATGGCGTATTTTTGCGATACTAGCTCAGTGGTAGAGCATGGTCCTTATGAGGCCGTGGTCGTGGGTTCAATCCCCACGTGTCGCATTCAACCGTATTAGCTCAGTTGGTAGAGCATAGAGCTTTTAACTCTGTAGTCGCGGGTTCGAGCCCCGCATGCGGTATCCTTCTGGTGACCAGCCGGTCCCCAAAAAGATCCCGCTTAAAGGTAAGGATGCTTAGTATAGCATCTAGGATGTCTGACCATATGTATGTCACAAAGCGCAATGGGGATCGCGTTCCTGTCTCCTTCAATGAGGTGCTGACTCGTATCCAACGGCTGGCCGAGGGGCTGTCTCATGTCAACCCTGATTTGGTTGCACAGAAGGTGTGTAATCAGATTCAGGACGGGATCAAGACATCGGAGCTGGATGAGTTTGCGGCCGAGACCTGCGCCATGATGCAGGCCCGTTACCACCCCAACTACGGTAAGCTGGCCGCGCGCCTTGTGATTGACAATCACCAGAAGAACACGCCGAACAGGCTTGTGGACGTTGCACAGGTTCTTTTTGACGAGGGTGTTGTCTCAGAGTCTTACTATTGCGCTGCGCAGGATCTTGGGCTGGAGTCGATGATTGACTACACTCGGGACTTTGTATTTGACTACTTCGGCTACAAGACGCTGGAGAAGGGTTACCTGCTCCGTCGTCGTGACGGTCGTGTGTGGGAGCGCCCTCAGCACATGTGGATGCGCGTGGCACTTCAGCTACATGGGGATAATCGCGCAAAGGTCAAGGAGACCTATGATGCCTTGTCACAGGGGTATTTCATCCACGCTACGCCGACCCTGTTCAATTCGGGCACCCCGCACCCGCAGCTGAGCTCCTGCTTTCTGGTCCATATGCAGGACGATTCCATCAAGGGCATCTACGATACGCTGGGAGAGTGTGCGCAGATCTCCAAGTGGGCTGGAGGCATCGGTCTGTCTGTCCACAACATTCGGGCTCGCGATGCGACGATCAAGGGCACAAACGGCAAGTCTACGGGCCTGACGCCGATGCTCAAGGTGTTCAATGACACTGCCAAGTATGTGAACCAGGGCGGTAAGCGTAACGGGTCCTTTGCTATTTATTTGGAGCCGTGGCATGCCGATATCGAGGAGTTCCTGCGCCTGAAGCTGAATACGGGTAACGACGATGAGCGTGCTCGCGATCTGTTCTATGGTCTTTGGATCCCCGATCTGTTCATGCAACGTGTTGAGCAGGATGGGATGTGGTGCCTGATGAGTCCCGACGAGTGCCCGGGTCTGTCCGATTGCCACGGTGATGACTTCAATCGGCTGTACAACACGTACGAGCGGGACCGCAAGTATGTGAAGGAGGTGTCTGCCAAGAAGTTATGGCAGATGATAGTAGATGCCCAGATTCAGACCGGTGGTCCCTACCTGCTGTACAAGGACGCGTGTAATGCCAAGTCCAATCAGCAGAACCTTGGAACCATCAAGTCCTCAAATTTGTGCGTTGCCCCGGAGACAGAAGTTGATGTTCGTATCGTCCCCATCGCACCCCCAAATTTCACAGGTCGTGAGCTCCAGCTATGGGAGATTCAGAATCCCATAAGTGTTGTTTCCGGGCGGATAGACAGCTTTGCAGGCAAGACCGTAGACATTTGGAACGGCAATTCCTGGTCAAAGGTCGTTGTTGCAAAGACCGGTTCGAATCAAATGCTGCTACGCGTTGAAATCAGTGTGGACTCGAAAACAGAGATTCTATACTGCACCGAGTATCATAAGTTTATTCTCCCCACGCATCCGCGCATTTCAGAGTGTAAGAGGGTAGAGGCTAAGAATTTGGTCCCGGGAACGATTCTTCAGGGATATCTTTTTGACGGAAAGTGGATGTCGCAGAAGGTTATTTCGGTTACATTCGACGGGAGGTGGGATGACACGTATTGCTTCAACGAACCGATCAATCATGCCGGTATCTTCAACGGTATTCTCACAGGAAACTGCACCGAGATCATCGAGTACACCTCCCCGGACGAGACGGCGGTCTGTAACCTCGGGTCTCTGGCTCTCCCCAAGTTCGTCGAGAACGGGGTCTTCAACTTTGAGAAGCTTCGCAGCTACACTTCCATCCTGGCTCGGAACCTGGATATTGTCATTGACAAGACCTACTACCCCACGGACAAGTGTGCCAAGTCAAACTTCCGCCACCGCCCGATCGGCATCGGCATTCAGGGACTCGCAGACGTCTTTGCAATGCTTCGGCTGCCCTGGACGTCTGAGGGTGCTACGGCACTGAATCGGGAGATCTTTGAGAACATCTATTACGCAGCGGCAACCACGAGCATGCTGGGTGCGTCGTCTGATAGTTGGCGTGGCGTTGGAGTCAATGCTGATATTACATATGACTCCTTTCAGGGTTCGCCAATGAGCCAGGGTAAGATGCAGTATCACCTTTGGAACGAGGAGCCGAAGTCAACGTATCTGGATTGGGAGCGTCTTCGCAAGCTGTGTTCTACAGGCATGCGCAACTCCCTGCTGATTGCGCCGATGCCCACTGCGTCCACATCGCAGATCCTGGGCAATAACGAGTGCTTTGAGCCGTTCACGTCCAACCTGTATTCCCGTCGCGTATTGTCAGGCGAGTTCATGGTGGTCAATAAGTATCTTGTGGAAGATCTGGTTGCTCGTGGGCTGTGGACGTCTGAGGTGCGCACCTCCATCATTGCAAACAACGGGTCCATTCAGACCATGCTGGAGCTCCCATCCGAGATGAGGGAGCTGTACAAGACGGTGTGGGAGATCCCGATGAAGACGCTGATCAACATGGCTCGGGACCGCGCCCCCTTCATCTGTCAGTCGCAGAGTCTCAACCTGTTTCTGTCCGAGCCGACTCCGTCCAAGGTGTCGTCTATGCACTTTTATGCATGGAAGGCAGGACTGAAGACCGGTTGCTACTATCTGCGTACAAAGGCGGCTGCAAAGGCTCAGCAATTTACTGTGGAGCCTCCCGCCTGCGTTACTTGCTCGGCCTAAAGAAGGAGCCAGGCGCCGTGATAAATTGTGTGGGGCTTAGAACAAACAAATGTCCACCGCCGTCGTTGCTCCTTCCGGTTCTGCCTCCGTTGCTACGCCCCTCAAGGGCGGTGCCATCGCTCTGTCGCCCGCCGTCGTGGGTGGTCGCCGTCGCCGTATGTCCAAGAAGACGCGCAAGATGCTGAAGGCGCTCAAGAAGATGAAGGGCGGTGAGGTCGAGGCCGCCGTTAAGGCCGCCGAGGCCCCTGCCGTCGAGGCCCCTGCCGTCGAGGAGGAGGGTGGTCGCCGTCGCCGTAGCCGCCGCTCCCGTCGTCGTAGCCGCCGTAGCCGCGCGGGCCTGTTCGCTTAAACACCCGCAGCGCGCTTGATCTCCTTGATCAGGTAGCCGTGTTGAAACTCAGAGCTTAACACGGTTCTGGCAAATTCCATCGCATGGGTTGCAATTTCCTTCGCCTTATCGTCGTTCGCAACCAACCATTCAATTTTTTCCTTGAGGTCCGACAGATCGTAGTTGATCGGAACATAATGAACCATAGGGATCAGATATTTACGGAACCACCAATCGTTACCAGGATGTGTCACCATAATTGGTACGGATCCTGAAGCGAATACCCACTGATGAGACGACGCAATACAGTTACCGTCCACGATGAAGATGTATTTGTGTTGAAGGTGTTCGGCCAGACTTCGCTCATTGTCATAGAATCGCGTGTCGTTCTCATCCGTCATGTCCCCCTGGAATGCAGGCGTCATAAGCGCCGGGTGGATACGAGTGAGCTTAGCGTCGATACACGGATGCTCGTGAAACTCTCGGACAACTCGTGTCCGTGGCGTTGGTGCATATCCACCGGACATACAGCCCCGCCAGTACGCGATTGGCTTTCTGTCTTCCCACATGGGCAATGTAGCACGCTTAGCTACTGTTTCAACAACTCCGATTTCAAAAGACTCGTCATCAAGAGGCATTAGAAACGCACGCGAATTGTAGAAGTTGCGGGTACACAGTATACCGACAATACTATTTGGATTTTTAGCGTCATTATCGAAGTCTTCACGAGTCCGCAACACAATCGCGGGATTGGGCTCTGTCGAGAGCCCATCTGTCATTGGAACAACAAGTGTGATCCGCTTAGGAAGACCTTCGATGATCTGCTTCGCTGTCTGTATGATTTTTCCCTGAGAAAAGCACTTTGAAAATTCACCTGCCCATACCCATGCATGCATTACAGTATTTCGTACAAACACGAATTCCTCCAAAGGCATTGTTGTCTATATAGAGTCACCGATCTCTGTAACTAACGTAAAGAGTTCGTCCGAAAATCCATAATGACATCCGTTCGGCTCAGCCATCGGAGGAGCCTTACGTGACGATGTGTTCTTCTTGTGGATCAGACTCACAATGATGTCCTGCGGAGACATCTCGCGACACTGATGTTCACGACCACGCACGAATCCACCGCCCTCGCCAATCTGCTGTTCGGGGAACCGTCCTTCATTCCAGAAATCCCATGTAAAGCAGAGAGTTGCCTCAGATACGCGCTCGCACATTGGCAGTCGAATCGGAGGGACATTCATAAACGACTTCTTCTCATGGACATCGTAACAAGGAATCACAGTGGAGAACAGACACTCCTTCTTTGGCTCGGCAAGCATGTGGGCGACACGGCTCAGTAGACTATTGCTAGGATACACGTCGTCATCGTCCATTGTCACCAAGATCTTATGGGAAGCATATGAGACTGCAAGGTTCCGCTTAGCACCGATGGTCATGGGTTCGTCGACGAGAACGTAGACAACATTCTTCATCTCGGACACCAAGTCCTTAATCTGGTCCTTGCCATCATCCACAATAATCCATTCAATTTTTTCTGCGGGGTAGGTCTGCGCAATTAGTCCATACTTGACCAACGGGATGAATGCCCGTCGATCACGGGTTATGGTAATGACCGAAATGTACGGCAGATCCTCTTCCTTCGGAAGCATCTTCTCAAGCGAGTATGTCTCCAGGCCAGCAGTGACATCCTTGATCGCGGTCTCAATCGTCTTCAGGAAAGTTTGGTGCCGAGACTCGTATCGCTGGCGATTCGCGCGACTCTCAGTCCTCTTCTGGTGATGATTCATGTTCACATACATTGCAAGAGACTCCACGATCGATCCCACATCTACATCCTCAAGGGTGCCCAGACACTCAGGGTGGGGGACCGACTTGGATCCTGAAACCCAAAGGGCGTTATTCGTCAGTTCACGGAACGGCTCAATAGGACTGAGGAGGAGCATGGACTCCGCAGACATTGCCTCATTGACGGCGTGGCAGAATCCCTCGGCCGCCGATGTACAGATAACAAGCCCACACTCTGCCATTAGTTTATCATACTCTGTCTCGGACATGCGCTCCGAGTGGACCACAAACTTGTCAGCAATCGTATCAGGGATCTTAGGAACTTGAATATCGTAATACACCAGGTCTACAGTAGGAAGACGGGAATACATACTCGGGTCTGTCTGCTGGATGCGCATATACGCCTGAACAATAGGCTTCGGGTGTCTCCAAATATTCTTGCCGATCGGCACCAGTGCGCGCGTGTAATCCTTCTTTTCAGGAACTGTCTTGTCGACAGACGTCCAGTTGATATACCGAGTGGAGCCCCAATCTGCAAAGATCTTCTCCCCCTCGCGCGTCTTGACCCAGATCTCATCAACCATTCGACCGTACGGCTTCCATGCCTGCTGTGTCCACTCGGGGTGGGGAATCCAGATATTCTTCCGAGCAAACTGGAATAGAGACGGATTAATCGATTCGACAAAAAAATTGATCTCAGCTTCCTCGCACTGAGGGTGGAAATGAGGAACGTGACGGATGACCGTGCCCTTCCCCAGCGTGTTGAAGACCATGCCATGCAGAATATGAATATCCTGTGCAAGACCCAGAGAGTTTGTATTACCAATAATATTGACGCGCATACCTACTTAGATAGTCCGCTTTGTAAACTTGTTTGTTGAACGCCGTTTGCATGTGCGAGCACGGCCATTGACCATTCGCTTCCACGATGCAACGTCGCGTGGTGCTGCATGTGTGAAATTCACAGGACGATCACGAAACCATGTGGGGTTCCCGATGGCGATGTAGGTGGCAGTAGGTGCTGTCTCTACACGATCCGCATACTTCTTGGTGAGAGCTACGCACGTTGCAAGCATCTCTTTTGATCCAAAGCAGTATGTCTTGGCAAGAGGGTCCTTGCAGTATGCACGATCATCCACTACCCAGCTTGTGCCGTCCCATCCAAATCCATCAATAGGACGAAAGGTACTCAGCGCAGAGTCCCAGAGAAACCAATACTTCCCTTCTTGGAGAAACACACGATCCTGGTACCGAACCAGCATTACTTAGTTAAAAGAAGCTCTTCAGCTCACCTGTCCGCGTTCCGTAGATGTTCGTCATCACAGGACGCTCGATAGGGGCAGGGAAATCCTCGATGTCCTTGCGGTAGTACTTGTAGGCCTCAATCTCGACGAGGATATTGTTAGCACACCAACCGATCACGCGGTTGTTCAGCAGAGTGAGCTCCTCAGATACACGGAGGGGATCGTTCTGCGCATACTGGAGGTAGTACGATCGCATGACTGTCTTCAGGTCGGCCTCGTTCTGGGGACCAATGATGTAGCGTTTGGATCCGCTCATCATGAGTACGGCAGCCGCAATCTCTTGTTGGAGATTATTGACGTTCGCCTCGCTGAAGTAGATTGTGTTCAGCGGTGTAGCCTCGTGACGGTATTGCATCTGTTCGGCTACCCGAGACGGAACAACATACGGCTCATTTGCAGTCAGGGAATACGGGGGCAGGATGGACTTCTCCTCACTCGCGCTCGCAGGCAGACGACCCGTGTGCTTAGGTGCATTCGGAATCGCAGTTTGGGTATAGAAGTCGGACAGAGATGTCACAGTCTTGTCAACAAGGGGAGAACTCATTGCTTTGTTATAAGACAATCTTTCCTCCGATAGCCCCTGTGTCCGGTTGAAGGATATCCAGTTCAAGAGTGTACACGGGTTGGAGGGACGCATTCATGAATTCAAGGTTAGACCCGACAAGGGAATTCGGCTCTAGGATCGTGTAGGTTGCATTGGTAGCCCCCTTGCCATATCCATCAATTGAGTTTGGGTACAGTGGTGTCACAGAGCCCTGGTCGCCGACTGTAAAGAAATTGGGAATGGTAAATCCGTTGTAAGAAGAGACGTAGGGCGTTGTATGTGGCTGGGCTGGTACTGCATCCTTTCTTGGAACGTAGACGCCTGTCGCGTCAGGTACATAGTCCAATAGGTCCAGAACTGTAAAGGTTCCCGTCAACAGCGCCTGTACAAACTTTTGCTTGTCACTATTCTGCACTGCAAGGTATGAGGACTTTATCATGTTGGAGATAGTTCCTGGATAGAAGATGATACGGTCACCAACGCGTATTTCATTACCACTGAAATACTGACGGTTCGGCGTGAAGCAGTTAATGTACATCCCATTTGAATCTGTCTGCATGAGAGAGATCGTGAGGGTGTCATTGTGTACGAAGATATTGCCAATAGGATCTGAGACACTTATTTGAATCCGCTGGAGGTTTGTGATCGGGCTTTGCAGACGAAGAGCTTCCTCGCCCCACGGCTCATAGTCAAACTGTTGCACACCCAAACTGTTGGATCCGAAGGACTGTTGCTGACGTTGCTTCTGTGTCATGACAGAGAATGATCTGCGTGTCGGCTCGTTGCCACCGACGTACTGACCGAAATACTCATTGAGATAGAGCATCAGGTAGGGGTAGGTAGAAAAGGTAGAGAAGGTTGTGTTTGCCAGCGTAGCCTGAATATTGGAAGAAATTGTTGTGAGAGTTCCATCTGCATTCGGGATAAGCGGAATGTCTGAGAACTGGCGCTGTGGCATGACGGCTCGCACAAGACGGATCGCAGCAACATTGCACGGTGTAAACACACTCCCGAACCCAGCTCCTGAGGCTGCAACTGTGTATCCGTTATCGTAAGCGATAAAGTTACCACTTGGAAGACTAGAGTTATAGGCTGGGTAGGACACGTTTGACAATGTCCACCCCGTTGCATTGGGGATCCCCGGAATGGGAGCACTCAGAGCCTGTTGCTGATCGGCAAATGTCGGTATGAACGGGTTATTTGTATAGACAGGAGGGTTACTTCCATTCGAGGTCTGAGCTCCAAATGTAAAAATCAAGTTCGAAAAGGGGTTCGGCTGTCTCACCCAGTCCCTCTGCGAGGTGTCCATGACGACATACCGCTTGACAACAACTGTCTTCGGAGACGCCTGTACAATTGCAGCATCTGAATGAGACCCCTCGGGTTGCCCTGTATAGTTGAACGCAGTCGTGTTCGATGCATTTGAAAAAGGTTCGACTGACGCATATCGGCGCGTCTCCTGCATCTGAATGCGAGGATCAAAGTTATAGTTAGTTCGCGACGCCTGGTCCTGTTGAATGAGTAAGTCTAAGTAGTTGCTCATATCCCTTCTTATTATACCTGCTCTAAATCTGCGAGCCACATCCTCTCCGCATTCGTATTCTCCAGTCGGTCAATCTCCGCCAGCAAGTCCGCCATGTCCTTCTCGTGCTTGGCCACCTTCTCTGCAGTGAAGGCCGACACTGGCAAGCGCATGATGTAGTCGTAGCTCCCATCGATATGCTGGTACTCGTGCTCACCCAGGATGTCGTCGCACTCCTTGAGCGTCTTCTTCTTGAGAACGACCTCAGGCTCGTCCTGGATTTGATCGCGAATGAAGCGCACCACGTTCTTGTGATACGGCATCTTCTCCTTCAACACCTTAATCTGATGCTGGCGACGCGTCTCGTACAGTTCAAGGCGCACATTCCAGAACTCGCAGAGAATGTCGGTCAGCGTCTCATACTTAGTGATGACACCCTGTGAGTTGAAGGCGTGCATGTTCGTCGTGCGAACCTTCTCTGTCAGCGACTTCACTAGGGCCTTCTCGTCAATACCCTTGATCCGAATATTGATCTGCTGATCCGTAGATGTGTCGCTGAAGTCCTTGATACGACCCTCAGCAAGCTCCTTCTCCAGCCACTCACGGTAGTCAGCCGTCCAGGTTCCAGGCGGGAGCTCGGTCACCACAAAGTCCTCCTTCTCCTTGTGGTAGACACCGACCACACCGTCCTCGGTGTAGGTACCCTTGAACCCCTCAAAGTACGGCACAAGCGGGTACAAGTCGTCCTTCAGCGGATGCCCTGCTTGGATCTTTCGCATCAACTTCGTCTTGATGACCTTCGGATCGCAGGGCGGAATGTAGGTGGAATACCCAGTGCCAATGCCACGCGACCCATTGATCAGGATCATCGGCAGAACCGGTGCATACCACTCAGGCTCAACCGGGAGACCATCGTCATCGCGATACTTCAGCACCTCAAAGTCCTCCTCGCGAATGATCTTGCGAATGCGAGGCTGAAGGTAGGTGTGGATATAACGGGGAGACGCCGCGTCCTTTCCACCCTGAATGCGAGTGCCAAACTGCCCCTGCGGAACCAGCCACGGGATATTGTTGGATCCCATGAAATCCTGCGCCATACCCACGATGGTCTCGTTCAGTGACGCCTCACCGTGGTGGTAGCCCGTGTGCTCGGACACGTATCCTGCAAACTGTGCTACGCGGATCTCCTGCGTCAGGTTCCGCTTGAACGCCGCATACAGGATCTTGCGCTGTGACGTCTTCAGCCCGTCCATCACATTCGGGATAGACCGCTCCAGATTGTAGTAGCTGAAGTGGATCAGATCCTTGTGGATGAAATCATCGTAGGGCACTCGGTTCCCGGACGGGATCAGCGCCGTGCGATCGTAGCCCCTCAGCCACTCCTTGCGGTCATCCGCACGCTGCTTGTTGAAGGCCAAGTCGATAGACTTATCGGCCTTCTCGTCGTAATCAAAGCGAACCGCATTCACCTTACTGAAGTAATCCTTGGCCTCATCGCGAGTCGAAGTACCCAATCCCTTGTAGTACTTGACCTTCCAGCCCTTTGATCCCTCGCCCGCACGCCACTGCTCGTACTCGTACTGCGAGTAGAACATCCGGTGCTCCTTACCCTTGTTGGCCTTGACGATCGGCGTGGCCATATAGGTCAGGAACCCAGGGATCGCAATCAGCTCGTGCCAGAGCTCGTGGAACAGATTGATCAGCAAGCCGCGGATGTGGCTGCCATCCAGGTCCTGATCCGTCATGATCATAATCGATCCGTAGCGCAGGTCCTTCACGTCCGTATACTTCTTGCCCGACGTCAGCCCAATGATCTTCTTGAGCTCGGCAATCTCCTTAGTATGCTCCACCTTGGCGTCACTCGTGTCCTTGACGTTCAGGATCTTACCCTTCAGCGGATACACGCCGAAGAACTTCCGCTGCTCCTGGCTCAGACCGGACAATGCCATCGCCTTGGCTGAGTCTCCCTCTGTCAGAATGAGTGTGCACTTGGCAGACTCCTTCGTACCCGCCTGGACTGCATCATCCAGCTTGGGAATGCCGGTGATCCTGGACTGCTTCTTGCCGTCCGTCTTGCTGTTGTCCTTGGCATCCTTCGCAGACTGCGCATCCAACAGCTTCGGCACAATCGCCAGCTTGGACACTACCTTCTTCAGTGTATCGTCGCTCAGTTTGAAGCTAGACCCGAACGCACCTGCCTTGGTCGTCAGTGTCTCCTTCGTCTGGCTCGTGAAACTCGGGTTCTCGATCATGGACGTCAAGAACACCGCCAGGTTATCACGCACCATACTCGGCTTGACCTTGACCTTCTTCTTCATCTCCAGGTACTCCACGATATGGTTGACCACCTGGTTCGTCACACCATCCACGTGCGTACCGCCCTTGGACGTCCAAATGCCGTTCACAAACGACATGCTGAATGCCTTGTCGGCCGGGCTGTCAGCAATCGCAATATGCCAACGCTCATTCGGCGTCTCGTAGATCACCGTCTCGCACCCGAACCCCTTCGCATACTCGGTCAGGTTCTTGCACTTAACTGCCGTGCCATTCCAGGACACCTTGACCTCCTTGCCCAGCGTCATGGCCAGATCCCACACACGGCGCTCAATCAGCTGGATCATATCGTCCGTGATCTTCGTCATACCGAATCGCGCAAAGTCGGGCGTCCAGTCAATCTGAACGTGCGACTTAGCCTTGCCCTTCTTGACGACGGGCTCCTCTACCTTAGTCATGTTGTCGCTGAACCCCTGCGTATAGTAGAGCTGGCGACCCGCATCGTTGACGTGAACGGTCATGCGCTTGGCGAAGATATTCACCAGCTTGACTCCATAGCCGTTCTTGCCACCCACCAGCTTCTTCTCGTCCTTGTTGTAGTTAGTCGACGTCAACAACTCGCCGAAGATCATCTGGGGAATCCAGACCTTGTGCTCGGGATGCTGTGCTACGTCAATGGGCTCTCCGTCGTTGCGAATGGTGAGCATGGTCCCATCGCCGACGACATAGACCTCGATGTTCTTCACTGGATTCTCAGACTTCTTTTGGCGCAGTCGGATAGCGTGATCGTGAGCGTTGACCAGCAACTCGTCCACGAGCTTGTAGAAGCCAGGATTCACCTGGACGGCTGCAGACTTGAAGTTGTCACCATCTCGGACAAACACCTCCTCACTCGCAGTCGTCACACTGCCAATGTAGGTGTCGGGGAGGTCGAGGATGTGCTCGCGGTGCGTCTTGCGCTGGTATGCGGTGGAAAGGTCTGCCATCTTGTGCTGTCTATTTGTTTGGACTGAGCGCTTCCATTTTGAACTTTCACTGATCCAACTTTAAGAAAGTAATGCCTCCCAAGAAGAACCTTGTAGATGCCCCTGTGATTTTCTCGTTACGACTTCCCTCTGAGGAGAATGTGCCTGTGCCTGCGGGGAGTGCTACTACTTTTGCGGATGTGACCCAATGTGCGTGGTCTGAGCCCACCCAGACGGCTACGAACTATGCAGACATCCTGTCTACTGTGGAGACGTCTCGGGTTGCCGAGCGATTTAATACAGATACGATGAAGGACATCCTGGCTCGTACTCGATCGCCCACGTATGGCGCAACGTCAGCATGTATGTGGTGCTGTCATCCCTTTCCCTGGAAGGCAACTGTTCTCCCCATCAGCTACGATGCGTATGAGAACATGCACATCTGTGAAGGACATTATTGTTCCCCCGAGTGTGCATTGTCCTACTTGTATAACGACGTTGCTTTGTCTGACGTGACCCGCTGGACGCGTCATGCGCTTCTGTCAGATATGTATCGTGCTCTCTATACAGCCAAGACCCTGACCCCTGCTCCTCATCGCCATCTGCTCCGGATGTTTGGTGGTCCTCTGGATATTGAGCAGTTCCGGGAGTATGTTGCGAATTCGGAGGATATGGTGGCAATCCAGCTCCCTCCGCTCCGTCTTCATGTTCCATCGATGAACGTACAGGGACCGATCCGCGATGTCAAGAAGTTTGTCAGTTTGTCGCAGGATACTGTGGACAAGGCGTCCAAGGAACTCCGTCTTCGTCGCACGAAGCCTGTTCATCAGACGGGCTCTACGTTAGACAAGTGCATTACATCGTATGGCGTTGTATAAAGGATGCAGTTCAACGAGATGCTGAAGACGCAAATGATGCTCCAAATGCCCTCTTCCAAAAATCCTTTAATGAACGTGCTTGCACTGAATGTGTTTGACCTGGGTGTTCGCACATTCCCTACATGGTCTGCGTGGGCATCGGCGGTCTGCTGTCCTCGCAGAACGAGGGGTGTAAAGGAGGCACCGATGTCGGCAATGAAGACGCCTAGAGCATCTATTACCTGCGAGCGAGGTGTTCAGACGCAACAGAATGCGAACCGACCTGTTGCTCAGACAGTGTATTCGGGACGCATGGATGCCGTAGTATTCTTTGTGACCACTCTCCCCGCTATGAAGAGCCTGTTGGCAGTCACAAACCACGATTACCTTCCCAACGAGTTTGAACCGGTCTGTCTGGACAATGATGTTTACTTTGAGCTGATGGACCTGAAGGTGACGGACGGTGCTCCGGAGATTATCAAGTTCAAGCTTTACTGCTACGAGCACGATGTCCAGCACCTCCAAACATTTGTGGACAACTGCAACGCCGATTACGAGCGCCGTATGGCGAACAAGCTGGGTGCTCACCGCTACTACTTTGATCAGATGGTGCAGACCAAGACGAAGGGGAGTGTTCAGAACCCTTTGCCGACTACGCACCTCGTCTATACCAAGACCAAGTTCGTGACCACCCGCACGTTTGAGAATGTGTTCTTTGAGCAGCGCAAGCAAGTCAAGGATCGTGTCAATTTTTTCCTGGAACACCGCGACTGGTATGAGAAGAAGGGCATTCCGTATACGCTGGGCTTCATGTTCCACGGCCCTCCAGGTACGGGCAAGACGTCAAGCATCAAGGCAATTGCGCATGCTGGTCGTCGGCATATTGTGAACATCCAGCTGTCGGAGATCAAGACCAAGCAACAGCTCCAGCATCTCTTTTTCAATGACGAGATCTACGTGTTCAACGGCGTGAACACTGAGAAGTACGTGATCCCGATTGCCGAGCGTCTCTACGTGATTGAGGACATTGATGCGATGGGTGATGTTGTGCTCCGTCGTGAGTGGAAGAAGCCTGTTGTGGAGGACCCCAAGAAGAAGGATGACGATATCTTTGGAGATCGTAAGGGCGACGAGAAGGAGACGTTTGACCTGTCGTTCCTACTGAACCTGCTAGATGGAACGTTGGAGGCAAATGGTCGCATCATTGCCTTTTCCTCCAACTATCCTGAGCGCATTGACAAGGCTCTGATCCGCCCGGGACGTGTGGATATGATTGTTCACTTTAAGAACTGCAGTCGTGCAGTGCTGAAAGAGATGGTAGATGCCTTTTACGAGAAGGATGTGACGATCCCCGACGATGTTACATTGGATGGCAAGTGGTCCCCCGCGGAAGCTGTGCGGATCCTGTTCCAAAACTTTGGAAGTCCCGAGGCGGCTGTGGCAGAGCTGGTGTCTCTCAACCCTAAGGGACTGTACGGTATTGAGGACTCAAGCACATCGCTTGGCGATGTCCAGCAGTAGAATGATGTAGCCCCAAATGGACGACTTATTCTGCTCGGACATACCCGCCCAGTGTCCCTTGAGCTTCTGAATCACCTGCTCCATCGTGTCATCGGGCTCCAGCGACGAAAAGGTGTGATGCATGAAGAAGTTGTCATCCTTCGCACGGATGACATCCTCAAATGGGCCCACGTGCTTATTGAACTCAGACAGAACCATGCCGGGGTTCATTTTCTGAACCAGCAACACACCATCGTCATACATCTTGAAATCATCATCGTTCGGGAACACCTTGATGAGCTGACCCATGAACTCGTGAAACTGGGTGAAGAAGGCGTCCATAAAAATCTTCTTGGACATTCTACTTTATACTTTGGTAGAATGTGTAAGCTTACTGACGCACGGGGCCAGCGAACTCGGCATCCCGCTGCTTCTGCATTGCCTCCATTCGGGACGCCAGGTCGCCGTTGCGCCCCTCCTTGTTACCCTCGTAGCTCTGCTTGGTCTCCGGCTCCGCCTGGGGCGCAGTGTACTGGGTGTTGCCGATATAGGTATAGTGAAGCTCGTCGGCCACAAACTTGTTCGGCGTAGCCCAATCCGAATACATGTCCGAGAACCCTGACCCTGCAAAGGACCACTCCTGAATGCCCTCATTGCCACCCTGGACACTCAGCTTAGATCCAGTCGGTTGCTGGGCGGCGACCTGGGGTTGTTGCTGGGTCGGCACCTCGCGACGGGACGTCACCGGCTTGGCAATGTAGGCATAGATATCCTTGCCGATGTACACATCCTTCGTCTCGGGGTTGTACAGGGTAGGCACGCTCTTCAGGAACGGCGGAAGCTCTTGGCGTGTCTTGCCGTCAATGGAGAACATACGACACAGGCTCTCCTTCTTGAGTCCCTTGAGCGTCTGGATGATCTGTTGCGAATGAGAGCAACGAGGGCTGTAAAAAAGAATCGGCTGGTTATTCATCTCGTTGCTGTCTGCCCTGAAAAAAACGGATAAGGTATAACGAAAGACAGACTAGATACAATGGAGAACCCGTCTATTTCTCTCAATGGCAATCGCCTCGACGTGGAGTTCAAGGATGTTCCCGTAGCCTTCGTCAATGGTCTTCGCCGTATCCTGCTGTCCGAGATTCCCACTGTTGTCATTCGTGATGTTCAAATCATTGATAATTCGACCAAGATGATCCACGAGATGCTGAGGCACCGGGTGGAGATGCTTCCAATTAATGTCAAGCCAGAGGAGGCGGCTGTGATCCGCGATACCAAGATCGAATTGCGTTTCCTTCCACCTGCAACGCCCGACCTGACCCGCAAGGCGACCGTGGAGGTGACGACGGATGATTTCGTCGTGGATGGTCTTCGCAAGAATGTGATCCTGAAGGATCGTGATCTGGATACGCCCCTGTTCTTCATGAACCTCCAGCCGTCGGAGTCGATTCATCTGAAGGCGTCGCTGGCCGTGGAGACCAAGGGTGCCTCGCAGGTGTGTGTGGCTACCTTCAAGAACCATATTGATATGGAGCGGGCCAAGCTGGACAAGGATACGTATGTGGCCACAGCGGGCGATGACGAGACGGCCCGTGCCGAACTCGCCAAGATCTTTGATAACTTTGAGATCCAGCGGTCGTATTCGGTGGATGACGAGGGCCGTCCGTTCTGGTTTGACTTTGCTGTGGAGAGCATTGGCGTTATCCCTGCAAAGGACCTGCTGGCGCGGGCTGCGACGATCTTCAAGAAGAAGATTGAGGATTGGTGCAATAACCCTATCCTGCGAGAGGATGACAATTGGTATTCGATTGAGACTGAGGAAGAGGGACATACGATTGGAGCTCTTGCACAGATTCTGATTTACAACCAAAAGGTCAACTACGTGTCCTACCGGATCGTGCATCCTCTTCTCCCGAAGATGATCGTCCGCTTCAATACGAAGACGGAGCCCGAGAAGGTGATTGCGAAGTTCAAGGAGGAGGCGGTGGCGCTGTGCGAAACCATTCTTAAGTCAGTATAATGAGCGCCGAAAAGGAACTAAAAAAGCTGTGGGAGTCCGTGGACAGCGATCATATCGGATCCTGGGCTGACCTGGAAGAGAATACCCGAGCTGATAAAGACTTATTTACTTTTAAGCCGTCGGAGTTCACGATTGTAGAGGAGCTGGAGTATGATGAAACAATCCAGCGTCCAGAGGCTATTCGTTTTTATACGTTAGACGAACAGGTGGGAGATGCGTATGAGAAGATGGTGCCGAAGGGGCGGACAACCAAGTTCCAGATGGAGAAACTGAAGAAGGAAGCCGACCGTATTCGAGGACTATATCTGGATCACATTGTTCCCACTGCAGACACGTACCTTCTCCGCGAAGCTGAATATGGTAAGCGATTCTCCTGGATTAATCCAGTCTACGCAAAAACAGATACGAGCGCATACTCGTTTTCTCGGTCGTGGATGCCGTTATTTGACGATGCCCGTGTGCGACTTCCCAACTTCTACCCCACACTGATGGGGGCACTTCCTCATCCTTACAAGACAACCGCTGACGAAGGCGTTGCGTACACCTTTGCCGAAACAACAGAGTTCGTAGATTCCGATGGAGCAAACCCTATTCGCGCACTTCCTGTATTTCAGTATACCAAGACGCAGCGTCATGAAGACGGTCGGTTTGATATTTTGGGCGTTTCAATGCCGAACACGGCAGATGTCGTGAAGTTTGTAGGATACTACGCCAAGAAGAGACCTGTTCCGCTTCCCAACCCGCTTCCTGAACATGACTTTCTCAAATCAAGCGATGCCGTCATGATTGAGACAACGGCTCCGTTGTCAGAGGTCGTGCCGTCTTTGGATGCGATCCTGACCCACGCTGTGCCTAGGACAACCGATCCGTATGGTGAAGGCATGAAGTACTTGCGAGTCTACGACGTACAGCTTTCTGATATTCCATGGAGTTCGTGGAAATCCCGTTTTCCTGAAGCTGAACCTGCGATTCGGAAGGAACCTGTTGCAATCGACTTTCCGAAGTCGAGGGGAGATAAACCATCTGAGAATCTTCTGAAATACTACGATGACTACCATCCTGCAATGTCGGCTCGCCAATGGCTGATGGAACAACAGGACGGCGGAGAGCTGGTCGTTCATATGCTCATGTCGCAGGTTGGACTGAACGGCACAGTTGCGATGTCTCCAGGAGCAGACGCCGAGTTCGAATATCCCAAGACAACGATTGCAGAGTGTGACTTGGATGGTCTTGATTTTCATGATTTTTCTATCCGCGGTACTCTTCGCAGGACATGGGGTGCAAAGGATAAGATTACATACCAATGTGTCCCACTTGAACTCATCAAGCAAGAGCGGAAGCGTGAAGGATACAAGAATCGCAAACAGTGGATGGAGAAGTCCAGCGAGGCAATCTTGAAAGACTATACCGATGCACTTGTTGCAATGCACCCGGTCAAGTCCAAGCAGAAGGAGGTCAAATACGAATCAAAGCCTGCTCGTGAAATATCTCATCTTCGCCACGAGGTTGTCGTTCTTCTCAATGACAATCAGCGCCTTCCCGAAGACAAAGTCCGCGACATCAACGAGTTACTGAAGAGTGCCGTCCTTGATGGAAGCATTTTTGTGGACTCCAAGGGGATGTTCCTGGTCTGTCTCCATACAATGTCTATTCTGCTGGGCGATCTTGCTGAGGACCGTCGCAAGTTCTACGATAACTGGACATCGCGCGTAGACGGGTTTCGCGTGTGTAAGTTTTGCGGTGAGCATGTGAATACCGATGTACTGGAAGATCAGGAAGAGTTCAACGACGAAGGCCGTGTCATTCGTCACACCGAGGCTTTGGAGAAGAAGACATTCAGTGGTCATGGACTTGCAGAGCAGGTGAAGACACTTGCTGGTCTGAAGGATTTGTTTGATGATAAGCTTCCATCGGACGAGGTCTTCTTCATGCTGATCTCTCTACTTCACATTGTCCCGGAAGTCGATCAGCTTCTGCCGATTATCACGATGGGGCGCACGTTGGCTGCTCAGCTTCAGAAGGCAAAGAATATCAATGGAGGCGTTGTTGGAATTGCCCAGGCAGCCCTGATGATCCAAGCTCATGTACCACCGCTCGTGCCCCGCAGGTCCTTTGGAAGTAAGCCTCTGACACTTCGTGGATACCCTCGCGACACGGACAAGTCGGATGGATACACGATTGTCGACAGTATGATGCTGGTCCTGTCCAAGACGCTCGAAGCCTATCCGACGTCATTCAAAGGGTCCAGCGCGATCACGATGCGTAAGGTTCTGAATAGTCCTGCAGACACCAAGAAGCTCGTGGTTGCATCTATCTCTGCTCTGATGAAGGGATCTGATTCACTGCGCAGTGCGCTCGAGCGCGCTAAGGCCGTCCTTCCCGCCGAAGAGCCCACTAAGCCATCTACAATGATCCCGGGTAATCTGGTGTTGCCCACAAAGAACGCTTTCGGTAGTGTCAAGAGCCCCCCTGCGTGCCCGACAACCAGAGCTTATTGGACAAACAGCCGTCCTCCGAATGTCAAGCAACCCGAGGTTCCTCTGCGCACCGGGATTAACCATTTTAGTCGTGAAGGATCTATCAAGACGAAAATAATAGATAAATCCGAATCGGATCGCGTGAAGCCCGAAGCTGTTCCGCTCAAGAACATAGCCGCAAAACTGAAACTGGGCAAAGAAGGCGTGACCGAGGATTGGCATACGAACGTTCTGATTGCAACACGTCTTGCCAGCGTCTTTGAAACACCACTCCCGGTTCGTACACTTGATCCTGCGCAAAAGACCGATGAGCTTCGGGACATTACCAAGGGATATGTATTTGAACTCGTCAAGGAGATTAGCAAGGATCCTATCAAGAAGACAAAGCTTTCTACCCTGCAAGCAAAAGATATCTCACTTGTGATGCTCACGGCAGACGTGAAGAGGGCAACGGACATCACGAACTCTCTCAGGGCAAAGGAACGTAGCACCATAACTGAACGTCTTCGACTGATGACTGATGCTGATCGCGAGATCACAAAGGATCTTATGGATCGTGGTCTGGCTCCCTATATCATCACTACACAGGACCGGCTACTCTTTGCGAAGGAAGTAAGTGAACATCAAGAGACGGAGACAGACATAGGCGTAGGACGTACCATTGACGACGATGAGGTGATTGGACTGCCAGTTTTTGAAGACATAGCAACTCGTGGCAACTATGGTGACTTTTCTGGATCGAATGCTGCATCTGGAAACATCTACGAGTCAGCCGAAGTGAACAATTTTGAGGACGACGGGGGACAGATTTAAAGACGGGACACCACTAGTAGATAATGAACCTGCTCACTATTTGGCTTATTGCAAAGGACGATCGTGCCGACGACAAGATGGAGTTTTTCCGTAGTGAGCGCGCCAGCGAGACCATGCGTGTCAAGTATTCCCCGGGTGACTCCCAGAGTGGGTCCACCTACACGTTTATCCTGAGCCGTGAGGGTGTTCGTCGCTATCTCGGCAACATGTTCCGTTCCCTCCAGCTGGACATGGATCCGTGGGAGAAGGTCCAGATCTCTCCGGTCACGGGTCCGAGCATCATGTTCCACATCGGCGACCTGGATGATGCCGAGGAGATGATCATGGACACCATCGACAGCCTCCTGTACACGGACGTGATGCGCACGTAAAACGAAAGCTAAGGTAATAAAGAAATACACTTCAATGTTGACCATCAATGGATACCGAATTACAAAGTCCGCAAACGATCCCTCTATCAAGAAGGCGCTTACGGTCAAACCATTCTCCCTCATCAATCCCCATGCTGTTCCACGATACCCCGTGTATCACGAAGACAAGCAGAACCTCTACCTCCCCAAGCATTACGGGATTGACAAGTTTGGAGACGTTCCCACGACACGAGACGTTCCTGAAACTCCAGCAGTTCACTGGACGTTTGCAGGATCCATCCGCCCTGCGCAGTTGCCTGTTGTCAACTCCTTCTTGCTTCCCAAACCCCATGACGGCATCATCTCCCTTCATACCGGAGGAGGCAAGACGGTGTGTGCTCTGTACATCGCCTCTCAACTACGCCTTCCTACGCTCGTCATTGTTCACAATACCTTTCTGCGTGATCAATGGGAGGATCGTATCAAATCCTTTCTACCGAAGGCCCGGATCGGGCGAGTTCAAGCAGATGTCTGCGAGGTAGCTGACAGGGATGTTGTGATAGTTATGCTCCAAACCCTTTCCATGAAGGAACTAAACATCCATGTATTCGACCCGATCGGGTTGGTCATTGTGGACGAGTGCCATCATATCGCATCTGAGGTTTTCGTGCAGGCGCTACCGAAGGTCACTTCGCGATTCATGCTTGGACTGTCTGCGACTCCGGACCGCAAGGATAAACTGATGCACGTGATTCATTGGTTCCTGGGTCCGCTACTTTACAAGTCCGAGACGGGCGATTCAGTGGATACGAAGGTGAATGTGGAGGTGTTTCAGTACGTGAACAACGACCCCGAATTCAACAAGGTCGTGCTCAGTTCGCAAGGGTTCGTGTCGGTGCCGATTATGGTCAATAAGTTGGCTGACTGCGAGGACCGGACTCGGTGGCTGTGTAAGATCATTGAGGATGTCATGGATGAAAACCCAAACCGACAGATGCTCGTACTTACAGATCGTGTCAATCATGCACAAGCGATGTTAGACGTACTTTCAGAGAATTGGAAGGCGAAAACCGCAATCCTGTCACAGAAACTACCCGCTGCTAAGCGGGCTATTGCGTGTAATACGATGTCAGTATTGATTGGAACATACTCAATGTGTAAGGAAGGATTCGATCAGCCAACTTTGAATACTCTACTAATGGCTACACCTCGCCCCGACATTGATCAGATTGTCGGCAGAATCCTTCGTACAGAGAAGTCGGTGCGCACAACACATCCGTTGATTATTGACATTGTGGATCCGCAGTTCCGGCGGCAGTTTGGGGCTCGGAATACGTTATATCGCAAGCGGAACTACAAGGTTACGCAGATGTCTTTGCCAGGACGACCTTTGCCGCCGCCTGAGGAACCTGAGCAACCTGCTTCGGGGGGACCATCGCCATTCTCGGCGGAGGTTCAAGAGGACTGATCATACCCAGCTCGTTCGCCGAGTCCACGAAGATCTCAATCTTGTTCAGTCCATTCGTCTCCTCGGGCTTGGAGATATCCATGTATTTTTCCATCTGCTTAGCGAAGTCCTTCGTGATGGAACTCGGGATCAGCGGGCTCAGCTCAGCTAACCGATCATACTGATCCTTCACATACTTCAAGAAATCACCCGGCTGCATGCGCTGCTCACGGGGCAGACGCATCTCCACGTTGATGAAACGGTAAAGCTTCGCATAGTGGATGCCCGACATGCGATGACCCTCAGCTCGCTTGGCCCAACCGAAATACGTACCGATCGTGTTCAGAACACCAATGACCAGCGACCCTACACCGAGAGCTGTGGCGGCGAGCTGGTGGTCCGTGAACAGGGACGAGGAGCCGGCGTTCAGGAAGGCAACGGCTCCCGAACCTACAATAACCGGCAAATCAATGTACGTCTTGCGGCGAGTAAAAATGCTCTCCGCACGCTTGTGCATAATGGCAAGACCGTTCGCCTTCTCTCCTGTCTGCGCAAAGTAATCTTCAAGTGTAACTGTCCAACTAACATTCTGCCCGATATCCGTAGCTCCGTCACCCATATTTGATTTTAAACGCAGAATACAATGTTGTGGCCGTCTAAGTACTATCGTGGTCTTTCCACCCGTCGCAAGGCACAACGTCATCGCGAGATCACTCGTAGGTCAAAAATATCATGGAAAGATCCGAAAGCCTACAAACCGTTTGCAACAGACAAGGGAACCCGCCGTCGCCCCTCGACCTACTCCTCTCGCTTCCACACCAAGTATCCGGGCGTGACAGGCTTACCTGCGATTGCGAAGGCCACCGGCGTATCTGCCGACACACTTCGCAAGGTCTACAATCGTGGCATGGCAGCCTGGCGCACAGGTCATCGCCCAGGTGCTTCGCCGGAGGCGTGGGGAATGGCTCGTGTCCACTCGTTCGTCCTTCATGGCAAAACGTGGAGAACGGCTGATAAAGATTTAGCAGGGAAGTAATAATGCAGTTTGACTACCGTGGAACGATTGTGAATAAGTCCACGCCGACACCCGAGCTCCGGACAGTGAAGAAGGTGCTTCATGTTGACTCGGCCGATCGTGATACAGGCATCTATTACACGAACGGTGAATTTGTTGTCTACCTCCCCCGTGTCTACGAGAAAGTCGTGTCCCTGCGCCTGATGAGCGCCGAGTTTCCTACGCTTGAGAGTGCACTTGTACGTTCGTATACATCGGGAGGGAATGCCCCAAGTGCAACATACACGTCAGATACCGCAATTGTCACAACAGGTAACGCAATGCCTAATTACTTCTTACTTGACATTGACGGGCTGAACAAGGGAGACGAGACGGCAGTTGCGGGCAACCGTTCTCAATATCCGGACAGTTTCTTTGCAAAGATCGTCAATTCTGTTTATTCTAAGTCGACTACGACTGCCGGACGCACGACGACGTTCATCGAATACAACGATCATTCAGGACAGGAGAACATTGCGCGCTTCAGCCCCCCGATTGGAAAGCTGGACCGCCTGCGGATCCGCACCCGTCTTCACTCTCAGCAGGGGTCTCAGGGGTTTATCTACTGGACAGCTGATCAGGCGGTCGCAACAGCTGGCGGTGCTGGAACAAACACAAACGTAGCCAATTTTTGCCTGACGTTTGAGGTTGAGTACCTGGACAATGGGTTTGACGACTTCTCATCTATGTCAACCCGTCTGGGACCTAGCGACCGCGTTTAGCGACCACGCATAGACTTACCCAGCGTAACAAATGTATCAAACGTAAAGAGGAAAAACACACCCGTAGCAATGTACAGGAGCATATCCTGTGTTGTGTTGGGTGCATAGCCTGTGCGATTCTGCTCAATTAAGCGGAGAATACGGTCCAGCTTGGAATCGTCGCCACCGCCACCGCTCATCCCGAAATGCTCACGAACGCGGCTACGGAATCCCTCTTCGGACGGGTTCTTGAATGTGGGGAGGCGAGGGTCCAGCGGTGCATCGGGCTTAGGCCTGACGGGCGTTGCGTTAAATGAGGCAGTCTCTGGATTTGTGTCTAACGGTAGGGAGGACGTCACGGACTTGACAAGCTCGGCGTGCTTCTGTGTTTGGTCCGGTCTCTCACCTGTGAACGTCTCCTTCTTATCAGGATGTTCGTGTGTCACTTGCGTCCGCTGACCGAAGGGGGTGCCGAATGCATCCTCAAGACTTGAGTAGTTCATACTCCACTTGTTCAAAGAAACACAGAAAAATATGGGAGAACTATAAATGCTGTCCTCTCGCAATGAAATGTTTGTGGTTGGCGCACTGATCGCCTACCTTGCGTTTGGTCCCCACCTTCAGGTTGTTCGGGACCTGCTGGCCCACCCCGTTGGCAAGGTGGCGGCTCTTGCGGGAATCATCTACGTGCACAAGAAGGTCAGTTGCTCGGTGGCGCTCCTGCTTGTGGTGATCTACCTCCGTTGTTGCCACAGCACGTGGGAGCAGTTTACGACACCGACGACAACAGTTCCGCCGACCGTGACGTGCCCTGACGGGTATGCGCTGGATTCAGTGACGAATAGTTGCAAGCCTGCTTCGGCGGCGGCTGCAAGCATTCCTCCGTCCACGGCGGCGAGTGTGACAACGCCTCCTCCTAACTCCAAGATCAGCACGGCGCCGATGACCACGCCGACACCCACGATGCCCCCTGTTACGCTGCCGCCTTCGTTTGGCGGTGTCCAGCCGTCGGGTGGATCCAAGACGACCGTGTCGCCCGTCTAAAATCTTAAGAGAAGACAATGAAGAAGATCTCCGTGTTAGATGCAATCAACACAAATAAGTTTTTCATTGGCGTGATGATGATCTTGCTCAATATTGGATCTCGCCACTTGGTGGATGAATTCAGCGGAAGTCAGGAAGAATATTCCCGTAACCTTCTGCTGCGGCGTATTGCCATTTTTGCAGTGTGTTTCATTGCGACTCGCGATGTCGTGCACTCTACCCTGCTGACTGCGGGCTACATCATCATCGCGTCCGGAGTGTCGCGTCGGAGTTCGGAGGGCATGACAAATCAGGGGAAGAAGGTAGATCCGGGTAATTCGAAGGCCGATTATCCGGCCTATGACAAGTCGGCTCCTTTACTGTTTTAGATGTTCGGCGAGTACACACCCTGCGAGAAGACTGCCGCAGACAGTCCGGCGGTCACCAAGATTGTTCCGATCCATGACAGGAAGATACGAGCGATAATACGCCAATTCACATTCTTGAGATCATGATCGCACAGACTGATACCAACCACTGCACCCGTGATACACTGTGTGGACGAGATCGGGAAGCCATACTTGGATGCGAAGGACACTACCAGTGCCGTTGCAAGCTCGGCAGCAAATCCACGAGCAGGGGAGATGAACGTGATCTTCTCACCAAGCACTCGCATAATCTTCGTTCCGTACGTCGCCAATCCCACAACAATTCCAGAACCACCCAGCGCAAGAATCCACAGTGGCACTTCAATCTTAGAGGCGACTGCGTCATTCTGATAGATATACCAAATCGCAGCGAGCGGGCCCACAGCGTTGCTGACGTCATTGGCTCCGTGCGCGAACGACGTACAAATACTCGTGAAGATCTGGAGATACCTGAACGTATACTCTACCTTCGGATCATACTCTGTGACAGCTGCCCCCTCTGTTTCGGGAAGAACAGGAAGCTCAGTGACCTTGCGTGTCAGCCACGGGATCGCCAAAGCAGACAGCAGGGATGCGCCTGTCGCAACACAGATAGAGACCCACGACGTCGTCTCAATCGGCCAGGTAATCCTGGATCCAGCACCCTTGGACAGAATGAAGAACGACTCAATAAAGAAGGTCACAAATACGACAATCGGGAGCAGATGGATTGAGCGCCACGCGCCGTGAGTGCTCTTGAAGATGAAATACTTGATCAGGGAGTAGAATCCAGCAGACATGAGAGCGGTCACAATTGGCGACGAGATCCACGAAATCACGATGGGAACAAATCCAGCCACATACGGAAAGTCGGGGATCGTCTTGTTCCACACAACTCCATCCACACCCTTGTAGACGAGCGAAAACCCCATGATTCCACCTACAATACTGTGCGTCGTAGACACCGGGAGATCCAGATACGTTGCAGTGTACAGCCACGTTGACGAGGCAGCCAGCGCAGAGAGCATTCCATACATCAGAACATACGGCTGAGACTTGAAGAAAGCAACATTTGAGATACTACCTGCAAGAGTGTTTGTAACGGGAGCTCCCAGAAGCATCGCTCCAGAGAATTCAAATACGGATGCGAGTCCAACGATTTGGGTAAGAGTTAACACCTTTGAACCAAACGTTGTTCCAAAGGAGTTTGCTAGATCATTGGCCCCGACTCCACACGCATCAATGAAGGAGTTGATAGCGCCTGCAACCAATATCCATGTATACATTTTTATGTTTGAAGAGTAGTGTGTTAAAGCTTAATTACGACACTATTCTTCCCCGTGGAGCCAGCGTTCTTCTTTGGTCCATTCCCACGCAGGGCCGAGACCGGTGTCGCAGGAGGAGGACCGTTGCCCGGAGGCACTACGACCGACTGCTTGATATTCTTCAGGAGCTCATCGATGTTTGGCGGGGAACGCATCTCCTGTGCCGGAGCCGGAGCGGGCACTGGAGCAGGTGCCGGAGCGGCAACCTTGACCTTCGCACCACCGCCGATCTTGACCTGCTTATCCGCTGCAGGCTGCTTAGGAATCATCGACGGAGGAGGAGCCGGAGGCATACCGGACTGCATGAAGCTCATCAGCCCAGCAAGCGGGTTCGTGGCCTGAGGGGGCGGGGGGACATTTGCAGTCGTGCGCATCTGCTGGGTCTGGTTCTGCATGGCCGCTGCCGCAAGCGAACGAGCAATGTCCGGGTTCTGACGCATGATGTCATCGATGTTCGGGATCGGTGCCTTGCGCGTCATCTGGTTTGTCAGGTGAACCATGTAGATCATCATACACGCACGCATCGGAATCTTGACCAGCGGGTGCATCTTCAGGTTCTCACCATACTGGTCATACAGCTCCTCAAAATCATCTTCCAGATCAACGACATTCATCTGAGCAGACTCCGACAGTCCATCCAGCTGAAGACCAAACGCCTTGAGCAGGGCTACGTGCTTGGAGCCATACTCCAGTCCGCTCATGGCCGTCACGAACCACTCAGAGAACTGCTTGATGGTGGCATCCATCGACTTCTCCCGCTTGATGAACTCCAGCTCCAGCTTCATCTCCTCCAGAGGCGAATCCATCGTGAAGCGCTTGCGCATCGGGACGCCCATCTTGGACAGGCGCTCAAACTTGCGGAGCACCTCATACTTCTCCTTCATCAGTGCCTCGTCCGACACCTTGCGAGGCGTGACCGACGGGGCATATGGCTCAGCGTTGAAATTCATTGTTCCCCCCATCGTGACGGGTCCAGTGTCCTCGGACGACGGCACCAGCTTGGGCGCCGGGGGTCCAGCCGGAACATCGTCAAACGTGATACTGGGGAGGTCAACGGTTTCCAGATTAGCGATTCCTGCTGACTGTGGATTTACGAGCAGGTCTACGTCCATTCTTACTTCTTGTCTTGGGCTTCCTTCTGAAAGTTAGAACGCAACTACTTCCTCCTGCTACTGATTTTTGAACCACGCTTGCGACGGTATGTACGCCGTCCACCCAGCTTGATCCCCTCATACTTTTTCATGAACACCTTATCGGTCGGCGAATACGGTTTCTTCGGATACTGAAAATCAGGTAATCCAAATGTCTGTCTGAAATGTGCAAGTCTCAGCTCCTTCTTATCCACGAAGGTCGTGTTAGGAGGATAGCTGAAGGATAAAGTTTTAGGGTCTTTCTCGTCGAGGTTGCCGGTCACCACAAACCCAGGGGGAGGCACCCATGATTTGGCTGCAGCCAACTTGGCCGCCGCATCCCTTGCAAGGGTAGCCTCTGCTGCCGCCCTAGCCGTAGCTCGTGTTGATTCGGCAAGTGCACTTGCATCGCTCATGGCCTTCGCACGAATCTCTTCTGCGCGAGCCCGTGTCTCCGCCGCCTGGCGATTCCACCGTTGCCCCGTAGTCTCCGCAGGTGGTGTCACCGGAACAGGCGACTCTACCTCTGGTACGGGTACGGGTGTTGTAGCCGTAGATTCGGGATCTGCTTCTCTGGCCAAACGACTAGCTTCGGCAGCCTTGGCCACTGCAACTGCATTCGCTTTAGCTTCTCCAACCCGACTTGCGCGTCTTGCTTCGGCTGCTTCTTGTTCTGCAAGCGAAGCGGCAGCAGCAGCTACGATCCGATTATTTTCAGCTATTATCCTCTGACCATGGGCCACTGCTTCTTCGTCGGTAATCGATGGTTCAGGTACACGAGGAGGGGCAACCGCTACTGGTGGGGCCGGTGCCGGAGCCGGTGCAGGAGCAGGAGCAGGAGCAGGAGCAGGAGCAGGAGCAGGAGCAGGAGCAGGAGCAGGAGCAGGAGCAGGAGCAGGAGCAGGA